>Ga0206970_10028_pt1 | contig 47597 bp, 50 predicted proteins | sample Alteio_BWOrgHeat_88_FD_152964 | JGI IMG/M metagenome (GOLD analysis project Ga0206970, IMG submission 152964) | Enriched cells from forest soil in Barre Woods Harvard Forest LTER site, Petersham, Massachusetts, United States -... | ecosystem: Environmental > Terrestrial > Soil > Temperate forest >... | reverse complement strand
CACCCCTTGCCACATTCTCCATTATAACATGCGTATCAGGGCTAATCAGTCCATTCAGCAAAAAAGGCGCAATACCTATTACCACTATGCCGGCAATAAGCAAGCCGGAAGCCAGTTTTTCATTCCACCTTGCATCCGGTATAACAGCAAACTCCTGATTTTTTATAGGCCCCATAACTGATGAGCCAATAGCCCTTAATATATACACTGCCGTTACCACTATAGAGGCACAAGCCAGCACCGTTGCAACATGATTAAATAAGCCACTCCGCTGCCAGGCGCCCATAAATACTGTCATCTCTGCCACAAAGCCCGATAAACCCGGCAAACCAAGGGAGCATAAACCCGCAAGAACAAACACCGTTATTATAAAAGGGATTGTTTTCAGCAAGCCACCTAATTGCGCCACCATTCGGGTATGAGTGCGTTCGTAGATCATGCCTATGGCGCCGAAGAAAAGGGCTGTCATCAAACCGTGAGATACCATTTGCATTACTGCCCCCGTTATTGCTGTTTGGGTGAGCATACCAATACCAAACAATACAAAACCGCAATGGCTCACGGAGGAATAAGCATTAATATATTTCAGGTCTGTTTGCATGAGAGTTGCAAATGCACCGTATATAATGGCAATCGTAGAAAGCAGGATGATGATCCATGAATATTCATGTGCCGCTTCCGGCATCAGGTAAGTAGCCACACGCAGACAGCCGTAGCCGCCCAGTTTCATTGATATGCCTGCAAGGAACATAGAAGCTGCAGTGGGTGCAGATGAGTGTCCGTCTGGCGCCCATGTATGAAACGGAAATAAAGCTGTGAATATGCCAAAACCCACAAACATCAGCGGGAAAATAAATCGCTGCGCGTCAATCGGTATATGCTGGTGTGCAATTTGCAACAGGTCGAACGTGTGCTTGCCGTTTACTAATGTTGTATTAAAGTACAGGCAAAGCAATCCTACCAATACCAATGCCGAACCCGACATTAGCATCAATGCAAGTTTCATAGCGCTGTATTCTTTCTTGCCGCTGCCCCAAATGCCTATCAGTAGGAACTTAGGGATAACCGCTACCTCAAGGAAGAAGAACATCGTGAACAGGTCCAGCGAAATAAAGAAACCATAAGCGCCCACGCTTAATAATAATAACAGGAAGAAAAATTCTTTGGTCAGCCTTTCGATATTCCATGAAACAAGTACACCGGCTACTACCACTATGGCTGTAAGCATCAGCATAGCAATAGATATACCATCTACTCCAACATAATATTCTATACCCAGTGCGGGATACCATGCATACCGCGATTCAAAAAGCATTTGTGATGTATTCCCCGCAGCCTTTGCACCCATATAGGTAAACATAATGTAGGTGCAGAGGCCCAGTTGGGCCATTGAGCCAATGAACGAAACCCATTTCACTTGCTTCGAATTGCCACAAAACAGCACAGCAATTGCCGTAAGCAGTGGAACTAATATGAGTAAGGATAAATTCATTTCAAATACCATTATTTATATTATTCAATACAAGACTTTTTAACTTTTTACCCTTTTAACATTTTAACCTCGTTTCCACCAATAGATAAACAACAGAACAAAGCCTATCACCCCGCTAAAAAAGTAAATAGAATATTGCTGCAGTTTACCCGATTGTATTGCTTTTATTGAATAAGAAGTTTTTTCTGTTACGGTAGCTATCATATTCATGGTGCCATCTACCACGTTCCTGTCAAACCATGCAGCCGGGCGTCCTATTAAATTAAACACCAGTTTCTTTGTAACAAAAAGGTATATCTCATCAATATAGAACTTTTTATAAGCAGCGCTGTATAAGCCTTTCAAGCCATCCGCCACACTTTGGGGTTTTTCATTCTCTTTCTTGTAGAAATTATAAGCCAGTAATATACCAGCAGAGGCAAGCAATACCGGGGCAACAGAAAAACTGATGTGAAATTCTGTAAGCAATTCTTTTCCATCAGAAGTAACCAATTTGCCAAAAGGCACGAAGCCTGCAATTAAGGAAAGTGTGCCTAATATTATCAAAGGCATAAGCATAGAGCCTGTTCCCTCGCTTTTAGAATGGCCATGTGCGTGGCCATTTTCTCCCTCTCCATTTATGGAGAGGGCCGGGGTGAGGTCCTTATTCCAGAAAATACTAAAATACAAACGGAACATATAGAATGCCGTAATAGCCGCAGTAAGAATAGCAACAAAAAAGATCATTTTATTGGATTGGTAAGCCGCTTGTAATATTTCCTCCTTACTAAAGAAACCAGCAAAAGGCGGTATGCCCGCTATTGCCAAACAAGCTATTAAAAAGGTGATATGCGTAATGGGCATCAGCTTTCTAAGCCCGCCCATATCCTTCATTTCATTGCTATGCACATAATGTATCACAGCACCGGCACCCAGGAACAACAGCGCTTTGAACATGGCATGTGTGAACAGGTGGAACATCGAAGCCATATAGCCAAGCCCATGTTCTCCCCCATAACCCGATACACCCAGCGCAAACATCATATACCCTATCTGCGACATGGTAGAATATGCCAAAACGCGCTTAATGTCAGTTTGTGTGCAGGCAACAATAGCCGCAAAGAAGGAAGAGAAAATGCCCACATAAGCCACAACGTCCAAAGCAGAGTGGCAGGAAAGAGAATAAACGGGGAATAATCTTGCCACAAGGAACACACCCGCTACAACCATAGTGGCGGCATGTATCAATGCCGATACCGGCGTAGGACCTTCCATTGCATCCGGCAACCATATATGTAAGGGGAACATCGCTGATTTGCCTGCACCGCCTATAAAGACCAACACCAAGCCCCACATCAAAGCAGACATGCCCATAAATGATGCAGACGTAATGGCATTCAATTGATCCGTCGGTGTAGTCAGTCTTGTTATCAAAGTCTGGAAATCCAGTGTTCCTGAGTAAAAAGCAAGTATTAATATCCCGATTAAGAATCCTAAGTCTGCAAAGCGTGTTACAATAAATGCTTTTTTAGCTGCTGCCACGGCCGATGGCCTGTCGAAATAGAACCCTATGAGCAGGTAAGATGATACGCCCACCAGTTCCCAGAATATGTATATCTGGAAAATATTGGAAGATAATACCAAACCCAACATGGAGAAAGTAAAAAGCGAAAGGAAACCATAATAAGTGGCATAACGCTCTTCGCCCTTCATATACCCGAGGCTATAGATGTGCACCATTAAAGAAATAAAGGTCACTATCAATATCATCATCACGGATATAGGATCGAGAAGGATGCCCATATCTATGGAAACGTTCGGAGAGAATTGCAGCCATTCAAATTTTATCGGGATTAACTGCTGATATATTCCATTCACTTTCCCAACCTGGAAAAAATACTGAAAAGCAACAACAGCCGAAAGAACAAAAGAACCCAATATAGAAAGCGTGCCCAGCACTCCACAGAATTTAGGAAAGGCATTCTTTCCCAGCAATGCTATCAGCAGAAAGCAAAAGATGGGCAAAAGTGGTATCAATGCTATTAAAGCGGCGCTCAGCATATATTAATATTTCATTGTGTCTGCATCTTCTATGTCTATCGACTTATAGCTGCGATACAGGTTAATAATTATGGCAATCGCCACTGCGGCCTCTGCAGCCGCAATAGTGATGATAAATACTGTAAAGAACAATCCATCCAGTTTATCAGCGTACAGGTATTTATTAAAAGCAATAAAGTTGATATTGATGCTATTCAATATCAGTTCTATCGCCATCAGCATTGTGATCATATTGCGGCGTGTAAGGAAACCGTACACCCCTATGAAAAACAAAGCTGTGCTAACAAATAATATCTGTGTCAGGCCTATTCCCATTATAAACTTGCATTTATTTGTTCTTCAATTTCTTCATTTATATCATCAGGCACTTTTAACTCATGTCCTGCAGCTATAATATTTTCAGGTGCTTTTACTTTTATGGCAATAACAATACAACCTATCATTGCGGCAAGCAGTAACATACTAACCACCTCAAAAGGCAGTATGTAGCCGAATTGGGTTGTGCTCAGCATTTGAGTGCCGATATTGTTTACACTTGGTTCTATAGCTGCATTGGGCGTAGGAATGAACTGTTGCTTCATTATAAGCGACATGGTAAGTGCGCACGCGAACGCAGCCGCCAGGAAAGAGAACAGGGCCCGCCCGAGCGCCGGCTTCTTCATGTCTTTGCCGGACTCATGCGTAAGGAAAACCGAAAAGATAATAAGCACCACAATACCACCCACATATACTATAACCTGCACAGCCGCAATAAATTCATAATTAAGGTAGAAATATAAACCCGCAATACCTATGAGCGAAAATAATAAGTAGATAGCTGCACGGAATATTTTACGCGAAGTGACCGACAAGATAGCTCCGCCCAAAATAAGCGCAGCCAGAATATAAAATATGACAGTTGAGGCGTTCATTACTCTACACCCTCCATTAGTTTAGAATCAGGTTTGTTCAATACTTTTTTCAATGTCTTTTTATCATATACGCTATGCTCAAAATCGTTCGACATAATAATTGCATCCGATGGACAAGCCACTACACAGAGATTGCACATCGTACACAAGTCGAGGTGATAAACAAAAGTGTCAATTCTTTTTTTCTTTTTGCCATCAGCCTGTACTTCCTGTTTTGTTATGATCTTTATAGTGCCATTGGGGCAGGCTATTTCGCATGCCTGGCAGCCGGTGCAGCGGTGTTCGTTATTTTCATCGTGTGGCATCACTACCTCTCCCCGAAAACGGTCTGCCATTTTAAGCGTAGCCCTGTTATCCGGATATTGCTCGGTAAGGATCTCTTTAGGATGCGTAAAATAATACCCTGTCAGCTTCATCCCCTTTAGCAAGGATTTAGCCGATTTGAATATTACCCCGAAATAATCTTTTAAAAACATTTGTTTGTTTTACCTGTTTATTTTTTCTCACAATTGCCCTTTTATAAAATAGCTCTTGCAATAGCCCCGACCTTTAGGTCGCATCACCTTTCCATGCCGTTGTTGGTCGCCTGACCAACAAAAAATATCTTTTCAATAGCCCCGACCTTCAGGTCGGGGAACCCAATCTCTATTCTCAGGCTTTAGCCAAAATTTTCTCAACAACACTCTTATTACTCATTTCGGCTAAAGCCTCTTTTGTTTGTCTTTCAGTCCCCGACCTAAAGGTCGGGGCAATTATTACTGCCTTCTCCAATGATTTCTACCAACCAACAAACTAAACAAACCAAGTATAAAATCTAACACCCCATTTATTACTGCTCCTGCCAAACCTAACACACCCGAGATTATTTTACCTATAAAATAAAATATCAGGACAATCGCTAAAACCACTAATAGTATGTACAACATAATAACGAATTTTCTATTTATACTATAATTTACGCTTATCTATTATGTTTATTCACTCTTCTATCATATTCAATATTCCATTTTCAAAATGCAAGCTTTTACCCCACCCATAATGCCAATCTTCAAAAATCGCATTTTCTACTATTGTTTTATGAGAATCAAAAGGATTACCCCAAGCTGTTTTACACATTTCAGATGACATGCCAATCCTCACTTTCCCTTGTGCAATCAGTACTCCGTTATACTGCCCGTATCTTTGAATACATTCTATTCTATGATCGGCTGTAATTTTTCTATCCTTATCTATTCTTTCTTTTTCATATTTCTTATCATTCGCCGCTGATTCTTTTTGCTCTTTTTTATATATTTCTTCCAATATAAATTCCTTCTTTTTTAATGTCTCATTACCATCAAGTCGAATTACTATAGTTTCATTAAGTTGATTTCTTAATACATAACAAAGTTTATAATCATAATCTTTTAGTAGGGAAACTTCACAAGTCCATTTACTATCTGGCTGCACCATCACCCTCTTGCCAGTTAAAACGTCAGTATAATCAACATATGATGAGTAAGTGAAAACAAGTCTTTTACCGTCATACAATTCTTTCTGCTTGGCAAAAAAGGGGACTAACACGCCCAGAGTTTGGAAGTTTCCATCACCACTAAAAAAATAATACAAAGTATCTTTTGTGTCGTTATCTCTAAGCATAAGTCCATAAAGGAACGGGTCGTTAACATTGTCAAATTTTCCCTTTATTTCATTGGTTATAACTCCACTCTTCCAAAAATCTTTTGAATTATCAATTACGTTTAAAATAGTATAATATTTATTACGGATTTCTTCTGGATTTGAACAAAATTCTTTTACATCAGGTAGCTTGTCAACTATATATGGCTTATATATCGATGTCAATACACCTCCAATAGTTTCAGGTTTATTCGAAAATAAAGTTATCTGACCCCAATCCTTACTTTCCTCAGCTTTAGACATTGGAGGAATGTATATTTCAAGGCCAATATATTGTTTGTAGTCTCTGTTTTTTTCATAATATTGTCCATGCCAATCCTTCAAGCTATCATAAGTCGGAGGTTTTGCTGAAACGGTATCATTTTTTTTTACGAGTTCTCTAATAGTCACTTGAGAACTGACTGCTTTTGAACAGATAGTTAATAAAATAAAGAGTATAAAGAGTTTTATTTTCATCAACTCTTGTTTAAATCATTTTAAATATTGATTCTGCAATAAAAGTATTAAAAGGGCGCTGTAATATAGCTTTTGATATTTTTTCTTTTTCTACAAAAACATAATCCGTATAATCATTTGTAATTTCTTTTTCATAATCCCTACCGCTACGACAAGCACAGATTGCCATAAAACAATCGTTATCCTTAAAATGTTTTAAGTGGACAGATATTGCTAAGTCTATCTCTACATCCCCCTTCTGTTCACTACCATCTAAGTAATAATCGCCAATACTAACTATACCCACTCTTTTAAATCCTTTAATAAGTATATCTCTAAAGTCATTCTTTGCAGCAACTTTTCCTTTAGAGTCAAAAACTATAAATTGTCCTTCAACTTGCATGTAATTATCTAAAATCATTAATTGATAAACTATATTGATAGTATCTGATTTACCTGTTTCCGAGTCTCCTTTTAATGCAATTATTTTCATAACCTCATAAAATTCTTTTCTTAAAAATGCCAACCCATTATCGCAATTAATGTTGCCAATAAAATATTCACCATGCTTATAGGCAACAAATATTTCCACTCCAATGTCAATAACTGATCTACACGCAGGCGCGGGAAAGTCCAGCGGAACTGCATGATGATAAATATGATGAACAGTGTTTTACCCATGAACCATATAGAGGATGGTATAAAGTCCATAATATGATTGAACAGTTCCCAATGCCCTATGTGAAAAGGCATCCAGCCACCAAGAAACAATGTAGCCGCAATAGCCGACACCACAAACAGGTTAATGTATTCCGATAAAAGGAACATCGCAAATTTCATCCCGGAGTATTCAGTATGAAAGCCAGCAGTAAGTTCCTGCTCTGCTTCTGTAAGATCAAAAGGAGCACGGTTAATTTCTGCGGTAGATGCGATGATAAATATCACAAATGATATCCACATAGGTAAATGACCTTTAAATATCCACCACCCGTTCGACTGGCTCATCACAATATCACTCATCTTCAGGCTGCCTGTAAGCACTATTACAGAAAGAATAGATAAGCCAATAGATAGTTCATAACTAACGATCTGCGCCCCGCTACGCATAGCACCCAGCAGCGAATATTTATTATAGCTGGACCATCCCGCCATCAGTATGCCTATCACTGCAATAGATGAAATAGAAGTTACATAAAGTACACCTATGCTAAGGTCCCATATTTGCAGGTCTTTGGCAAATGCTATTGGCGCCATCACCAACATAGAAGTAACCACTACAATTATTGGCGCAAGATTAAAAAGAAATTTATCAGAGGCAGTGGGCGTCAGGCCCTCTTTAAATAAAAGTTTCACTGTGTCGGCAACGATCTGTAAAGACCCTTTAGGACCCACACGGTTAGGCCCAAGGCGCAACTGCATGAAAGCAGCCACCTTGCGCTCCATATAACCCAGGAAGAAACATAAAGGAACCAGGAAAGCTATTAAACAAATACCAACAATAAGCATCTCGCTTACCAAAGCAGCCATGCCATCCCCCATACTGCTTATTAACCATGCATGTATATGGCTTGATAAGGATGCAAAACTGTATGTAAGTAATAGTCTCAAATTTTCACTTTTTAATTTCTCAACATTGTAACCTTTCAACAAATCAACCATTCCCTCTTTAGGGGCTTAGGGGGTATCACCTGTCAATATCCGGAATCACCAGGTCAAGTGTTGCCATTATTGCTATCAGGTCACCGATTTTCGCCCCTTTAGCCATGTGTTCTATGGCAGAAAGGTTGGAGAAATTGGGTGAACGGTATTTTATTCTGTAGGGAGACGCTGCTCCGTCACTCACAATAAATACACCCAGTTCACCCCTTGCGGTCTCTACCCTCTGGTAAAATTCCCCTTTCGGCAATTTTATCACATTCTTGGTCTTGGCCTGGAAATCCCCTTCCGGTATATTGTCTATCAATTGTTCTATGATGGATACAGATTGCAGCATTTCCTTCATCCGCACCATATACCTCGCATAGCAATCCCCACCGGTATCTAATATTTCATCAAACTGCACTTTATCATAGCCTTCATAAGGAAACCATTTTCTTATATCACAACTAACACCGGAAGCACGCGCCACCGGCCCTGTACAACCGTAAGAAATAGCATCCTCAGCAGATATATATCCCACTCCTTTTGTCCTGTTCTCAAATATCACATTGCCGGTAAGTATCTCAAAGTATTCGTGCAGGTTATCTTTTACCTGCTTCATCACCTCCTTCACCCTGTTCTGAAAATTGGGGTGTATATCATACATCACGCCACCCGGCACCATGTAGTTCATCGTAAGCCTTGCGCCGCAGGTTTCTTCCATTATGCCCATAATAGCTTCCCTCTCGCGGAATGCGTAAAAGAAAGGCGTAACAGCGCCAAGGTCCAGGCCGGTGCAGCCCCACCACAATTGGTGCGATGCAAGCCTTGTGAGTTCGGCCATCAATATCCTTATCACCTGGGCACGTGGAGTTGCTTCTATCTGCAAACCTTTCTCTACACACAGTGCACATGCTTCATTATTGATATGCGCACTCAGGTAATCCATTCTGCTGGTGGCAAAAATGAAATTACGGTAACTCAGGTTCTCCGACATTTTTTCAATGGAACGGTGAATATAACCGAGGTGGGGCTGAACCCTTTTAATGGTTTCCCCATCCAGCCATATCTTAAGGTGCAGCACGCCATGTGTGGACGGATGCTGCGGCCCCATATTTATGACGAATTCTCCGTCTTCCGTTACAATATCTTCACCTAATAAACCCATTCAACATTCATTTGTTAAAAATATCTATCCCACACATATTCCTTATTCTTCATTCTTTCTAAACCATCTACTCATTGAGCTATTGAGTATTGAGCCATTGAGCATTGCTTTTATATCTCAATCATATTTTCATCTACATAATTTTTTCTAAGTGGCCAGCCCTCCCAATCATCCATCAGGAATAATCTTCTCAGGTCAGGATGGTTTAAAAAAGTAACGCCAAACAAATCATACACTTCGCGCTCATGAAAAATGGCTGTCTTCCATATTCCGGACACAGTCTCTATCTTTGGATCATTCACATCCGTGATCTTCGCTTTTATTACCAGGGTATGCTTATGTTTTTTGGATGTCAAATGGTACACCATCATCAGGTGGTCTTTCCAATCGATACAAGTAAGGCAAAACAGATAATCGAAATTCAGGTCCCTGTTGCTGCGCATTTCTTTCATTATTGGCAGCAATTCTTCGGAAGGAATGATAGCATTCAAAAACTCGCCGGTCTCCTCATAAATGGCAGCAGGAATATGAGCTGAGATAAATAATTTTATTTCTTCGTTCGTCATTTAGCCTCTTTCGTTTTCTTTCCGAAATAAGTTTCATTCTTTATCTTCTCCTGCAATGCTATCATGCCATGCAGTAAAGCTTCCGGCCTTGGGGGGCAACCCGGCACATAAACGTCTACCGGTATCACGTGGTCCACACCTTTTACTACAGAATAAGTATTATAAAAGAAAGGCCCTCCGCTTATCGTACAGGCACCCATGGCTATAACATATTTTGGGTCGGCCATCTGGTCGTACAAGCGTTTTAAAACCGGGGCCATTTTCATCACAATGGTTCCCGCCACTATTATCAGGTCTGCCTGGCGTGGCGTGGCGCGTGCCACCTCAAACCCAAAGCGCGACCAATCGTACTTTGCATCGGCAGCGCTCATCATTTCTATCGCACAGCAGGAAGTGCCAAACACCAAAGGCCACAGGGAATTGGCGCGCGCCCAGTTTATAGCATCGTCCAGCTTGGTTATCAATATCCCTCCGTCGGCAGTTTCATGCTTCTGTCCGGGGAAAATTAATTTTTCACTTACATCCATTTCAAAGCTCCTTTTTTCCAAGCGTATAATAATCCCATAAACAGGATGAACATAAATATAATGATCTCTATAAAAGCCGACATCCCTATTTTTTGCACCACCACAGCCCAGGGATACATAAACACCAGTTCCACATCAAACACAAGAAATATCAATGCAAACAAATAATAACCCACATGGAATTGAATCCAGGATGTGCCTGTGGTAGGGATACCACACTCATAGGGCTCTCCCTTCACAACATTGGCAGACCTTTTAGCTAAAACCCGCGAAAGCAGTATGCCACCGCCTGCAAAAGCTATTCCGCAAATAGTTAAAAGTATAAGTGCTGATGAGCCCATGCTGAAATTTGTAATTGTAACTGATACAATATAAAAATAAAATTTGAATCTTGTATAGCAAACTTATTATTTACGTCCACAACCAGTAATTTCTTCCTTTTCTACGTCTATTAGCTGATTCTTATTTATATCTTTATTAAAATATAGCAACATGAAGCATAAATTACTACACACTTTTTGTTTGCTTTCATCCGTTTTCTGCAATGCCCAATATACCTGGCAGGCTTTGCCAACTGCCCCACAGAGCTATAGATTTGACGATATGTTTTTCCTGACGCCTAAAATGGGCTGGGCTATAAATCCCAATTATGATTCACTTAACCCTATTCAATATGGAAGAATATTTAAAACGAATGATGGTGGAAATACCTGGCAGAAATTAATAGACAGTGCCAACACTTTCTACCGTTCGATTGGTTTTGCAGATTCGCTAACTGGTTGGGTTGGCAATCTTGCTGATATCCCTTATATATCAGATACGATACCCTTATATCAAACAAATGACGGTGGCCATACGTGGTTTCCTGCCAATTTACCTTACCCCCATCCCGCAGGTATTTGTGGTATATCTGTGGTTACAGATTCTATTGTATATGCTTATGGCCGCTTCTATGGTCCAGCTGCTTATGTTAAAACAACCGATAAGGGAGCCACGTGGATATATAAAGACATGAGCTCTTTCGCAGGTGGATTGGTAGACGGCTATTTTTTCAATAACGATACCGGCTTCATTACAGGCAAAAGTGTTTCCAATACAGCACTGATACTTTCTACATTCGATGGCGGTACAAGCTGGCAGGTTGCTTATAACACTCCAAATCAATCTCCGGAACCCTATTATGAGTACGTATGGAAATTATCTTTCCCAAGCAGGGACACAGGTTATGCAAGTGTAGAAAGCTTTGATTCGGCCACTTATTTTCTAAAAACAACAGATGGTGGCCTTACCTGGACCAAGAAGCCCTTCATTCCTTATTATGACGAGGAAGGATGTGGCTTCATTAATAATAGTACAGGCTGGATAGGCGGGGATTACAATTTGCCTACTTACAAAACCACAGATGGCGGAGATACGTGGAGCGTAGATAGTAGTTTTGGTGTTCTGACCCCTCCTTATGAAGATACAACAGGTTTTATGATAAACCGTTTTCGGCGCTTGGGCGATAGTTTGATGTATGCATCCGGCAATACTATCTATAAGCTGCAAGTAAACACTACGAGGGTAATTGAACTGCAAAAGCAAGAAGGCACGCTTAGCAACTATCCAAACCCTTTTAAAGATAAAACCACTATTCATTATTACCTGCCTGCAGGCGCAAATAATACTATGCTAGAGGTATATAATATTACAGGAGAAAATGTCTTTTCAAAAAATATAGGACAACAAAGTGCAGGCGGCCATGATTTTGTTTTTAATACCGGTTTATCCGCAGGCTTGTATTTCTATTCCCTGTCAAGCAATGAGTTCAGGTTAACCAAACAAATGGTCATCATACAATAATTATCATACACTAATGGTTTATTTCAGAGGACTGTTTTATTCTAATATACCCAGAACCAATTCAATTTCAATATCTTGGGCGGATATCCTTTGGGATTAGAATAAAATATATTTGCGTTTCCTTTATTTTCGACCAACCTTATGGCCCTAAATCATTGTCTTGTCATACTGTGAGCCAATTCAGATACCTACTTATTATATTATTTTGCCTTTACGCATCTACCACCCAGGCCCAGATAGACACTTTGTTTTGGTTTGCTGCCCCCGAAGTTTCGCAGGATGGCCCGACCAATGATTTTGACAGGCCCATCGTTTTACGCATGACTGCCTTTGCACAGGCTGCCATAGTTACCATCAGCCAACCTGCCTGCACGGGCTGCATGCCTTTGCAAACACTCAATATTCCCGCTGGCACCACCACCTCTTTAGACCTTACACTTTGGATCGATTCTATCGAAAATAAACCTCCCAATACAGTCCTTAATTACGGCCTGAAAGTTCAATCCACTGCACCGATCAGCGCCTATTATCATGAGGTAAGCACCAATTGCACATGCAACCCCGAGTTCTTTGTCCTGAAAGGCCAGAACGCTATGGGAACGGATTTTTGGATACCATCCCAGAATTTTCTTGACAATGCCACTGGTTATACCCCCACTCCTTACTCCTCATTCGATATTGTAGCCACTCAAAATAATACAACAGTAACTATTACACCGTCCAGTGCCATTGTGGGCCATGCGGCTGGTACTGCATTCACGGTAACATTAAATGCGGGGCAGACTTATTCTGCAACGGCTGCCAGCCAGGCCGCCGCTCAACATTTACAAGGCTCCCGTGTTACATCCAATCTTCCTATTACTATTAACGTTAAAGACGATCTGCTTAGCGGAGGTATTTACGGAAGCTGTGCAGACCTGGCAGGTGACCAAATAGTACCAACTAATGTTGTTGGCACAGAATATATAGCAATGAATGGCTCCCTTAATGCTCCCGGCGACCAATTGTTTATAACAGCTACCCAAAATGCAACAAGTATTTCCCAGGACGGCACATTTGTAACAAGCATAAATGCCGGGCAAACTTACCAGTTGTCTGTGGGTGGACCTTCTACTTATATACAGACTTCGCTGCCTGCATATGTTTACCAGCTTAGCGGCATAGGCTGCGAGGTTGGTTCAGCTATATTGCCATCCATCATTTGCACAGGAAGCAATTCTGTTTCATTTAACCAATCTACCAATCTAAGCCTGTATGTAAACCTTATGGTGAAAAACGGCGGCCAGGGAAATTTCCTGGTCAATGGCGCGGCTGGTGTTATTACTGCTGCCCAATTCGCGGCTGTGCCGGGTACTGCCGGTGTATGGTACGCCGCACACATTTCCCTATCTACTGTTACTTACCCTCAAAATTCGGTTGTTTCTGTTACCAACACTTCTTCTCTATTTCAGTTAGGCTTACTTACCGGGAGCGTAATGACGGGCACCGCCTTTGGCTATTTCAGCAATTTCGGCGGTCTTAATGCAAATATATCTGCCAATGGCCCCGTATGCAGCGGATCAACGATCCATTTATCTGTGGATACGAGCGATAATGCCACCTATAATTGGATAGGGCCCAATAGCTTTAGCAGCAATTCCTCAAACCCTTCCATCTCTAATGCCATTTCAGCCGATTCCGGCATTTATATCGTTAATGTATTTGCAAATGGCTGCACAGCTACAGATACTTTACTGGTAGCAGTGATACCTCCTAAAACATCCGCAGTCAGCTTAACTATTTGTTCCGATTCAAGCATTGTTTTTGCCGGCAATACTATTGACACACCCGGCATCTATACACATAGCTATACCACCCCTGATGGTTGCGATTCCATTGCTACACTCAATCTTACTTTTATTTATCCACCCGATTCCTTGTCGCTTACGATGGACCATACAGCCTGTATAGGGCGGGAAATAAATGCAGCACTAAATGGCAATACCCAAAACCTTGATTATTTATGGGCCTTTGACAGCGCAGATATTGTGTCAGGTTCCGGACCCGGGCCATACTTATTAAACTGGCACAGCACAGGTACTAAATATATCCAGGTAAGCACAAGTAATACTTGCGGCACATTGTCCTACTCCGACTCCCTAAACATCTACCCGCTTCCAATCGCAAAGATCGCAAACGTCAGCAACGCAAATATTTGCGGTGGTGATACTATCTTATTGTCTGCATATTCAGCACAAGGATATATTTATAAATGGCAGCCACAAAATATTTTTGCCGATGCGGCAAGCCCGCAGGTAACCGCTATAGTACTTGAACCCGGCAATATTATTTTAACAGTACAAGACAGCATGGGCTGCGTTGCCGCAGACAGTATTTATCTTAGTGTTGACCCCTGCTGCCATATATCCTTGCCGAACGCTTTTTCGCCAAACAAGGATGGCAAAAATGACATTTACCGGATCATATCATTAAGCCATGACCAGCTCATATTCTTCAGGATAGCGAACCGTTGGGGCCAGATTGTGTTTGACACCAAGGATATCGGCAAAGGCTGGGATGGTACTATTAACGGAACACCCGCAGAAATCGGCACCTATTTTTATGTACTTAAATATAAATGTGTTGATAACAGGGAAGTAGTGCAAAAAGGAGACCTTACACTTATCAGGTAATGTGCTTACCGGTAAAATTTTTCATGCATCCATAAAATTTATTCTGTTCAGCTGCCCCAACCATTTTGCATTTCTGACAGTCTTAGTGTAAGGATCCGGCATTTTTTACCCTTACACCATTCCTAACTTTTAAAAAAACTAAAAAATGCGAAAGATCTACTCCACTCTGTTTGTGGCAGGCCTATGCTTTGCCAACTCTGCTTCAGCACAATCTCCACAATTTGTAAATGGTAGCCTTGAGCCCACAGTTCCGGCTTCCTCGATTAATGCCTGCAATGCGATGAGCAACCTCACTTTTAATTATGACATGGGCGGAACAGCTTATGCTTTTGGCACCATTACCTCTTCTGCCGGTTATGGCATGTATTTTAATGATTCAGCCTGTATTGATTCCACACAAAAACTGGGTAAGTATGCCCTGGCAATGGACTGGGCAAGTACCGGCTATACAGAAATAGCGTTGAAAGTGAGTCCGGCTATGCAGGCAGGACATTCCTATACCATTACTTACTGGTATGAATCCTCACTTCTCTTTTCATCCTGCAACCTTGAAATAGGTTACTCCGCAGATAGTTCTGCCTTCGGCACTTCAATCGGCAATATTTATCAGCCCGGTGTATATCCTATACCTCAAACATGGTTGCAAGGCACTGCCACCTTTACCCCTACTGTTGCATGTAGCTGGATCACTGTACAGACAACATCTTCGACTCAAAATTATACCAACTCACCCTATATGTATACCATTATCGATGACTTCTCCTTTAGCGGCTCTACATCTGTAAACGGAGTAGAATCGAATAACAGTTCTGTACACATTTCACCCAACCCGGCAAAAGATGCTGCTTATGCCACTTTTAACAATTCAGTTTTTCAGAATAATATTACTGTTACCATCAACGACATAACGGGGCGCAGCATACAACACACTAATATTCATCTTGCCACCGGTGCAAACAGCATAAAGCTGGACCTCGAAAATATACCAGCCGGGATGTATTTAGTAAATATTACGAACGGAAAAGAATCTGCGACCCAAAAACTAGTGGTTGCAAAATAGTGTGTCTTTAGTATAATAGAAGAAGGCGCTCAATTAACGGCGCCTTCTTCTTTATTATTAAGCAATTATCTTTTATACTGCAAAACTTTCTCCGCAGCCACAACTGCGGCTTGCATTGGGATTACTGAAGTGAAAACCTTTGCCATTCAGGCCATCAGAGAATTCAAGGGTAGTATCGCAGAGGTATAAAAAACTTTTCAGGTCAGTTACAACCTTCAGGCCATTGTCTTCAAATATCTGGTCTTTAGGCTGGGTTTCGTTATCAAAGTCCAGCTTATACGATAAGCCGGAGCAGCCACCGCCTACAACACTTACACGGATAAAATAATCGTCACCTAAACCAGCTTCCTGTTTCAGGTCAATTACTTTTTCTTTTGCTTTTTCACTAACGTAGATCATACCAATTGCTTGCAGAAAATAGCTTTCATGGTGAAAGGCTAATTCCTTTATTATATACCTTGGCTAAATTTATTAATGTGCTTTTTGTTCCAATACCAGTTCAGGCAGGCCATTCTTTACACGGTAATCGTTGATAGCTGCTTTAATAGCGTCTTCGGCCAATACCGAACAGTGGATCTTTACCGGTGGCAGGTTCAGTTCTTCAACAATATCCATATTGTCTATTGCCAAAGCCTGGTCAACCGTTTTGCCTTTCAGCCATTCTGTTGCCAGCGATGAAGAAGCGATGGCAGAGCCACAGCCAAAAGTTTTGAATTTAGCGTCTTTAATAAGCCCGCTTGCTTCGTCCACTTCTATCTGCAGGCGCATAACATCGCCACATTCAGGAGCGCCAACAAGGCCGGTGCCAACATTCTGTTTTGCTTTATCAAGAGTACCCACATTTTGCGGGTTTGTATAATGATCAAGAACTTTTTCTGAGTATGCCATAATATTTTGATTTGATAATTACCCAACTTTATTAATATTTTACCTGTTTTATTTCAAATTTCCATTCTACAATCAGCTAATCACCACATCAGCTAATTAGCTAATTAATGATGCGCCCATTCTATCGCGTTAATATCCACGCCTTCTTTAAACATTTCCCAAAGCGGGCTCATTTCGCGTAGCTTGTTTACCGTATCTGTAACCGCTTTAATAGTATAATCTATCTGTTCGTCAGTGGTAAACCTGCCCAGTCCGAAACGCAATGAACTATGAGCCAGGTCATCGCCAAGTCCCAGTGCTTTCAACACATAAGAAGGCTCCAGCGATGCGGATGTACATGCCGAACCGCTTGATACTGCAATGTCTTTATTAAAGCCCATCATCAATCCTTCACCTTCCACATACTTGAATGATATATTCGCAGTATGAGGTAAGCGATGTTCTTTATTACCATTACGATAAGATTCTTCCAGTTGCATTAAAGCGTTTTCCAGCCTGTCGCGCATTTTGCTCAGGCGTTTGGCTTCGCTTTCCATTTCGTTCATGCATATTTCACATGCCTTGCCGAAACCTACCAGGCTTGGCACGTTCAGTGTGCCGCTGCGCATACCGCGCTCATGTCCGCCGCCGTCCATCTGTGCAGTAACTTTCACACGTGGGTTTTTTCTGCGCACGTACAAAGCGCCCACACCTTTAGGGCCATACATTTTATGACCGCTGAAAGCCATCAGGTCTATCCCGTCTGCCTGCACATCCACCGGAATTTTTCCTACGGCCTGTGTACCATCAGTAAAGAATAAAACCCCGTGCTTGCGGGCTATTTTGCTTATTTCTTTTACAGGTTGTATAACGCCTATTTCGTTATTGCCATACATAATGGCAATAAGTATGGTCTCAGGCTTTATTGCTTTTTCAAGCTCATTCAGATCTACCAAACCATCTGCCTGCACTTCAAGATACGTGATCTCAGCCCCTTGTTTTTCCAGGTGCTTGCAGGTATCAAGTACCGCTTTGTGTTCAGTGGTACAGGTAATGATATGATTGCCTTTGGATGAATACATTTCATACACACCCTTTAGAGCCAGGTTATCGCTTTCTGTAGCACCCGAAGTAAAGATGATCTCCTTAGGGTCTGCATTTATCAGTTTAGCAACTTGCTCACGGGCATAATCCACTGCTTCTTCAGCTACCCAGCCAAACGAGTGGTTACGGCTGGCGGCATTACCGAATTTTTCAACAAAATACGGCAGCATAGCCTCCAATACCCTCGGGTCCATCGGGGTGGTAGCATTATTATCTAAATAAATTGGCAATTTTAATTCCATACGATTTTCACATCCCATTCAGGATCTTGGGCAAAGTTACGTCAAAAGTGCTATTTTAGCACGGCAAAGGCATTAAACCTTTATATATTCCCATTATTAAAAGTTATTTAACGAAATGTTGAAAATCGAGCATTTAGGTATAGCTGTTAAAGAACTTCAAACTTCCATCCCTTTATTTGAACAATTATTAAATACACCCTGCTATAAAACCGAAATAGTGGCCTCCGAGGCTGTTAGCACCGCTTTTTTCCAAACCGGCGATTCTAAGATAGAACTACTGGAGGCCACCAAAGCAGAAAGTCCCATTGCGAAATTTATTGATAAGAAGGGGGAGGGTATACACCATATAGCCTTCGAAGTGGAAAATATAGAGGCCGAAATGAAACGGCTGGCCGCCCTGGGTTTCGAATTGCTGAACCAAACACCCAAAAAGGGGGCTGATAATAAAATGGTCTGTTTCCTGCACCCCAAAACTACTAATGGGGTATTGATTGAACTATGCCAGGAGATAAAGTAGAAAATGTGCTATAGGGCAATTTAAGAGCAGAATTTATCGTACGCACTAAAATTTTTTATCCAAAATTTGTGTAATTTTATTACCTAATTTTTAAGGATGTCAGCATATTATTTTCTACGTGTAAAAAAAGCTTATGCATCTGCAGTTATAAAAGACCTGCAAAAAATGGATGCTGTGGAAGTGATGGAAGCGGAAGATGCCAATATTCCGGAATGGCAAAAAGAGCAAGTTCGTACAAGACTGAAAGAACTAAAGAAACATCCTGAAAAAGCAGTTAGCTGGGCTATTGCACAAAAAAAGCTAAAGCAGCTTGCTAAATGACTGTTTACAAAGTCATATTCTCTCCCCGTGCGCTTGATGATATAGAAAAAGCCTGTGGTTATTACAACGAGCAGCAAAAAATCTTGGCAAACGTTTCGTTAAACAAGTTGAAGCTACATTACAATCTATCCGTATAAACCCGTTTTATACAAGTGTGCGATATGATGATATTCGTTGTGCTATAGTTCCAAAATTCCCTTTCCTGGTACATTATGCAATTGATGAGAAATCCAGCACTATAATTATTGGTGCCGTATATAGCACTTATCAAGAACCTTTATGGGAATAGGTTGCCTTATGCAGCTGAGCGCAAAAATGAAACCCGGGTGGGACAAGAAAATGGGATTTTTCTTTTTTCATTATTATCTTCACAGCTTCTTAATAAAAAAACTATGTCAGGCAGGAAAATAACACTTATTTGTTCTTTTTTACTTATTTGTTCAACATCAATCTTTGCACAAAAAACCAAAGTTGAAATAACTACCGAGTACGGAAAAATTGTAGTGGAGCTATATGATAATACCCCCAAACACAGGGATAATATGATTAAGCTGGCAAAAGAACATTTTTACGATAGTACACTCTTTCATAGGGTAATACCTGAATTTGTGATACAGGGAGGCGATCCTAATTCCAAACATGCCACTGCAGGCCAAAACCTCGGCGATGGTGAATATGGCAGCCGCATACCTGCAGAAATAAATGCGGAGGATTACCACAAACGTGGCGCACTCGGTATGGCACGCGATAATAATCCTGAAAAAGCTTCCTCTGGTTGCCAGTTCTATATTGTTACTGGCAAAAAATATACAGATGCCGAACTTGATATGTCCGAAAAACGCACTGGCGTAAAATATACTGCAGAGCAACGCAATGTTTATAAAACCGAAGGCGGCATCCCTCACCTCGATGGTGGCTACACCGTTTTCGGCGAAGTGCTGGAAGGCATGGACATCGTGGACAAAATTGGCAATGAGCCCCGCAGTGGTGCAGACCGCCCCAATAAAGATATTCGCATGTTGAAAGTGCGGGTTGTGAAAAAGAAGTTTTTGGGGATATTCTAGGTCTTACAAATACTGCCCTGTGTAACTTTCCCTTACTTTTTTGATTCCCTCAGGAACACCTTCGTATAATAAATACCCGCCTGTAGCGCCGCCCTCGGGGCCCAGGTCAATAAGCCAGTCTGCGCATTTTATTACATCGGTATTATGTTCTATTACAATAATGGAATGTCCTTGTTCTATGAGCGCATCAAAAGCTCCCAGCAACTTTTTAATATCGTGCATGTGCAGGCCCGTAGTAGGTTCATCAAAAATGAACATCACTTTTTCTTTCGATTTTCCTTTGCCCAGGAAGGATGCCAGTTTCACACGTTGCGCTTCACCTCCGCTTAGTGTATCACTGCTTTGCCCCAGTTTCACATAGCCTAGGCCCACATCGCTAAGGGGTTGCAATGCTGTGGCAAGTTTCTTTTCATCTTTAAAGAACTCAATGGCATCATCCACACTCATTTCCAGCACATCATAAATGCTCTTGGTGCGGTACGTAACTTCCAGCACTTCATCTTTAAATCGTCTGCCTTTGCAACTTTCACAAAGCAGGTGCACATCTGCCAGGAACTGCATTTCAACAATCACTTCACCCTCGCCCTTGCAGGTATCACAACGTCCACCGTCTGTATTAAAAGAAAAATGTTTTTCTGCAAAGCCACGCATTTTCGCCAAGGGCTGTTTGGCATATAGCTTGCGTATCTCATCGTAGGCCTTTATATAAGTTACAGGGTTGCTGCGCGATGATTTACCTATTGGGTTTTGGTCCACCATTTCTACATGAGCAATACTCTTCAAATCACCCCCTAGGAATTTATGCAGCCCCGGCCTGTCTGTCCCTTCGCCATAATGTTTTTGCATTGCGGGATAAAGTGTTTGCTTTACCAGTGTAGTTTTACCCGAACCGCTTACTCCTGTCACAACGCACAACACATTCAGCGGAAAATCCACATCAATATTCTTTAAGTTATGCTGCCTGCAACCTTCCATGCGGATGGTGCCATTGGGCTTCCGTTTTATCTTCGGCGCTTCTATCTTCATCGCGCCCGACAGGTATTGTCCGGTAAGGCTTTTCTTATTTTTTATGATCTCATCATAAGTCCCTGCAGCAACAACCTCACCACCCAAATGACTGGCAAAAGGCCCCATATCTATTATGTAATCTGCCTCGCGCATCATCATTTCATCATGCTCCACCACCACTACTGTATTGCCAATATCACGAAGCGTTTTTAATACTTTTATCAGCCGCTCTGTGTCGCGGGAGTGCAGGCCTATGCTCGGCTCATCCAGTATGTAAAGAGAATCGGTAAGATTGCTGCCTAAAAATTTTGTAAGCTGTATGCGCTGGCTTTCGCCCCCGCTCAATGTGTTTGCCAAACGGCTAAGCGTTAAATACCCAAGCCCCACATTCAGCAGGGTTTGCATACGCTGGTCAATTTCTAAAAATATGCGTTTGGCAACAGTCTTATCATGCTCATTCAGTTCAATATTTTTAAACCATTCGTACAGGTCTGCTGCCGGCATGAACATCAGGTTGGCAATCGTAACATTGTTCACTTTTACATACAATGCTTCCTTGCGCAATCTTGCTCCTTTACAGGAAGGGCACAAAGTGCGCCCGCGATAGCGCGCCTGCATCACACGGTATTGCACCTTATACAGGTTCTGCTCTACCATCACAAAAAAGTCATTGATACCGCTTACTTTGCTATTGCCACTCCACAGTAGGTCATACTCACTTTCCGTAAGGTCTATGATGGGTTTGTGTATCGGGAAATCAAATTTTGCCGCTGCGCGTATAAAATCATTTTTCCATTCAATCATTTTTTCGCCCTTCCAGCTGGCTATAGCGCCTTCGTGCACACTCAGTCTTTTATCTGGTATCACCAGGTCCTCATCTATACCCAAAGTCTGCCCGAAGCCCTCGCATTGCTGGCAAGCACCGTAAGGGTTATTGAATGAAAATAAATTCGGGCTGGGTTCCTCAAACACTATGCCATCAGCTTCAAAGCGGCTATTGAAATTGTGTAGGGTACTGCCCTCACTTCCTGTAGGCGGGCCATCCACTTCCAGCAGGCAATCTCCTTCGCTTTCATAGAAAGCTGTTTGTATGCTGTCAGCCAGCCTGTGAAGATCATCCTCATCAAATTCCTTAACTACAATACGGTCTATCAGCAGGTATATATTTTCTTTGGGCAAGGCCCCGGTGCCATTGAGCACATCTTCTATGCGTATCGGTTTGCTGTCTGCCCCCCTTGCATACACCCGGGAAAAACCTTTCTGCATCAATATATTCAGTTCTTCCTCCACGCTGCGCCCATAGCGAGTTACCAGCGGAACAATAAAATGAACTTTGGTGCCAATAGGCAAGGTCTTTACAAATTCCACCACATCGCTCACAGTGTCTTTCTTCACTTCCTTAGCGCTCACGGGCGAATAAGTATGTCCAATACGGGCAAACAGCAGGCGCAGGTAATCATATATCTCCGTCATACTGCCCACAGTGCTGCGGGGTGTACGTGTAGTTACTTTTTGTTCAATGGCTATCGCGGGGCAGATGCCGTGTATATAATCCACATCAGGTTTGTCCATCCGCATCAGGAACTGTCGCGCGTAGGCACTCAGACTTTCCGCATAACGGCGTTGGCCCTCGGCAAACAAAGTATCCATGGTAAGAGAGGATTTGCCGCTGCCGCTCACACCTGTTACCACTACCAGTTTATTGCGGGGAATAGCAACGTCCACATTCTTCAGGTTGTGCATACGCGCACCCTTTATGAATATCACATCATCCTGCCCCTTCTCTATTTTGGGAACTGTCAACTCTTTGTCCTGCTTCTTCTTAGCAATACCCTCTTTCTTCGCTGCCATAAAATTTTTGGAGAGACAAATTTAAGTTAATTGCCTTAAAGCACACAAATGGACGAATTGTTAAATATTATGATTCCTATTCGTCACAATAGGTTTGCAAAATCATTTACATGTTTTATACAAAATAAACTCTACCCTCCGGTTGGCTTGTCTGCCTGCATCGGTAGTATTGTCCATTATCGGGTTAGATGATCCACGTCCATTCACTGTCATTCTTGCATCATCAATGCCATAAGATTTGAAGAATGTTTTAGCGTTATTTGCTCTGCGGAGCGACAAGGAATTATTTATTTCATTTGTGCCTACATTGTCCGTATATCCATTAATAACAAAATACACCTGGTTTTCCCTCTTAAGCACTTTTGCAAATTTTTGAAGAGAAGCAAGAGCACTGGGTTTTATCTCATCTTTATTAAAATCGAACAGGGCAACTTCAGGATAGATCACTTTTATAGAGTCTTTCAATTTTATTACCTGTGCATCTGGCAACTGCTGCTTAAGTTCCCTGTGCAATGCCCTGAAACTCGCCATATCAGTATGAGCTTTTTTAGAACTATGGCAGGCACTGAATGCAAATGCAATAAATAAAACAAGCAATAATAGCTTATGGTTTTTCATAATTATAGATTTTCATATTCAGGTTGCAAATACCATGCCGTCAATATTTTAGCATCTAATGAGTTGATACCCTCTTTCATCGCTGCAATAAAATTTTTGGAGAAACAAATTAAGCTATTTGTTTTAAGGACACTTTATATACTTATAATACTTAGGCCCGCGACAATCCCATTTTTCAGGAACTTGCGCAGGCCTATATTATTTCTTAGCGAACACTTTATCCGCCGCTTTTGTGAAGTTCTATTTCGGCATGTCCATTTTCTGGATCGGCCTTATTTCTACTTTGCCATTCTCACCCAGTACAGGGCAGTCCTTAGAGATTTCGACAGCTTCGTCAATATCTTTTGCGCTTACAATAAGATAACCACCAACGTGTTCTTTCGCTTCAGTATACGGGCCGTCTGTTATCACTTTTTTTGTGCCGGATACCTGTTTGCCTGTTGGCTGCAAAGGTTCTGCACCAACAAGGATTCCTTTCTGTGCCAGTGCACCCATCCAGTCTATCCAGGCCTGCATGTTATCCTTGGCTTGTTGTGAGTCCTGTGCGTTGTAAGCATGGTTTTCGCCACCTCTGAATAAAAAGATAAATTTTTCCATTTTGTTTAGTTTTTAATTTTAATAATGATGCGTTATGATATAATAACGAACGGAGCTTAATAAGGAGGACACTAAAATACATTTTTTTTGTTCACCTGATATTAATATATTGTAAACAGGCAGATAACACCGCTGTGCAAGGTGATCACTTAAAATAAAACAAGCATTGCAATTCTGATTATTCCGAAACGGGGCTACTGTTCTTTGCCGCTTTTGATGCCTGTGCAAGGTCTTTTATCAGCATAGGGTCTTGCTCTATAGCATTGCCTACCACTACTATATTGGCGCCTGCCTTGCAGTTGGCATATACTTTTTCGGGCGTATGTATGCCCCCGCCAATAAATAGAGGGATATCAATATGCGCACTCACCTTATGTATCATTTCTTCAGAAACCGGGTTCCTGGCCCCGCTTCCTGCGTCCATATAGATAATATGTTTGCCTTGCAGTTCTGCAGCCCATGCAGTGCAAAGAGCGATATCAGGTTTGTCGGCAGGTATGGGTGCCGAATGGCTCATATAAGATACAGTTGTTTGCACCCCGCCATCAATTATCATATAGCCTGTGGAGATTACTTCCATACCGCTTGCTTTTATCTGTGGTGCTGATATTACATGTTGTCCAATCAGCAGGTCAGAGTTGCGACCCGACACAAGCGAAAGGTATAATAACGCATCTGCATAAGGTGTAAACTGAGAAGGACTGCCGGGGAAAAGAATAACCGGTATCTCGCTTTCAGCCTTAAAACGTTGTATGCAGGCTTCCAGCTGGTTTATCATCAGCAAGCTGCCACCGATAAGCAAATAATCAACGCCGGCGTTGTTACAAAGCCTGGCAAGGTGCTGCATATCTGCAGGCGCTATTTTATCGGGGTCTGCTAAAACCGCAAAACCACTTTTGCCCTGTTTTTTGAGCTTGTAAAGGCCTTCATATATTTTACCGGTTGCCATAATATCGTTCAAAGGTAAAATATTCCCGTTAAGATAGTTTGTGCAGACTTTATTTGGCCTGTTTATCCTTTTGCAAAATATCGCGTATGTCCATTAGCAATTGGTCTGTAGATGATGGCCCGAATGGTTGTGCTGCCTTGGCGGCATCTTCCCTGGCCCTCATCCTCGCAATAAATTGTATGGCCAGGAAAATGAAAAGCGCTATGATGAAAAAATCTACAATGGTCTGTATAAAATGGCCGTAAGCAAAAATATTCGCACCCGCTTTCTTGGCTTCGTCTAGAGAATGGTAGATGTCTCCCTCTTTTGCCGGCCTCAGCACAACAAATTTATCAACGAACATTTCCCCTTTGCCGGTTATAACGCCTACTAAAGGCATAATAATATCTTCGACTAATGCTGTTACTATTTTGCCGAATGCGCCGCCAATTATTACACCCACCGCCAGGTCTATTACAGAACCTTTCATTGCAAATGCCTTAAAATCTTTCCAGAACGCCATAGGAATTTTTTTTATAAACCTAATGAAAAAAAACTATTCCGCGTACTATGTGGTTACCTTTTAGGGTTTCCTGTATTAAATATTACACCATGGCCAAAACAAGACTACATACCATTATCACCCTCACATTCTTATTAGACTTTATTGTTTGCATCAAATATAGCCTAAGTTTTATTGGCCAGATTTTAGATGTTTTATTGATCTTGGCAATGTTTGGGTCTGCTTTCCTTGTTATTTTCACTTCCTACAAAAGCCTTTCTAAGCTGTTAAGATTTTATTATGGCATATACCCTGTATATTTGCTACTGGTGGTTTTTTTTATGTTGTTGAGGGGCGGCCTTCTTTTAGTAGTTCTTCTAATACCCTTTTGGCCATTTGTACCCCAGCACAATTTTGTCGAATCTCCCACGCTGCAAATAAGAGCATCCGGAGCACCCTTAGGCAGTGCTAACTATACTTTGTATAAACGCTATGTCCTGTTCGAAAAACAAGTTTGCAGGCCTATATCTGCCGGAGAATCTTTTTCTGGCAGGCATTCCTGGAAGCAAATTGCCATTAAAAATGAGAATAAGGATTCTGTAAATGTGTCTGTTAATATTGATAATAAGGACACTGTGCTTACATTTTATAAATAGCCCCTTTACAACTATTTATCTGGTTCTATTGCCTTAACAATAGTTGGTTCACTTTCCCTATCCATATTTGCATACCCTTGTTGTTCCAATGCGTATCACCTGCTCTGTATAAGCTTGCGGGATCAACTTGATTTTTGAAAACAGTGTACAGATCAATCACAGGCATTTGCAGGCTGGGATTATTTTGTATCAAAGGGATCATTTGGTTATAATATTCGGCTTGCAGAATTGTAGCAGGATTAGGAATAATTGCAAGGTACACTTCAGAAAAACCCTCGCTTTTATAATGAAGGTAGATATCGTTTATAGCTGCTATCATTTGATTGACCTTTTCCCCGCTTAAGCGCTCTGAGTAACTATATATTCCCGAGGGGACAACGCTTTCCCTTATAAACAGATAAGCCCCGTTATCTGATATGGCCACATTTCCTGAAGCACGGTTAAAACAATAATAATTCAGGTCAGCTTTTAAATACCTGATACTGGTTAAAAATTTATAGTTAAACAAATTATATTCTAAGTTCTGGTTAATATTCGGGTTAAAAATGTCTTTGGAGTAAATTCCAAAGGTTGAATATGATGCATGCAGCCTTGGCAGTATAGCAGGCATACACGCGATTTCATTTTTCTTCAGCTTGTCAAATATTTGCCGTGACTCAAGATAGTCTCGCAGGTATCTTTCGGCAGTTTCAATTATTAATATTTTTCTTTTAGAACTGTCCGGCTTGTACCCAATTTGCTGATTGGAATAATTTCTTACGAAATGAAATGAATGAATACGAGCGAATGCAGAGTCGGGGATATATTCTGTATAGCTGTCCCCGCATAAATAGAGATCAATGTTTTTATTGCACCCATCATGCGGTCGTACGAAATTGTAGCCGCCCTTTTCATGAAATTTCGCAATATCGTCAAGATAAGACATATAAACCAGGTCACCCCACGGGCTAATATGCTCACCCCACCAACTGGTGTTGACCAGGTAATCCTTTTTATCATATATCCTTTTCATTAAAGACCTGGCAGTAGATGCTACCATCACTGCTACGCCGAAAACTATAAAAAACCACGACAGCGCTTTTTTCATTCTTTAAAATTGAAAATAGATAAAATGATTCTCGCTGAAAACACCTAGAAAATAGCATATCAATATCATACACGTAAGATAGGCGGCAAATGCCTTATCACTTTTTATAAAGTGCTTCGGAAATTTAGCCTCTCTTACCAACATAATAATGATCAATAAAATCGATAATGATAGTTCAATCCCGTTAAGCCCGAATTTTGTTTGTCCGCCTCGAAAGCAAAACATGCCACATATGTACTTAAGAGCCTGGCTTATGTTTTGCGCTCTGAAAAACACCCATAGTAATGTTACGAGGATAAAGTTTAGACAGACAAAAACTAAATTGCTAAAATTACCGGTTACACCCTTTTTCCGGCCCGGGAAAAAAGTTGTCAGCATACCATGCAGTGTGCCCCATGTAATAAATGTCCAATTGGCGCCGTGCCAAATACCACTAAGCAGAAAGACGAACATTACGTTCAATTTTCTCCGCGTTTCACCAAGTCGGTTCCCTCCTAATGGAATATATACATAATCCCTAAACCAACTTGAAAGAGAAATATGCCAGCGACTCCAGAACGTGCTGATATTTTGCGATCGATAAGGCTCATTAAAATTTTCCATCAGACGCATACCCATTACTTTTGCGGCACCAATACCTATATCGCAGTAGCCGGAAAAATCACAATATATCTGGAATGAATAAAACAAGGCCGCAAGCCATAGCGAACACGAAGAAAGGCCTGTATGGCTATATGCAAAGTCAACCTCCATTGCAAGGCGGTCTGCAATAACGCATTTTTTAAAAAAGCCCCACGACATTCTTATAAGCCCTTCCTTTACATTGCCCCAATCATAAACTTTGTATTCATGCAATTGCGGCAGTATATTTTGCGGCCGCTCAATAGGCCCTGCCACCAGTTGGGGATAGAACATAACATATAGGGCATAAACTATAAAATTCCTTTCTGGCGGCTGTTTACCACGATACACCTCTATAGTGTAGCTCATCGCCTGGAATGTATGAAAAGACAAACCTATCGGCAAAATGACATTAATATATGGGATTGGGTGGCTTGGGAAAATATGATGCAGCAGCGGTTCGATATTGCCTAGAAGGAAATTGAAATATTTGTAAAAGACAAGAATACCCACATTCGCCACGATACTTGTTACCAACCATGTTTTGCGTGCGTGGCCGCTGCTTTTTGATATCAGGATACCTGCGACATAGTCTATGGCAATTGTGCTCCCCAATATCAGTATATATTTGGGAACAAATGACATATAGAAATAGCAACTCGCTATTAATAATAAATTTACCCTCGATTTCTGCGACTTGAGTTTGTAATAACTGAGTGTTATTACCATGAAGAACACAAGAAACTGTAAGGAGTTAAAAAGCATATCAGTCTGTCAGGCCTTATTTAATACAATAATATGAAAAATGCAAGGCTTTGTCTTTTGCGGAACAATAAAAACGCCCTTTACTCAGGAGCTATGGTCGCAGACTATCACCCAGTCGCCCTTGATCTTATGTATTAGTAAAGTATAAGAACCTCCTATATCTCCGGCGCTTCTTGCCAGCGCCCATTTACCAACAATGAAATAATAGTCTGCAGATAGTTTTTTCATGCTGAGGATAGTAGAACTAAGCTTGCCCATATGGGCTTCGTCCGGGTATGCTTTCAGGTAACGTTCAAGGGTGGGTCTATATCCATAGGTCGGTCCGCTCTTACCTATAAATACCAGGCTGTCATTGTCCCAATATCCTTTCATATATCCGGCAATATTGCCTTTGTTCCATTCTTCCACCTGTGCAGCCAGCATTGTATGTATGGCTTTTTCATCCTTCGTCTCGCAAAAAGCGCCACTAGCATAGCAAATACAGAGAAGTACCAGTAAAGTTTTTTTCATAAAGACCTATTAAAATGCATTATTGATAATGAATATGCCAAGGTACAAATTCCTAATTCCCAATTCCTAATTCTCTTTAGGCGGATTTGCCTATTTTTGCCGCGTTATGGCAAATGAAAAGAACCTGCAAAATATTATTGCGCATTGCAAAGAATATGGATTTGTATTCCCTTCCAGCGAGATTTATGATGGTCTAAGCGCTGTTTACGACTATGGGCAGTATGGTGTGGAACTGAAAAGAAACATCCGCGACTACTGGTGGAAGAGTATGACCCAGATGCAGGACAACAATATAGTAGGTCTTGACGCAGCTATTTTTATGCACCCCACAGTGTGGAAAGCAAGTGGCCATGTGGATAATTTCAGCGATCCCATGATCGATAATAAGGACAGCAAGAAAAGGTATAGGGTTGACCACCTGATAGAAGGCTATGCCGAAACACTGGATAAAGAAAGTGGGGATGCCTTATTGCAACAGATGGATGCTTTACTTGCTGCTAATGATTTTGCCGGGCTTAAAGCATTAATAGAATCTAATAAAATAAAATGCGCTATTAGCGGCACTTGCAACTGGACAGATGTGCGCCAGTTCAATCTCATGTTCTCAACTGAAATGGGCTCTGTAGCCGAGGATGCAAATATGGTATATCTCCGCCCCGAAACTGCACAGGGTATTTTTGTTAATTTTCTAAATGTGCAAAAAACAGGCAGGATGAAAATTCCTTTTGGTATTGCGCAAACAGGTAAGGCATTCCGTAATGAGATAGTGGCTCGTGGTTTCATTTTCCGCATGAGGGAATTTGAACAAATGGAAATGCAGTTCTTCGTTCGCCCCGGCACACAGAAAGAATGGTATGAGTACTGGAAAGACGCCCGCATGAAATGGCATCTTAGCCTTGGCATACCTGCAGAGCATTATCGCTTTCACGACCATGTAAAGCTAGCCCACTATGCGGATGCCGCCTGCGATATTGAATACGATTTCCCTATGGGCTTTAAAGAAGTGGAAGGTGTGCATAGCCGCACTGATTTCGATTTGAAAAGCCACCAGGAATTCAGCGGTAAAAAACTAACTTATTTCGATACCGAGATCAATCAGCATTATATTCCTTATGTCATCGAAACTTCCATAGGCCTTGACCGCACAGTGATGATGATACTGAGTGAATCATACCTGGAAGAAGATCTGAGCACAGCAGAAAAACAAGACAGCCGTGTTGTGTTGAAATTTCCTCCTATGCTCGCGCCGATAAAGCTGGCTATTCTGCCTCTGCTTAAAAAAGATGGCCTGCCCGAAATAGCGAAGGAATTACTGAATGAATGCAAACCGCATTTCAGGTGTTTCTACGAAGAAAAAGATACTATTGGCAAACGTTACCGCCGCATGGATGCCATAGGTACACCTTTCTGCGTAACCATAGATCATCAAACAAAAGAAGACCATGCGGTTACAATTCGTTACCGCGACACAATGACGCAGGAGCGTATCCCCCTTTCTGAGGTAAAAAATCTGGTGCTGGAGAAAACAAAGATGTTTTAATTGTTTATTAGGATTTGCTTTTGTAATTTACAAAGTACCCTCATTGTATTTCTATGGAAGACCAGGTAATAAAAGAAGCAGCAGTCGCCTTGCAAAACGATTGGGGCTTGCAATTGCCTGATATCATATCCGAAGAAGAAATTCTGAAACAGCTTACCATCAAAGTAACCCGCTTAATAGATCAGGGCCCTGAAACCTTTTTTCAATTGATGTATCGACTCGATATTTCAGAAAAAAAGCTGAACGGTGTTATGCAGGAGGAATACGTTGCAGAAAATATAGCCCGCCTTATTTACGATCGCCAGTTTCAGAAGATACAGAGCCGCCAACTTTTTAAAACCATGAATGAAGAAGTGGACCCAGAATTGAAGTGGTGATATTAATATGTTTTTCGTATCTTTGATAAACGATATGTTTTTGTTCACATTAGATATAGAAAAGAAAGCGAATCCCATCATCAGAAAGATCAATGATTTTGGTGTTTCATCTCAATTATATAATACTTCTAAAAAAAGTGTAAATGAGAATCTTGACGATTTAATTTTGGTTATTGAAGGTTTCAGTAATCATATCCAGGACTTAAATAAAAATCAGTCTGAAGCCTTAATAGAACAAACCAAAAAAACGTTTAATTCTTTTGTTGAAATTGATGATGAACTGAAAGCACATAATTATTTAGATGATAATGAGTTTAAAGAAAAAATCCAATATTCCCTTAAAACATTATCGAAGTTTAAATCGCTTTTGCATATCTATATTACACAAGGCACTCCTGTTGTAAGGACCCACGATTCTTTAAAAGAAGCCCTGTCAAGAATATCCCGTGGGGCTGCTCTGAATAACATTTACAAAAACTCATTGCAATAGATGCCTTTCTCAAGAGGTGATATTATTGAAGTTAATTTATCCATGCCTCCCGAAGGCAGAGTAATGAATCACCCTGCCATTATTATTTCAAATGACGAGGTGTTTCTGGATGATGAGTGCTATATTGTTGTAATGATGACGTCAACATTGCAAAACGATAAATATTCTTTTGTTATAGAAGACTATATGCTGACACAGGCTAATAATAAACCCCACTCAGAAGCCCGTTGCCATTTAATAACTTATGTGTTGGAGTCACATATTGTTCAAGGTAGACCTAAAAACAAATTAAGGAACCAATATGTCGATGACCTGATAAATCATATAAATAATTGCGCCTTATTCTAAATAGGTTATTCCATCTCATGCCGTAAACTTATACCCTATTCCCCTTATAGAATGAAAGTGCTTTGGGTTGCGGCTGTCCTCTTCAAAATATTTACGAAAGTTCAGGATAAAATTATCAATAGTGCGGGTAGTGGGATAAACATTGTAACCCCATACTATCTGCAATATCTGCTCCCGCGATACTACATTGCCTTCATGCTCCACTAATAGTTTTAGCAGGGCTGCCTCTTTTTTACTCAGTTCCTGCACTTGTTTGTCTTTGCCAATACACTCATGCGCTGCAAAATCAATACTGCAGCCATCAAACTTATAAACATCAGAAACCGACTGCGGTTCCTTTATTTTTTTGTTTTTCACAACCAGCTTATCTACCCGCAGCAGCAATTCTTCCAGGTTAAAAGGTTTGGTAAGGTAATCATCACCTCCTTTTTTTAAACCCAGCACACGGTCTGCGCTGTTGTTACGTGCCGATAAAAAGAGGATTGGCACATCATTATGCTGCATACGTATGGTTTCGCAAACTGTTATGCCGTCCATTTCGGGTAACATTATATCAAGCACGATCAGGTCGAAATATTCATTGCGCACCATTTTCAGCGCCATAGGACCTGTTTCTGCTGTTGTTACTTCATAGCCTTCCAGTTCCAGGTTCAGTTTCAACGCTTCACGCAGGCTTTCTTCATCTTCAACTACCAGTAAGGATGCTTTTTTGTCTTTATTTGCCATCAGGATGCCGATTGCCGGTATTAAGAATTACAAACCTACAGGAAATAGACGTTCTTTTAGTTTTAAGCCCCCAAACATTAACATTTTTCATTTATCAAAATATCAATTTCAGGCAAGTTAAATTGACAAAAAAACGTAGCTTTGCCGTCCCAAAAACAAGATGCGGGTGTGGTGAAATTGGCAGACACGCCAGACTTAGGATCTGGTGCTTCGCGGCTTGGGGGTTCGAGTCCCTTCACCCGCACTCAATAATTAAACAGCCGGTCCTGGCAAAACCGGATCGGCTGTTTTCATAAAAAAACGATAATGGCTACAGTAACGCGCGAAAACATGGGTACCCTGCACGACAAGGTTACCGTAAAACTGGTAAAGGAAGATTATCTCCCTTCTTTCGAAAAAACGTTGAAACAATACGCAAAATCTGCAAATGTTCCGGGCTTCCGCAAAGGCATGGTGCCTGCAGGCATGGTGCGCAAAATGTATGGCCAGGCCGTTTTTGGCGATGAAGTGGTGCGAGCAGCAGGCAAGCAATTGGATGACTACCTGAAAAACGAGCAGGTGGCCATATTTGCCCAGCCTATGATTCTGCCTAATGAATCTCCTATGAGGCTGGATATGAATGCCACCAATAATGTGGATTTTTCTTTCGAGATAGGGTTGAAACCTGAATTCGAAATTACTCCCCTGAAGGAGAAGACAAGCCTTACAAAATATAAAGTTGCTGTTGGTGATAAAATGGTGGATGATGAGGTGGAGCGTGTGAAACGCAAATATGGTAAAGTAGAAGACCAGGAAACCATATCATCAAAAGACGATATTATATACTGCACTTACGAAAACTGTGATGCTGAAGGTAAAGTATATCCTGATGCGCATACAGTTGAAGATACCGTGCTGTTTGAAAAAATGCCTGTAAAACTGCAGGAAATGCTGAAAGGCAAAAAAGCCCAGGATACTTTAGTGATTCGCCCTATGGATGTATGCACTACCGAAGAACTGGAGGCTTTTCTGAAAGACCCGCTGAAACGTGGCCCCGAAGCCGCAAGCCTGCATTATAAATTGACCATCACAAAGATCGGCCTTCTTATTGCCCGCGAACTGGATGCTGAATTATATGCACAGGTATTTCCGAATGCCGAGATAAATGACGAGGCTACTTTTAAAGAACTGATCCGTAAAGAACTGAGCCGTGAGTATGAGCGTGTTGCTAAGGACAGGTTGCAGAACGAGATATACGAATTGCTGGTGCATAATACGCACTTCAGTTTGCCGGTTCCTTTCCTGAAACGCTGGATGAGGGAAGGTGGTGAAAAACCGAAAGGCAATGAAGAAGTGGAACAGGAATACGGAAGCTTTGAACACCAATTGCGCTGGACCCTTATTTCTGACAAACTGATACAGGAGCTGGGTATAAGCGTGAGCCGTGATGAAGTGAATTTTGATATTAAGAAGCGTGTGCTGGAATATTTCGGTATGGCCCCTGATGAAGAGGCAAGCTGGATGGACAGTTATATGGCCAAGGTTGCCAAAGACGAAAAGACCATAGATGAAACTTACCGCCGCCTATTGTTTGAAAAATTATTCAGCCAGTTGGAAACCAAATTCGACCTGCACGAAAAAGAAGTAGGCGAAGAAGAGTTTTATAAACTGCCCGATGCACATGCTGCGCATCACCACCATCATTAGGACCTCTCCCCGGCCCTCTCCAAAGGAGAGGGAGGTGTTTTGACTATATTGATCCCGTTCTTGTTTTGGCAAGAACGGGATTTTTGTTGCAGGCATTCATTAACATTAAAAACTAAGCGGCTTCTCCTTCTTCTGTTTCCTCACTTACTTTCTCTTCTTCTTCGTCGCTTATTTCTTCGTCGGTCTCATCTTCGTCTTCATACACACCTTCGTCATCTCCTTCAGTTTCTTCTTCATCGCTCACTTCTTCCCCTTCTTCCTCTTTTGTGTCTTCTGCCATTTCTTCAAATACAGGCTCCTGTGTAGTTTGTCCCGTAATTATTGACAGATCATTAGCTTCTTCATTTAAAATTGTTGTGCTCATAAAATTTGGTTTTAAGAATTATTAGATACAGCAATTTATTCTCTTGCAGCGTAGGAAAGGACGGCTTTACTGTAAGTTAACCAGTATATAATAGCGGCTTAACAATGGGAGGAAGCGTAAAAAGAAAAATGAACATTAAATTTTTTGCAGTTTAGGCGGCCTTCCTTGCATAAGAAATTGACAATAATTCAAACTCCAAATTTTCAATGGCTTTGTCTAAATCTGAATTAGATTTTCCCAGAAAAAATGTATTGTTGCTTAAATGGAAACGGTCTGAAAGATATTTTGAAACTTCTGTTATTTTTTTAATTGGGGAATGATTTATTTCTGAAAAATATTTTTTTGCGTCGTGGATGTTCCTTTCTGCAGCATAAGCATGGGTAATCAGTATTTTATTGATTGGCGTAAGCAATCCTGTTTGCTTTAAATTCCTAATTGCCTTTTTAAATTGTTTTTCCTTTATCAATGCGAAAGAAAGTGCATTACTAAAATATTGCCTCTCTCTTATATTCTGGATTTTTTTTAGACCATATTCTAATTTATCAATCGCCTCCTTTAGCTTCCCTTGTTTTAAAAGTAGCATGCAATAGATATGATAATTAATCCATTCATTGTATGTTTGGGGATTTGTAGTATTAATCTGATTTTTTATTTTATGTAAGTTAATTCCTGACTGAACCATTAAAGTTAAACGTCCAGATTTTGCAATTTCATTGCCAGGAAATAATTTAAGAATATTATTGTACAAATGTAGTGCTTCCTCTACGTTCCCTAATTCCCTTTGGGTTTCTGCTAAACCACAATATCCAACCGAATCATTACTGAATTTTTTAACAGATAATTCATACAACTGTAATGCTTCTTTCAGTTGCCCTAACTCACGTAGAGTCTCTGCTTTGCCATTATATGCAATTGAATTGTCACTAAATTTCTCAACAGTTATTTCATACTGGTCTAATGCTAATTGCAAAAGTCCTAAATGACGCAAAGTTTCCGCTTTACCACAGTAAGCAACCACATCATCTGTAAAATTTAAAATAGTTAATTCATATTGTTTTAATGCATCGTCAGGGCGACCTAGATCACGCAAGGTTTCTGCCCTGCCATTAAAAGCAACTGGATCATTTCTGAAGTTTAGAATAGTTAATTCGTACTGTATTAATGCTTCATTTAAACGACCTAAATCGCGCAAAATTTCCGCCTTGCCACAATATGCAAAAACGTCATTACCAAATTTTTGGATAGTTAATTCATAAAACTTTAACGCTTCATCCAATTTATCATTGGCTCTTAAATTTTCCGAAATAATATTATATGGAACTGGATCTTCAGAGTTTAAATCCATTGCCTTGTATGCAATCAAATCGGCTCGTTCAATTTGGTTATTTTTTTGATAACATTCTGCGATATCAGATAAAGATTTGCATAAATGTTCTGGATCACTATTAATATCTTGATATTCAATTAATTTAAGAATACCATTCTCTGCATGTAGAATATAACCACTGTTAATTTTATCTTTTATCCATGCGACCTGATCAAGAATACTGTAATCATCTCTAAATGAGCCTGGACGAAAAAGTTTAGTTTTTTCACCTTTCTTATTATTTAATTTTTTCTGGGTTCTACCTGAAAAATTGTTAATTAACTCGGTAAGTGTTTCTTCAAAAGTTTGCTGCTTATCTGATTCCCAGGTTTCATCCTCCTCTCTATTGAGTTCAAGATTCCGATATTTATTATTATCATCTAAAAATGAAAAGTACTTTGCAACTTCTTGCTTTATCCTAGCAAGGAATACCGCGGGTTGTGCAATATGCAAATCTTGAATAAGCTTAGAATCTATTATTATGTCGAATGCTCTTTCATTATGTTTAAGTGCTGCAAAAACTATGTGGGCAAAAATCCCTCTATCTGTGAATTCCTTATCAAGGGCTCCCAGACTTACTTTCAGATGAGTTTCATCCAAGAGTGCAGTTTTCCATGCATTGCGTACGAAGGGTATTATTTCTTTAGCATCGGAGAGGTCTTTGTACCAGTGTGCCAAATCTTTATTATCCAGTTGCTCAGCAATGTGCAAAGCGGAAAGCGGATCGAAGCCTTTTGGAATAGTTGTACCGAAAACCCTGTTTTTCACAAATTGTTGTACAGCAGGCTTTTCAAAAATAGAATCCCCCAAGATGTCCATAGCCTCTTTTCTGAGGTCATCATCGATTGAGGTGTCCAGACTTATGAGGAAAAGGTCAAGAGCTTCCTGTTTTGTATAATCTTCCTCTAATTCTTTATGGAGGGTATTTTCATCCCAAGCAATTCCCGTAAGTTTTTTAATCTCAGTATCAGACAATAAGAAGCTATTCATATCCATTAAACTGAGGGGATAGGAACGATAGGTATCGCTATTCAAAACCTTTTCGAGAATAAAGTGATCTTCATCCTTTTTAAAAATGGCCTTGTTGATCTGACCTGATATGTAGGCTTCCCTAATCATGAAACTTCTGTTATTTTGCCAGGATATTTACGTTTGATAATATTTAAGTATAAACTGTTTGTTCTGTCTTTCGGGGTTGGTGCCTGAATTGATTTTACTGTTAATGGACTTAACCCTTTGTAAATATGCAACTCAATAAATTCATCATTCTGTCTTTTATCCCTATCCCCTTCTGTATATAGCACTAATTTGCAATAGTCTTCGGCCGTATTGGAAGTGGTTATTTTCTGATATAATTTTGCAGTCCCTAATTTTATTTTGTTATCCCATTTTGAACGATAACCCAAAGGTATATCAAGTGTTTCAAAATTTACATTATGCGTTTTTACAAAGTTATATGAATTTTCTTCCAATAAGGTTGCCCGGTCGGAAATTGACATATCATTAAGAATTACGCTACATTCCCCATATGATGTAAGGCCAGTATCATTTAAACTTATTGCCGCAAAAACCATGTCCCTGCCATAGCTTCCATATAGATAACTATCTATCATTGTGCGCCTTCGGTCATCCCCAGGCTTGCTAACTTTTCTTATACCCTCGTCCACCAATCTATGATAATTTTTATAAGCCCCACCCTTAATAATGAGCCATTCTTTTAAACTCGATAAATCGATATTTATTATTGCTTTCGCATTTTGCCCAAAGAATGTTTCAAAATTGTTTAAGGCAATTTTTGTGCCATTACTCAAATGGTATTGGTGTGCATTATTATAGCGTGTCTTGAGTGCATTCAACTCATTATCTGTACTCAGTTCATTTACATTAGGTGCCCCCAAATCGTTTGCGCAAACTTCGCAATTAGTGAAATTGATTTGGGATTGTTTTGTATTACAAGACGGACAGTATAAATCGTTTCCTAGTACAGGCATATTATAAAATAATATCAATATATTTAATTGCGTAAAATATGCAAAAAAATTAAAAGCAGGTAGTACAAGCAAACTTCTTTAACCCAACGCTTTCCATTTGTTGGTTGGGTGTTCCAGATAGAGGAGATGACTTCACTCCTGGGGGTTGATGGGGGTTTTTATGTAAAGTTCATCATTACAGTTCTGAATTTTTTAGTTTGTTTGCCTTTATAATGAGATTTGCGGTATTTGGTATTGAAATATTCCTGAGCATTTTCGAGTTGGAGTGCATTATTAATTTGTTTAAGAAGTGGACGGAGTTTGGGGGGGGAGGTCTGCATGGCATAGACTGTGTTTGTGGCTGCAGTGCGATGAACGAAATATTTACCAATAAAATATAGTTTGCGGCAGCACTTAGTTGTTTGAGGACAAAGGAAGAACCATAGTATGCCACCGCCGATATTGGCTTTCTTTTTTGCCAAGTGCACTTTGTATTTTATCGGTTCGTTTTTGAAAGTGTACTGGAGTTCTATATAAGGTTCAATATCGAACGTATTTATGGTGAGGTGTGTTTGGGCTGTTTCTTTTTCTTCGAGATGCCATGTAATTGTAGTTTCGTATATGCCGGGCAGAGCGAAGCAGCCCAATTTTGAAAGCCCGGTAATGCTGATGAATTTGCAGGTGTCAAGGATTATTTTCTTTGATAACATGGCAGACAGAGTTAAAAAGGTTTAGGGGAGTTAAGCACCCCGGCCTAAAGGCCAGCCCTCCAGATTGCTTCGTGCCTCGCAAAGACGGGAGGGGAGCCAGTGAAAAAGTCTAAATTATTAAGGAAGATTTTAGGGGTTGGGGCTTTGTTTCATATATTCCCTCTGCAAGGCCAAGTAATGTGCCAATGGGTTATCAGGTATTGCCCGTGGTTTTTCATAAGTAGGGTTTTCTTTTTCGATGACAAGGGAGGCGAATTTGGAAAGTATCTTCATGCTGTCTTTTGAGTCGTAGTGTTCTATATTATCCAATACTTTTTCGGCAGAGATATTTACTATCTCTTTAAGTTTATCGCGGATGCTTTTAGTTTTTGGATTATTGGGGGTTTGACACTGCGCACCCAGTTTTTTGCAATAGGTGTCCATCAGCAAACGGATATTGTCCAACTTTCTATCATTGATACGATTGTACTTCATGCATTTGCAAAGCCAGGTGCATATAAAAAGTTTTTGCTCCGGCGTCATGAGCATGGCATCCATATTTGTAACAAGTATATTGAGCGCCAATAAAGGCTCGGCTGCATATTTGTTGAAAGTGCTAATGGCCTGCCAGAAAAACTTTAAGGGGGTTTCGACATCATCGAACGTATTTACCTGCATTAGCTCGGAGCATATACCTATTGCAAATTTATTATAACGTTCTTCCCTGCCCGAGGTGTAAGCCTGTAATTTCCTGATGGTACTAGGATCAGGATTTGTGATAAGTTCCATTGTTGGCAGTTGGTCTTTTGCCGAAGTTTTGGGGGTTAATTCTTTGGTTGTTGATACCGTATTTGTTTCCATTTTGACAGCGTTTTTTTGTTGAATCATTAAATTTGCTGCAAAGGTCTGCAGAGAAGTAAAATGCTCCAAATCGAAGTTCTATGCCACGTGTAAAACTGCCGTATGGCACGTGTGAAACTGCCGTATGACAGAAAATATTTTCGTTGTAAATAATTATTAATCAGTGAACTATATATGCGCCGACCTGAGGGTTTTTTGAGGTGTGTTTTTTGAGGATGTTATTATTGGGAAATTTAATGCATTAAGATTAGTAAAATACATTTTGTTGCGAGTGGGGGCCTCACCCCGGCCCTCTCCAAATGAGAAGGAGGAGCTATACCGCGTGGGAAATGGGTCCAAGTTCGCAATACACAATGCTTGGCGGCAAACTTGAACCAGTGGGGAAATTTAGGCTAAAGCCGATATATAGTATTATGGCATCCCCGACCTAAAGGTCAGGGCTATTGTTATTAACCCGTCTGACCGCTTGCAGCGTTGCTGACGGGAAAAAGGCAACACGTCGTAAAGGTTAGGGCAATTGCCAGTAGAGTCGTTGTTGGTCAGGCGACCAACAACGGCGCATGAAAGTCTGCGAGTATCTACAAGAGACCATTCTTTAACTATATTTCTTTTTCTCAGCGGGTATCTGCGGGAAACTAAATCACCTATTATCATTATTTTGTAAAAATGTACTGTTTTAAGCCGATGCAATGTAAATTGGTGCGTAATTTGCATTAGTATTATTAAGCAGCAATAGAATAGCTGAATATATGTTAATAGAAAAATTGATCTCTCCCGTAATACCCGTTTTATCACTTACAGACACCGGCAGCCAGGCCCTTCAGATGATGGAAGACAATGGCCTGGACGCTTTACCACTCGTTTCTGATGAGAAGTATATGGCCCTTGTGAGGGAAAACGACCTTTTAGATTGGGATGAACCGGGTTCTCCCCTTATCCTTGCCAATTTTCTGACATACAAACCTGCCATTTTTGCAAAAGGCCACCCTTATGAGGCATTGCGGGTGGCGCATGTTCAGAACCTGTCAATTGTGCCGGTTGTTGATAATGACAATAATTATTTAGGCGCCATAAAAAGCGAAGGCCTGTCGGGTTTTATGGTGGAGAACGGAGGCATACAATTGGCCGGTGCTATCATGGTGGTAGAAATTGCCCCACGCGATTATTCATTGTACGAAATTGCCCGCATCTGCGAAAACGAAGATGTAGGCATTACCAATACCCAATTGCGCACCATACCCGAAACAGGTATGCTGGAGCTGACCATAAAAACAAACCGCAGCGACCTGCAGGGCGTAGTAGCTGCAATGGAACGCCACAACTATAAAGTAAAAGAGGTATATGGCGAAACCGCCCAGGACGAAAATGTACAGGACAGGTTCAACCTGCTGATGACTTATATTAATATGTGATACTGATCCTTTAATATTTAATCCCGAAGGGATGATATAATTATAGAAAAAGCGATTAGCATTACACAATTAAACCCCATAGGGGTGACATAGTGTGAGTCCGCCAATAATTAATGACACTCAACAAAGGATCGTATGCCATTAAATAATACCACCCCGTTGGGGTTTGCGTCTGTTTTTATTTGTTTTTTTATTATAATCATACCAGTCCTTCGGACTTTTCCCTCAACTAAATAACATTGGCTTTAAAGATGATAAAGCACATTTCAAAATAGTATATTTGCCCTTTAAATGTTTGCTATAATTTATGATCGCCATTGACAATGTATTGTTGAGTGATGAGATAGTGGAAGAACAATTTGTATGCGACCTCAACAAATGCAAAGGAGGCTGCTGTGTGGATGGTGACTGCGGGGCGCCGCTGACAAAAGAGGAAACAAAAATACTTGCCCGCATCTATCCCAAAGTAAATCCCTACCTGTCTAAAGAATATATTAAAGAGATAGATAAGCAAGGCACCCATACCACCGATCCTGAGTTTGGCTATGTAACCCCAACCATTAATGGTGGTATTTGCGCTTATGGTTATACTGATGAGTTGGGCATTGTGAAATGTGGAATAGAAAAAGCCTGGAAAGAAGGAGTTGTAGATTTTCAAAAACCGATATCCTGCCATTTATTCCCCATCCGTATTAAAGAGACCGATGGTTTTGAAATGGTGAATTATGACCCGAGACCCACACTTTGCAAACCCGCCTGCAAATTGGGCAAACAATTAAAGGTTCCTGTTTATATTTTCCTCAAAGATTCGCTTACCCGCAAGTACGGAACGGGCTTTTATAGAACCCTGGAAGCCGTGGCTAAGAAAATGAAGGATGAATCCTGAAAACCAGTTAAAACTAATCGTATTTTAAAATAATTATATTATTTTATTTGTTTTATAAAATGTTATCTTTTTATAAACTTTGGGTTTATTTTGAGGAAGATATTCACATTTTAAATGCTAAAATTTGACTTAATCTATTGACTGTCAATCTATAAAACAGAAAAATTAATACGAATAAACACTATATCTAAAAAATCAATTCGGGCAAAGGAATTTCCGTTTTTTTCCTCGGTTCTACTTACCTACATTTGTAACAAGTTGTGAATTTAATGGGTTAGTAAGTAAGCCGTCCCGAATACTCGGGATGGCTTTTTTCTTTTTAGCGCTATCTTTAATCTTCTTTATGGCCAAAACAAAAACAGCATTCTTTTGTCAGCAGTGCGGACTTGAAACTCCGAAGTGGACGGGTAAGTGCCCATCGTGCGGCACATGGAATTCTTTGGTGGAAGAAGTGATACAACGTGAAGACACAGGCAAGGCCGAAGTAGTGAACTGGGATGAGGACGGTGGTAAAGAAAAACGCAAGGCCCATAAGATAGATGAGGTGATAGTGCAGGATGAGCAGCGTATGCAAACACCAGATAGCGAACTGAACCGTGTATTAGGTGGTGGCATGGTGCCCGGCTCTGTTATACTCGTGGCGGGTGAGCCGGGCATTGGTAAGTCAACCCTCTTTCTGCAGGTTGCTTTACAATGGAAGAACATAAGGATACTCTATGTTTCTGGTGAGGAAAGTTCCCAGCAGGTGAAACTCCGTGCAGACCGTATAGGTATTAAGAACAACGAACTTTATTTGCTTACAGCTACCGATACCAATACCCTCTTCCAGGAAATTAAAAAAGTAAGGCCTCAATTGGTCATTATAGATTCCATACAAACCATGGAGTCATCTTATGTAGAGTCAGCGGCGGGCTCTGTATCGCAGGTGCGGGAGTGCGCGGCAGAGCTGCAACGCTTTGCCAAAGCAACCAATGTGCCGGTTTGCATCATCGGTCACATCACCAAAGAGGGTTCTATAGCCGGGCCCAAGGTATTGGAACACATGGTTGATACTGTGCTGCAATTCGAGGGCGACCGCCATTATGCTTACCGCATCATCCGCACTTTGAAAAACCGTTTTGGTTCTACATCGGAGTTGGGCATATATGAAATGGTAGCCCAGGGCATGAGGGCAGTAAGCAACCCGTCTGAAATATTATTATCCCAACACGAGGAAGCCCTGTCGGGCATAGCCATTGCCGCCACTATGGAAGGCATGAGGCCACTGATGATAGAAGTGCAGGCATTGGTAACAACAGCAGTATATGGCACACCGCAACGCACGGTAAGCGGCCTGGACCCGAGGCGCCTGCAATTATTACTTGCCGTGCTGGAAAAACGCGGTGGTTTCCACTTCGGGGCCAAAGACGTATTTGTAAATATTGCAGGTGGCTTGAAAATTGAGGACCCCTCCATAGAACTTGCTGTGGTATGCTCCCTCCTTTCTTCTTTCGAGGATAAAGCATTACCATCTAATATATGCCTGGTAGGCGAGATAGGCCTGAGCGGAGAGATACGCGCGGTGAACCGTATAGACCAGCGCATAGCTGAGGCCGACAAGCTGGGCATGGATGTTATATTTATACCCAAAGCGAATGCAAAAGGCCTTGACAAGAAAAACTATAAAATAGATATCCGCACCGTGAACAAGGTGGAGGATGTGTATAAGGTGCTGTTTTAATTCGCAATAGTTCAATGTCTCAATATATTAACCCTTTTACAAAAAGGCATTATATCTTTGAGTTCTATATACACTTCGGAATCCCGAACTGGAGATTAATTTCTTTAACTAAATTAGGGTTAAACATTTATTATGAAAGCAAGTGCTGAGGCACATCAATTTCTTGCCGGGGTATTTTTATTGCTACTACCATTTTCCCCTTTCGTTCCAACTTTATCATGGACTTTGCAAGGCAATGCGGCCTCTGCAAATGTGGCTGCAAATAATATTGTTGTGCCTGATACTGATTATTTTTCCGGTTCCAAGCAATTGAACTTGAATGACAGCGCGCGATTGCTTGTTGGCAAAGCCGGCTTTAGCAGGGGGGCGATAATTTCTCTATTCACTCCAACAGCACCCGGGCATGCCACTGAAGAGGAGTATCGGGAGGGCATAAAACGAGCAAATAAATATAATAATGAGGATAGTAGAAATGCTTTCGTAAATCATGAACAGAACAGATGGGAAGGCAGGCCTCCATTTATAGATGATGTCAGTGAATATTCATCAGGGCATTCTGCTAAAGTGCCTGATAGATATGGTTTAGCAAAAAATGGACTATTTATAGCTCCCAATCTGGAATATGCCTATGCAACAACAATGAATGATAGATTTTTCCCAGATAAAGGCTTTACCTATTTTTCTCCTTATGTGATAGATAATTTCAATCAGCAAGAATTTAACGGCCTGCTGGTGCATGAAATGACCCATGCATATGACATACACATGGCTTTTAAGAACAATTTGAAATGGAACCGAACAACGCAAAAGCAATCAGAAGGTGCTGCTTACCGGATTGAATTAAAGTATTATAAAAGTATTTGGTATTGGCCAGGCTCAAATAAAATTAAAGACTATTACTATGGTAATTTAAAAATATATGCCCCATTATATTTCGAGCCCCCATGGCTAAAATGATAAATAGCTAATGAAAAGACATTTCCTGTTTTTTGTATATTTTCTTTTGAGCTATGGTGCATTAGCTCAATTTCAAAAGTATGAATCATTTACTGTTGGGAAGCCGTGTTTCCCTAAACTATTTTTAATAAACGATTCATCTTTTGTTCTCTACTCGAGTTGTTTTTATCACGATATGAGCGGGGATGAACTTATAATGTCTGGTCACTATATTCAGAAAGGCACGATAATTGAAATGAAAGACGATAATTCAAGTTATATATTCTCTTTTAAAAAGGGAGATAGTACTTTGATCCCAATAAAATTTTTCGAATCTATGGTGGCTGATACTTTCAGGGTACAAGCAATAAATGAGGGGGAGAAAAAACAATTTTCCTATTCACGTTCACAGTTTCATAAATGCGAATGTGATAAAAAAGCTATTAATATTAGTCCAATGGGTGATTATAGTGATGATGGATTCAACCCAATTGCATCTAATGTCGAAGACAGAGGTTATTTATTTTGTTTCAAAAATGATATGTTTAGTTTTTATTATGGTAATGAACTTTTGTTATTTGGTAAATGGCTTTTAATAGAAGGGACTATCAGCCTTTATGACGAAAACACTGGGACTGTGCTAAAAATTAAATCAATTTCAAAAGATGAATTATGTATAATTGATTTCCCATTCAATGAGTGTACTTTTTATAAACAATAAAAAATATAATGACAAACGAGCCCGTTGGTCGGGGCGTTTATAGTCTTAACCCAAATAGTAAGTTCTTTTAAACTGAATTGTACTTATCATGGAGCTACTGCATTTGCATAAACTGCTACCGGGCTCAAAGCAGTATAAATATTCTTCCCGGTGCTGATGTCTTCGTAAGGGGAAGCATTGGCTACCGGGTAGCCATAAACTGCGTAATAAGCTGTTGCCCCTGTGTTAATACCTACATCATGCAAGTCGCTGGCGGGTATCAGTACTGTAGCCTTAGTTTGATTGGCAGGTAAATTCTTTACATAACTCAGTAAGTAGCCTGTAACTGTACCATTTATCGTAGCAGAACTGTTTATAAAAATAATATAGCTCCTCGCATGCGTATCGGCGGTAAAATATATTACTAAAGAGTCATTAGGTGTAGCAGCTGATTGAATAGCTGTTACACTATCGGGCCAGAAATTCGGTATAACAGACATCTTTACATCCTTATTCAGGGTGCCACTTAGATATTGGAAGTCAGGAAGCTGGGTGTCGCCATATCCATTAGTTAAGACATGTGCTGTAATAGTATAATTGCCGGTGGTGATATTAGGGAAGGTAAATGCCCCGCTTGCATCTGTGGGCACTACGGTATCTAAAACACCGTTGGTAAGTGTTACCTGGGCATTTGCAAGTCCTGTATCCATGCGTGTTCCGTATTGATCATACAACCAAACATGCCCCCTAATAGTGCCGACAAATAATGGGCCGGCCGGGCCTTGGGGACCTATGTTTTCCTTAAAACAGGACACCATGAACAAACTTATTACGACGATCAGGAATGCCAAATGCTTACTCATCCTATATGATTTTATTATTTTAAGACTAAGGTAGTGCCCAAAAGTTAAACAGCCATGAAACAATAAACAATTTAACATTTTGCTTTTTCACCGTTAAATTCCTTTCATTCACCTACTCCAGTCCCATCATAACCGAAAAGCATTATTATAGCTTTACGCTGTTATGTAGCTTTGATAAAAAATAATTAAAACATGAAAAAATATTGGATAAGGAAAGTGCCCCTTTTTATATTATTTGGCACCGCTGTACTTTTTGCCCTTAGCGGCATAGTAATGTTATTATGGAATGGCATATTGCCTATTGTCTTGCACGTGAGCACTATTACGTTCTTCCAGGCCATGGGGGTATTAGTATTGTCGAAGATATTGTTTGGCGGGTTCAAGGGCAGGCGGAACTGGGGCGGGCACCACTGGAAAATGCAGATGTGGAGAAAATGGGCCAGCATGACCGAAGAAGAAAAAGAAAAATTTAAGGCAAACTGGCATTGTTATAAAGGGCATTGGCAAATGCCCGTAGATGCTGAGGGTCTATATAATTGCAGAAAGTCAGCATAATAGCAAAAGCCATGAGAGCTATCTCATGGCTTTTGTTTTTCAGATCAATGCTGCACTACTAATTTTGAGCTTTGCTTATATTTTTCGGTCTGGAAAGTAGCATAATAAATGCCTGAGGTCAAGCCGGCCGTGGATATGGAAATTTCATTTTCTGTTATCGAAATTGATTCAATTAGCTGGCCCAAGGTGTTGCAGATAGTTAACAGGCCCCTGTCTGCTGTGGAAAATTTGAACTGGCCATCTGAAGGGTTGGGATAGAGCATAAAGCCGCTTTGCGTAATTGTTTGTTCTGCTACACCCGTCGACTCGTCAATTAAATATTCTACTGCCGCTGTAATATTACCCCCTGAAATGGTGGAATCTATTTTTAACAGTGCTGAGGTGTGGGAGTTATCGAACCATACATAGCTTATTGTTGTAGTGCTAAGAATTGTTGGCCCCGAAGGTATTGTGTCTGTTTGCGCCTGTGTTATTTTAATCCTGAGTACATTGTTATAGATTCCGTTGGGGAGTATCAGTGTTCCATAGGCATCAGCTCTTATTGTACACAAACCCGCACCGGTATAACTGGTGCTACCTGATACGAAAGTGGTAGAGAAGCTGTCTATAGCAATATTTCCGAATGTAATAGGGCGTACCGCAAATAATACCGAGTTGGGATAGTGGATGTTGTAATTATTTACTGTGTCCAGATAGCCAACAAGATAATTCGAATCCGGTGTCATTTTTACATAAACGAAAGAGCCATCTGAGTACTTTTCTACAAGATTTGCTGCCGGGTAAAGGTATCCGTGAGTTGTTGAAGGAGGCGTTAGCATCCAT
>Ga0206970_10027_pt1 | contig 49194 bp, 41 predicted proteins | sample Alteio_BWOrgHeat_88_FD_152964 | JGI IMG/M metagenome (GOLD analysis project Ga0206970, IMG submission 152964) | Enriched cells from forest soil in Barre Woods Harvard Forest LTER site, Petersham, Massachusetts, United States -... | ecosystem: Environmental > Terrestrial > Soil > Temperate forest >... | reverse complement strand
AATTCGATGGCCTCCGATTTCACCCGCGCGACGCCCACGCGTCTGGAGTTGCTCTCAGAGGCCGTGAGGCGAGCAGACGAGCGAGCCATTGCAGGACAACTTGCTCTTGAAGTAATCCACGAGATTCGCAATCCGCTTGAAGCACTCGCCAACCTGCTTTATCTGGCCAACCTCGAGGCCCATAATTGCGAGCCAGTCCGCAGATATCTGACCCTTGCCGAAGAGCAGATCATCACTGTCAACCGCATCGCAAACCAGACGTTGAGTTACGCCAAAGTCCATCTCTCGCCCAGTCCCACTGACTTGGCCGGAGTCGCCGAAGCCGCGCTGCGCATTCAACAACAAGCAATCAGTGCCAGAAAAGTTAATCTCGTGAAGGACCTGCCGGAGAAACTCGAGGCTAAGGTATATACGTCCGAGATACTTCAGGTCATATCAAACATGGTAGGCAACGCCATCGACGCTGTGCAGGAAGGCGGAACGGTCTGCCTTCGCCTGCGCAAATCCCAGGGTAAAGTAAGAATCCTCATTGTCGACAATGGCCACGGCATCCCAAAGGAACACCTCAGCGAAATATTCGAGCCATTCTTCACCACCAAGGCAGACCGCGGCACAGGCCTGGGCCTGGCACTCTCGAAAAGCATCGTGGAACGCCACCAAGGCAAGATTCGCGTCCGCAGCAGCGCACACCCCGGCAAAAGCGGCACAGCCTTCAGAATCTCCCTACCCGCCTGACAAGCGCTGTGCAGCCGCCCTCGCATGCAGTGAAGACCCTGCCTCGCTAACTTTGACTTGCGTCCGCTTTCGTCCGGGTGTCATTATTTCCGCACACCATCGAATCCCCGATTCTGTACTATGATGGCCCTTCCGAGGTTCCCATGCTCGTCGTCAGCTTTGCCCCTTACATTCCGCCCGATGCCCACAAAGGGTTTGAGGAATTCCTCAAGGCCGCCGTGCCGGTTATCTCCGCGATTGTGCCCGCAGCCATAGCTGCATTTATCAAGTGGGCACAGGATCACGATCAGCAACGAAGAAAGGCCGACCTCATTGAGCGGATCGCGAAACTAGCAAAGAACATCTCAGATCTTCCTCCAGCATCGGAATCCGGTACCAGCGCCACCGACCGCTTTCGCGCCGCGCTTGATCTCGAAATGGAGTCCCTGCTGCGGGAACTGACTCTTCTGCAGTCGCACGTCAGCCGACGCGTCATCGGCGTCTCATCCATCGCCTCTGGTCTGCGATCCGCACTCCTCTTGTACCGGCCGAAAGGCTTCGCCGCGTGGACACTGCACCTTGCCTTCTATCTCTCACTGCTGCTGCTTGCGTTCATGTCTTTAGGATTTTTCGCCTCAACATCCGACCATACCACCGCCCCTACCTCGCCCGGCGTCGTCATCTTTATCTACATCATGCTCGGCGTCCCGCCGCTGATCCTGCGCTTCTACGCCGCCAGAATTCACCGCAGGCAGTGCGCCAACCTGCAGGCCGCAACTGGGCCCGCCACGGTCAGCCCCCTAACCACGTAGATTCGCCATCAGTACAGGAGCTTGTGCGAAGAACACAAGCAATACCAGTCGGCTATTCTTCGCTCTCGCGCAGCTTGGCAATCACGCTGAAATCCTCAAGCGTAGTAGTGTCGCCTTTGATTTCGCCATGTGTCGCTAACTCGCGCAGCAGACGGCGCATGATCTTGCCGCTGCGAGTCTTGGGCAAAGCATCAGTGAACCGGATATCCTCCGGTCGAGCAAGTGAACCGATCTCCTTGGCCACCCACTTCTTCAACTCATCCTTGAGAGCGGTCAGCACCTCGGGAGTAGTATTAGCGCCACTGTGGATCGCCTCGAGGCTCACGAACGCAACAATCGCCTGCCCCTTCAGATCGTCGGGCCTGCCCACTACCGCAGCTTCCGCCACCTTGCTGTGAGCCACCAGTGCCGACTCAACCTCCATCGTGCCAAGCCGATGTCCGCTCACGTTGAGCACGTCATCCACGCGCCCCATTAGCCAGTAGTAGCCATCAGCATCCTTGCGCGCGCCGTCGCCGGTGAAGTAGCAGCCTGGGACATCGGACCAGTAGGTCTTCTGGTAACGCTCAGGATCGCCCCATACCGTCCGCGCCATGGAAGGCCACGGCTTCCTGATCACCAGCAGCCCGCCGTGGCCGGCCTCGACCTCCTCACCCGTCCGCGTAACCACCGCCGGCTCAATGCCAAAGAAAGGCCGAGTAGCCGAACCCGGCTTAGTCGGAACAGCGCCCGGAATTGGAGCGATCATGATCGCCCCGGTCTCGGTCTGCCACCAGGTATCGACGATCGGGCAGCGGCTCTGGCCAACCCTCTCGCGGTACCACATCCAGGACTCCGGATTGATGGGTTCGCCGACGGTGCCCAGCAGACGCAGGGAATCCAGCCCATGCTTTTCGACGTGTTCATTTCCCCACTTGATGAATGCGCGAATGGCTGTAGGCGCAGTGTAGAAAATCGTGACCTGGTGATCGTCGATAATCTTCCAGAATCGCGAAAAGTCCGGATAATTAGGCGCTCCCTCGTACATCAGCACAGTGGCCCCATTCTGGAGCGGCCCATACACCACATAGCTATGCCCTGTAACCCAACCAATATCCGCAGTGCACCAGTAGACATCCTTATCCTGCAGGTCGAAGACATACTTCGTCGTCAGATAGGTCTGCACAGAATAGCCGCCGGTCGTATGCACCAGGCCCTTCGGCTTTCCTGTCGTTCCACTGGTGTAAAGAATGTAGAGTGGGTCCTCCGAATCAAGCGGCTCAGCCGCGCAGACCGGCTCTGCCTTCGCGACAAGATCATGCCACCAGTGGTCTCGTCCCGCAGTCATCGGCACTTCGCTTCCGCTGCGCTTGAGCACCACTACATGCTTCACTGAGGGGGTAGAGGCAACGGCTTCGTCGACGGTCTTCTTGAGCTGGATCTCCGTGCCGCGCCGATAGCTCGTATCCTGCGTGAGAATGGCGACACACTGCGAGTCATTCACTCGATCGGCAATCGCATGTGCCGCAAATCCACCAAAAATTACGGAGTGCACAGCACCGATGCGAGCACAGGCCAGCAGCGCCACGGCCAGTTCCGGCGTCATGCCCATGTAGATTGCAACGCGATCGCCCTTCTTGATTCCGAGATCTTTGAGCGCGTTTGCGAACTTCTGCACCTCAGCGTGCAACTCCGTGTAAGTCAGCTTCCTGACCTCAGCCTTACCGTCCTTAACCGGTTCGCCTTCCCAGATCAGCGCGGTCTTTCCTCCACGCTTGCTCAGCGCATGACGGTCGACGCAGTTGTAGCTGAGGTTGATCTTTCCGCCAACAAACCACTTCGCCCACGGCAGATTCCACTCCAGCACCTTGGACCACGGCTCAAACCAGTGCAGCTCGCGTGCCGCCTCCGCCCAAAAGGCCTCCGGATCGGCGATCGAGCGAGCATACATCGCTTCATACTCCTCCAGCGACTTGACCCGGGCCGCGGCGGCAAACTCTGGCGACGGCGGAAAAACGCGATCCTCGCGAAGGGTTGATTCGAGGTCCTGACTTGCAGTAGTGGGAGCGGAACCGGAGGCCATACACGTCCTTATTGCTTAGGGATTATTGTGCAGAGATAAAAGGGCGTTCACTGAAAAGCGCCCACCCATGAAGAAAAACGATAGCGGTTTTTGCGCACGATGGGCAAGTAGCGCCAGCTTTAGTTGGCGGCGCGGTCGATATGATACCCAACATATTCAATTGTCAGAAGCGTATCGCCAAATAAAAAGCTGTGCGAACGGGCTTCGGCGCGAGTCGCCATCGAAAAACCGTCGACTACGGCATAATCACGCGTCACGCTGGTCTGGCCTGCAACCCACGAAGGGCTCTGCGAAGGCGTGCCCTCAAGTCGGACCACCGTAAAGTCCGAGGCATCCACCCAAAGCTTGCCGCCGAAAAGATGCTGGCTTTTCCGCTTCGGCTTTAGCGTTACCAGAATGCAGGAGCGGCCATTGACCTGAACTCTGCCTGGCTGCGGTCCCATCTCATAGTTGGCTGAAGTGATCCAGCTCCCTTCGCGATTGGCCGGCAGGTTCAGTTCCTTTTCGCTCGCCAGTACCTTGTCCAAAACCGTGCTGCGCAATAACGCTGAACCGCTGCGCGCCGTCGGCGTGTAGTCTTTCCCGGCAGCACGCGTATACACCGTCTTTACCGTCTCTTGTGCTGCAGGCTCAGTCTGCCCACTGCGAAAGATCGAGTAATGCTCTTCCACCGTGTAACCCGTAATTGACTTTGATCGCTGATACACGGCGTTATCAATCCGCTGAATAATCTGCTGACTTGTCAGTTCAGCGTCCTGCGGCCAGGCAGCACAGCACAACAGGCAAGCGGCAAGCGCCGCGGCAATCAAGCGCAAATGTCGGGCCATTCGAATACTCACTGTGCTTGGACGCATGGCGATGGATTACATGAGAGCAAACCCACCGATGCGGTCTGCGTCGGCACCGGCGGGCTCCAGGCCTTGATCTTTTCCAGGTCTGCCAGCGTGGCAGCCCACTTGTCACGATGCTTGGCGGCAAAAACCGGCGGCTTTGCATCGCGATAGAAGCTCAGAATGTTCGACTGCAGCTCTGGATTCAGCTCGGCAAACTTGTTTGCCGCAAGCTTCTCCAATAGATCAGAGTAGGTTTCATCCGTCAGCGCATACTCTCCGGCGCTCGTCTCGCGGCCAGTATCAAAATCACGATTCTCCAGTACCAGGCCACCGCCGGTGACCTTCGCAAGATCGCTTGCGTAGTGATTGGAAGATTCAATCACGCTCTTCATGTACAGCGTTTCCGTGGCCTGGCTCGGCACTTTTACGTCCAGCGTGCTCAGCGGGCCGATGTGCGGGATAATCTTAATCAGGAAAGCAAGTAGCTGCGTGCCAAACCCGGGCTTCTGATATTCCTTGCCCCATTCCCGTTCGTACTGCGCTTTACTCATGTGATACATGAAGCGCGCTTTCGTCATCGTCGGATCATCGTGCAAAATCTCGTCCTTCTTCATCTGAATCGCTACCTTTGTCAGCACCGGAATAAACGTGCTCACCGAACGGCGAAAGCTGCCAATTGAGCGATCCGGATCCGCCAGCACATCCGTCAGGGGCAAACCGTACGTCCGCAGAAAAGCCCGCTCCAGCACGGGTCGCGCAACCTCAAAGCCGATAAAGTCGTGATATGCATCTGAAGTGAAACGCCCCTTCGCCACCTGCGCCACGTCAAAGCCAAACTCAGTACGAATATGAGCCTTGGGATTGTCTTCGTACGTAACCAGATCGCCATACTTAGCGCGCAGCTTGGGAAAGTCGAGAGCTACAGAAGCATTGACTGCCGGATGGCCCGCCGTGTCTGATGCGTAATGCGCCAGCGCACCCAGCGCAAAGGCGTATTCATTCAGATTTTGCGACTCGCTCAACAGGTAGACGACAAAGTCTCCACTGCGCACATAATGAACAAGATCGCTGAAGAGATGGCTGCCAAAAGGGTAATAGCCAATGTCCTGGATCAGCGACCCGCCATAGGCGTAAGCGTGCGCTTTCCGCAGATCGTCAACCGTCGCGTCTGGATAACGAGCTAACAGCATTGGACGCAGTGTGTCGTGCCATAACAGATCGACAATCTGCTCATGCGTCAGCACCGAGTAGGCCCGCGAACTCTGTCCCGAAAAGAGAATCAACAGAAGGATCGCGATCTGAGCACAACGCTTGCGAAGAACGCGGCGCGGCCCCGGCCACGATAATCCTCTTGTCGATCTCTCTGCGCGAATATGTCGGATCAGTAGCATGACAATAAATGATGTAGGACTCACAGAAGCATACCGGTCTGGACCCCGGTCATGCGTTCCACATTGCTCACTCGCCTCTGGTTAGGGTCGGCTGCATGTTTCGCGCTGTGGTCACTGGTAGGCTTAAGTCTGACTCCTTTATGGCGCAATCTTCCAATCGTTGGATAATCACAATCCTGGGTCGGACAATTCCCCCCTCGGCCATTCATCGCGTAACAGAAACCCTGACCATCCACGGCCTCCACATTGAGCCGCAACAGCCGCCGGTCCCTCTCCAGCCCCGGGCCACGCCCTACGCCTGCGAACGTTTATGGATCCAGCCTGCTCCCGGCAATCACGCAACACTGCGCGCCAGCCTTCTCGCCCTCTCCGACGAACTGGCCGTCGATATCATCGGACAGCCAGAGAGCGAGTACCGGCAAGAACGCCGCCTCTTCGTCTTCGACATGGACTCAACCCTCATTCAGGGCGAGGTGATCGACGAGTTGGCCAAGATGGCCGGCGTTGCCGACCGCGTCGTCGCCATCACGGCCTCCGCCATGCGCGGCGAAATTGAGTTTCAGGAGAGCTTCCGCCGTCGCGTTTCTCTACTCGCCGGCCTGCCCGAAGCACGTGCCCATGAACTCCTCCAGCAGATTCCGCTCATGGAGGGCGCCGAGCCGCTTTTTCATGCGCTCCATACGATGGGAATGAAGACCGCAATTCTCTCCGGCGGTTTCACTTTCTTCGGAACCCACCTGAAGCATCGCCTCGGTGTAGATTTCGTTCACGCCAATGAGCTGGATCTGGACACCGACCGGTATGTCACCGGACAGGTGCGAGGCAGCATCGTAGATGGCGCACGCAAAGCCGAGCTGCTGCAGGAGATCGCCGTCCGCGAAGCCATTCCCCTCGATCAGGTAGTCGCCGTCGGCGACGGCGCCAATGACCTGCCCATGCTACGCCTTGCAGGGATGGGCATAGCCTTCCACGCCAAGCCAATCGTCCGGGCCAGTGCAGCATATGCCATGACCCATGTAGGCCTCGACGGCCTGCTGGAACTGCTGGGATCAGAGATCGTTTGACAATCGTGTGCTGACCGGGATCATCGGCCGCGCCGCTTCTGATGCCAGATCCACGCCGTCCGGATAATCTCGTCAATCTGCGAATAGCGCGGCTTCCAGCCCAGTTCGGCTATCGCCTTTTCACTGCTCGCGATCAGAAACGTCGGGTCGCCGGGTCGCCGCGGATGAATCTCGACCGGAATCGGATGTCCCGTCACCCGGCGCACGGAATCAATCACTTCCTTCACCGTAAAGCCGGCCCCGTTACCTAGGTTGTAGATCAGCCGCGCCTGCCCGGCTGCTGGTGTTTCCAGCGCTTTGAAAGCCAGCACATGCGCATCCGCCAGATCACCCACGTGAATATAGTCCCGGACGCAGGTGCCATCGTGCGTCGGGTAGTCGTCGCCAAATATCTTGATCGCCGGCCGTAGCCCAAGCGCAACATCCAGAATCAGCGGGATCAGATGCGACTCTGGCTCGTGCGCCTCGCCTCGGGCAATCAAGCCGCTGCCCTTCTCGCCACTCTCCGCAGCACCCGCTACATTGAAGTAGCGCAACGACGCCGACCGCAGCCCGTGGATGCGATGGAACCAGCTCAGCATCTGCTCTACCAGCAGCTTCGACTCGCCATACGCATTCGTCGGGCGCAATCCGGCCGTCTCGGGAATGGGAACCGTCTCCGGCTCGCCGTACACCGCGGCCGTCGAACTGAAGACAAAGCGCTTGGGCCCCGCCGCAAGAATCGCCTCCAGCAGAGCCAGCGTAGACGCTGCATTATTCCGGAAATAAACTTCCGGATGTTTCATCGATTCACCCGCTTCGATCAGCGCGGCGAAATGCAGAACTCCGTCAAAGGAAACGTTTGCATCGCTCGCCTGACGAAAAAGCCCCTCTAAGCGTGTGCGATCCGCAATGTCTGCTTCGACAAACTCGACGCCCTCGGGAATAAAATCGCGGGTGGCGTGGCAAAGATTATCCACAATGACAACCTGATGCCCCTGATCTGCCAGAAGCGTTGATACAGTACTTCCGACATACCCTGCCCCACCAGTAACCATGATCTTCATAAAAATAATTACCCCTTTGGAGGTCAATTGATATAACTTTAGACTATTACACCGGCTGAACTGGCTCTAAAAGCGTCTACGCGCCGTTCGAAGACCGTCCACCACGACGGCAAGCCGGAAGTGGTTAGCTGTAGTGTTGCTTTGAGAGGGAATCAATAAGTTGTTGCGGTAGTTAGGATTGGTTGCCTGTTAATCGACACCTGTTCTTAGGGAGCGAACGCGTTGACCCGGAGTTTTGCACCATCACACGACTTTTCGGGTCGAGGTTACTACTTTGAACGATTCAAGCTGCCATCCGTCTTACTAGGTGTGTGCATCCAAGCAGTGTGGGGATTTCTCCGCACTGACGTGATCCCTGCTAAACGGACGGATACAGTGGAACCACTTTGCTTTGCTGCACGGATTTACCTCCCCCACAGGGCATCCGTTCCGGCCAATGCAACTCAGCCCGGCGTTTGCCGGTCAAAACGCGGTTTTAAAACTGCGATCGAGGACTGAGGACATGCCATCGACACCCTATGCCGGACGAACGCGATTCGGATTGCTACCGGAACCGGAAAGCAATCCCGCGTCTTTTGTGACCAGCTGTGTCATTAACGGCACCGTTTTGGTGCTGCTTCTAATTTTCGGCACGGTCGCCCACCACGAAATCCAGATGCGCCGGATGGAGTCAACTGAAATCGTCTTCCCGACGACACCTCCGCCCCCCATAGTGAAGGTGAAAATCAAGGTTCCCCCTCCCCCCAAGGTCGAGCCCAAGCCTCAGATTGCCAAGCTCGAGCCTCCCAAGATTAAGGCCCCTCGCATCGAGCCCAGGCCCGAGCCGAAGCCTCTCCCGGTTATCAAGGAAGCGCTCACACTGCCTAAGATTGCTGCAGCCAAGCCTGCGGTGGTCCTCGCTCCGCAGCCTAAGGCAGCCCTGACGGCAGCAGCCCCCGCGTTGACCCCTCAGGCGCACCCTTCGGTTGAACCGGTGCACTTCGGCGATATGAACGGCGTTCGGCCCAATCCTAACGCGAATCGTCCAGCCACAGTAGCTGCGCTCGGCAATCCCTATGGTGGCAGCGAGGGCAAAGCTGAAGCACCCCGTGGCGTGGTTGGTTCCACCGGAATCGGCAATGGTACCAAGTCCGGCTCCAATGCGGGTAGCATTGGCAAAGTAGCGTCAGCCGGCATTCCAGGGGGCACCGGTACCGCGACAACCGGCGGCACGCAGGGCCATGTAGCATCCGCAGGTATTCCCGCAATGACGACGACCAGCAATACGCCGTCCACGGCTGTTCCACATGAAGTGAAATTGACTCCGCCGGTTCTGTTGAGCCATGCGCAGCCAGAGTACACATCAGAAGCAAAGCAGTTGAAAATTCAAGGGGATGTGGTTCTTCGTGTCACGATTACGACAAGTGGAGAGATGGTGGTCCATAACGTAATTCATGGCCTGGGGCACGGTCTGGACGAATCAGCCATGCGGTCAGCGCCAACATATAGGTTCCGTCCGGCTACGCAGAACGGGCAGCCGGTGGAATACACCACGAATATCATCATCAAATTCCAGACTGCGTAACTCTGGAAAACACTTTGGCCGCTAGCCCGGAAAGAGGCAAAACCGGCCAGGCACGATACTTGAAGAATTCACATTAGGAGCTTGATATGAGGTTTCGGAAGATCTCCCTCCCCTTTCTGATGCTTGCGCTGGGTTTGAACCTGGCCTACGCCAAAAAGGAGCCAAAGTACGAAAAGGCCCACCAGCTTACCCCCGAACAAGCCGCTCTGGTGGAGAAGGCGATCGCACGCGAAAAGGTCGTCGTCAAAAACATTCAGGAACGCACGCCTCTGGTAGAGACCTACATTCAGGAGATGCGTCCCGATCAGAAGCTCTATCAGGTGCCCACTGGTGACACCTACATGCTGACCCGCATCGACTTCCGCAAGACCTTCACCAACAAGCCGTATGCCGCCCGCAGCGAGAAGAAGCAGGGCTTCTTCAAGGGATCGATGTCGGCCCTCTCCAATATCGGCAAGGCCCTGCACCTCGACAAGGAGTCCTACAACGTCGAAGGGTTCAGCCAGATGATGTTCCTCGACCCCTCCGGCTTTGACCAGCAGCACTACGTCTTCAGCTACGTCCGCCGTGAGTTCCTCGGCAGCGTGCGCACCTGGGAGTTCGATGTTCAGCCCAAGGTCAAGGGCGTAGGCCGCTTCTACGGCCGCATCTGGATCGAAGATCAGGACGGCAACGTCGTCCGGTTCAACGGCACCTACACAGAGAATGCCGGCGAAGATAACAACAAAGAGTACTTCCACTTCGACAGCTGGCGCATGAATATGCAGCCCGACCTCTGGCTGCCAGTGGCCATCTACGTTGAAGAGTCGCAGCGCATCGAGGGTGGCAAGCAGGTCGGCCTCCGCGCCCAGACTCACTTCTGGGGCTACTCCCTCACGTTGCCCACCCGCGACAGCGAAAACGTCTCGGTACAGGTTGAGGGCGCAGTTGATCAGAGCGCCGACTCGCAGGACGTATCCCCGCTACAGGCCACACGCCAGTGGGTTTCACAAGCCGAGAACAACGTGATCGACCGCCTCGTTCAGGCCGGTCTCCTCGCCCCGCCGAGCGACTTCGACAAGACGCTGGAGCAGGTCGTCGTCAATCTCTCCGTGCCCAACAATCTCAACTTTCCTGACCCGGTGCACTGCCGCATCCTGCTCACCACGACCGTTGAGGCAACCACCATCGGCAACACCATTCTGCTCAGCAAGGGCCTCATCGATACCCTGCCCCGCAATGAAGAGGCAATCGCCGGCGTCGTGGCGTTTGAGCTCGCTCACGTAGCCCTCGGACACCACATTGACACCCGCTACGCCTTCAACGATCGGTTGCTTTTCCCCGATGAGTCGTCCTTCCAGAGCATCAAGATGAACCACTCCGACGCCGACAACGCAGATGCGGCCAAGCATGCGCAGGATTACCTGCAGAACTCGATGTACAAGGACAAGCTGGCCAACGCCGGACTCTACCTGGTGCAGTTGCAGGAACGTGGCAAGGTCCTCAAGCAGTTGAATACGCCTAAGCTTGGCGACTCCATGCTCAAAACCGACGGCACGCCCTGGATGGCTGACTTGGCCAAGTCCGCTCCCAAACTCAACCAGGACGACACCACCCAAATCGCTGCCCTGCCGCTAGGCAGTTGGCTCAAAACCGATCCGTGGGACGACAAGCAGCACATGCTCAACGCCAAAATCTTTGCTCCTATGAATGCCCGCGACAAGATGCCCTTCGAGGTAACGCCAATCTACTTCAAGCTTCAGCGTTATGAAGATGCACAGAAGGCTCCAGCAGGCACCTCGCCGACAGGCGCGCCAGCACCGGCCACACCGGCGCCAGGAAACAACTAACCGGCAACATTGGCAAGCAACAGTCTCGCATCGCGAGCATAGCCGGACAGGGCAAGGCCGCAAGGTCCAACCCCTCCCCGGCTATACTTTTATATGTCACCCGGGTCCAACCTGGGCTGGCCCGGCGCTTTCCCCACGAACGATGGGAATGCGGCTCAGGATGGCAATGGATGACCAGAGACAGGTTGCTTTTTGCGCTTTTTCTCCTATTTGCGCTCGTCACCTTAGAACCGGCGCAGTCTTCAGCACAGGTCGCACCTTCGGCCTTCAAGAGTCCGCTTTCGCTGACCGCTGGCGGCATGGTCTCAGGTTTTCAGCCTGACTACGTCGACTCTAAGCTCATAGGCCTGGGTGCCTACGTTGACCTCACCATCTTCCACGGTATCAGCATTGAGGCCGAGGGCCGTTGGCAACGCTTTAACCAGCTGGACAGCATCTATCAGGACAACTACCTGATTGGCCCGCGTGTGAAGCTGCACCGCTTCTGGCGAGCCACGCCCTACGTCAAGGCGCTCGGCGGCTTCTCCAATATGAACTTTGAAGACAATATCGCTCATGGCCGGTTCACGACGGTAGCCTTCGGAGGCGGAATTGACCTCAAAGTCTCCCGCCGCTGGAGCGTCCGAGCGATCGACGGCGAATACCAGATCTGGCCCGACTTCCTCGGCTCCAACCTCAAGCCCTACGGATTGAGTGCCGGCATCGGCTACAAGATCTTTTAGCCTCTACTTGGCAATAATGTCGATAGCCACAGGAATCGAGTGCGGTGGCATGCACTGCTCGTTGTTGCACGCCTGATAATGCAACGTGGCCTCCACAAGGTGCTCGCCGTGTTTCGCCACCAGTTCCGCGTGAACGGTGAACTCTCCCGTATAAACGCTCAACTTCTCTTTCGGATTGACAGCAAAGGCGTAGTCCGTTCCCGTCGGAAAAGTTGCCCCGGCCAGCCGCACTCCGCTCGACTCCGGCAGCACAAGCGTCGTGGGAATCAGTTCCTCTTCCTTCGGCGTATGCGAGTTGATATGCAGCCCGTCCGCCACCTTGAAATGCAGATCGACGGCAGTCGCTTTGCCGGCAACAACAGTCACCTGCTCCGGAAAAAGATACGCCACGGCAGGCTTTACCTTCTCATTCCGCGGCTTGGCATCCACCAGCGGAGACTGAGCGGCCAGCGGCACCACAGCCAACGCCAACACAACCGCCGCAAAACGCCGCCGCGTCACTTCCCGCCTCCAACACCGGTGCCGGTGCCGTTGCCAAGAGCCTTGCGGATGTTGGATTCCAGGTCGTCCTTCGATGTCAGCCCAAACGAAGCAGCCACAATCGTGCCGCTGCGATCGACAAAGAACGACGTCGGATACACATCCGAGTCTCCGTAAGGCTTGGCAATGCTGTCGCCATCAAGCAGTACCGGATATGGAATTTTCAACTGCGCCACAGTCTTTTCGATTCCGGCCTTATCCTTGGCCAGCAACTTCGGATCGTCCTTGTCCAGATCGTCAAACGAGACGCCCAGAATCTCAAACCCCTGCGACTGGTACTGCTTCTCCAACTCGATCAGCCACGGCGTCTCAATCTTGCACGGCGCGCACCAAGTAGCCCAGAAGTTGAGTTGCACAGCCTTACCCTTGTAGTCAGCCAGCGAAACCTTCTCGCCCTTCAGATTGGTCAGCGTAAAATTCGGCGCCCGCTTGCCAACCAGCGGCGAGCTCATATGCAGCCCATTCGCCGAGCCGCTATCCGCCGCGTTGCCAGCCACCAGAACCGCCTGATTCTCCTGCGCCTGCTGATGCAGGGCAAGCCGCACGCGGTTTTGTCGGTTAGCCCAACCCGCAAGACCAAGTAGCACCAGCAGGAAAACAACCACGACAATGACAATTACGTTGCGCTTCACAGTTTCAATTACTCCCAATTCTTTTCATATCCATTGTAGAACCAGCCCATACCACCCTTGTTCGATGATCCGGCGGAGTCCACGGTTACAGAAGCTGCTCGCGAAACTGCTACCATCGGTATCGCATGGCAAGTGAGAATCAGGGCGCAGCCCAGAACTCAACACTGACTCCCGCGCAACTGGTGCGCACCGAGGCCGCAGCTTTAGAGGCGCTGGCCCGCCGTCTAGACGAGCCAAACGGCTCCATGGCAGAGCCATTCAAGCGGGCGATAGAGCTCGTCGTCCGCTGTGGAGAAGGCGGCGGCCGCATCGTAGTAACGGGTATGGGCAAGAGCGGCATCATCGCTCAAAAAATTGCCGCCACTCTCAGCTCCACCGGCTCCCCGGCACTCTTTCTCCATCCTGCCGAAGCAATCCATGGCGACCTCGGCATGCTGATGCCCGGCGACGTGGTAGTTGCTCTCTCTGCCAGCGGAGAAACCGAGGAGATCCTTCGCCTGCTGGCCACCCTCAAACGCAAAGGCGATGCGCTCATCTCATTCTGCTGTAACCTCGACTCGACCCTCGCCCGCGCAAGCGACGTGGCACTCGATGTCTCAGTGGAACGCGAAGCCTGCGGTATGAATCTCGCCCCCACCGCCTCCACCACAGCAATGCTGGCCCTGGGCGATGCGCTCGCAGTCGCCGTGTCGCTCCGCAAAGACTTTCGCCCTGAAGACTTCGCCGACCTCCACCCCGGCGGCAAGCTCGGCAAAAAGCTCGCCCTCGTCCGCGAACTGATGCATTCCGGCGGTGCAATTCCGGCAGTAAGCCCAACCACCGCAATGACTGAAGTGATTTATGAGATGAGCCGCAAAAAGCTCGGCCTGACCACCGTGCAGGAAGATGGCCGTCTGCTCGGCGTAATCAGCGACGGCGACCTGCGCCGCCTGCTGGAACGCAAAGGGGGCGCCGCCCTGCAGATGAGTGCAGGCGAAGCAATGAACCCCCACCCGCGCACCATCTCAGCAGGCGAACTAGCAGCCCGAGCCCTCGCCGTGCTCGAAGCCCAGAAGATCACCTCATTGATCGTCGTTGGCACAGAGCAGCAAGTAGAAGGAGTCCTCCACCTGCACGACCTCTGGGGCATGGAGCTGATCTAGGTCAGCAATTGACCTGAACCAGCTCCGCTAAGCCTAGAACTTTCCCAATCGCACCCGTACTACAGACGCTTCCCCGGGCACGAAGCTCAACCCGCGGTCCGTCTCATCGCCGTTCCATAGACGCAGCTTCTTCCACTCGCCATTTTCATAGCGGCCCTGCTCCGCAGAGAGAATCTGCATGCGCTGCCCCGCCAGTTTTCCCAGCAAGTGGAAGCTGATGCTCGCATCAATTCCGGTCACCACAAATTCATCCGGCCCAATCTGTGCCACCAGCGCTACTCCATGCGCATCCTTTGTGCCCGGCGGCCTTCGGCCATCGTTCTGCGGAAACCCAAACGACACCGTAGCCTGCCACGCGCCAAAATCCAGCTCCTGCTGCGCCTGACCCGGTTCCTCCACACTCGTCTTCAATTTGCCATCGAAATTCCATTGTGCGATCTCGCGACTCATCGGCCCCAGCAGTGCAAAGTTCGCAGAATGAGCCTTCGGCGGATCGTTGCCGAGAATGTTCCATCCCGTCTGGTCAATGCCGAACGGAGCAAAGCCCATCGCCCCGTTGCCCAGCGCATAAAAAAGAAACTTGGCAAAGCTGTCGCCGCGTCCAGTCTCCGGAATCCACAGTGGATTGTCCGCGCGACGATAAGCGTGGATCGTATCCAAATAGAAGCCCGAGTCGTCCGAATAAATATCCGGCCCGATGAACTCAACCGCAGGAGCCAGCGCACGCCACAGAGCTACAAATTTCTGCACCGGTCCGCCACTCGGGTACCCTACGCCCGGCTGATCAAGCCGTCGCTCCGGCAGCTCCGCCGGCGGATAGCTGACCCACACATTGATGTACAGCGGAATCGCAAACTCAGCCTTGCCCGCAGCGGTAATCTCGTTGATGTACTTTGCCTGGTAGTACACCTGAAAAGTCTCGTCTGCTTCACCGCCAAAGACCTGCGACCACGTCCCCGCCGGCTTGTGCACAATCGCCAGCAGATCGGCAGGCACCGGCCCGGCAAAGGTCGCATTCGCCGCGGCGCTGAAGTCGCGCACCGTCCCGATACCGCCCGACTCATTCTCCACCTGCACCGTGATCACTGTATGCGCATCCGAATCAACCTCCTTCAAATGCCGCATCAGCGCCACAAAGGCCGCCTTGTCTGCCTCGAGCGTCGCGTGCCCGTTGGCCGAGAGCACATCCGTAGGCTCCCCATCGTTGCGGATCATGCGCGGAAAGCGTTTTGTATCCGTCTTCACCCACTCCGGCGCATAGTGCATCTGGCCGTTCTTCCATGTGCCAAACCATAACAGCGCGAGACGAACCTTGTGCTGCCGCGCCCCCTGCACCAGCGCGTCAACGTTACTGAAGTCGAAGTGACCCTCCGTCGGCTCCATCTGCTCCCAGTAAACCGGCGCTTCCATCGTGTTGGCATGCAGAGCAGCGATCGATTCAAAGACCTGCGGCAATTCACTCGGCCACCCGCTGGAGTTGTGGATTTGGCCGCCAAGCATCAAAAACGGCTTGCCATCGACGAAGAGAGCATAGCGCCCATCCTTATGGACAAGCTTGGGAGCCTCTTCGGCCTGGGCAGCACCAACCAGAGCCAACGTAAGGCAGGCCACCACAAGACGTAAGAAGCGATTCAGAACAGCATTGGACATCATTTTCACCCCGCCCAAATGTAACCGTATACATCGCTGTGCGCAACTCTTTCCCTTCGTCACACTCTCCGCAACTGAAAGGTCGTTTGAGCTACACTGGCTGCGTGCCCGTCAACGCTGCATGCCAGAGCCGGCACACTGAAGGAGAAGATCGCGCGCATGTCGACTACTTCTGTCCAAACGCGCGAGGCCGCAATCAGCCCCGAGCCTGGAACAGCTGGCAATACCAGCAGCGCGCGCGGCGCTATCGCCTGGTCCAGTTTCCTCTTCGCAACGCTTCAGAGCATCTGTACCTTCTTTGGGGCGGCCAATGGCCTGCGTCTCTTCATCGGCCTGGGCGCAATCACTCTCAGCAGCACCACCGCAGCCTTTGTACGGGAGTTCCATTCTTCCTGGTTTCGCCGCCCAATGAATGGGCTGGCCCTTGCTGGTGCGATCCTCAATCTCATCGTCCTGTGGCAGGTTCGCCGACTTCGCCAACGACCAGCGGCCCAATGGCGGCAAGTGCCGGTCACTGTCAAGAAACTGCGCTCTGAGCGGCTCCAGCTGGTGTTATCGATTGCAACTCTGGTGCTGGTCACGATCGAAGAGACAATTCACTTCATTCAGCATGGGCGCCTGTAGCCGACGTTTCCTTCCAGCGCATTTTGTTCAGTAGAATCATGCCTGTATCCCTTCCGAGCCTGCTCTCCTTCCCGCTCAGATAAAATGAAGGCTGTTGCTTTTGTCCCGCGTCCCCTGATCGCGGGCGGAGAGATCGTACATCCATTTATGCATCGCTGGTCAAAACTGTTCATCCCCACATTGCGCGAGGCCCCTTCAGACGCCGAAGTGGTCAGCCACAAATTTCTCCTGCGAGCCGGCTATATCCGGCAGCTAGGCGCTGGCATCTACAACTACCTCTTCCTCGGCCAGCGCTCGCTCAACAAGATCATCGGCATCGTTCGTGAAGAGATGGATACCATCGGCCAGGAATTCTACCTGCCCGCGATCCATCCTCGTGAGATATGGGAGCAGAGCGGCCGCTGGTCCGTCATGGGCGACAACATGTTTCGCCTCAAAGACCGCAAGGGCGCTGAGCTCTGCCTCGGTATGACGCACGAAGAGATCATGACCGGCATCGCGCGCAATGAGCTGCGCAGCTACAAGCAGCTCCCGCAGATCTGGTATCAAATCCAGTCCAAATTCCGCGACGAGCCGCGCCCCAAGGCCGGCCTTCTGCGCGTCCGCCAGTTCACCATGAAGGACAGCTATTCCTTCGACCTGGATGCCGCCGGCTTGGATAAGAGCTTTGATCTGCACGACGCGGTCTACCGCCGCATCTTCACGCGCTGCGGCCTTGAGTTCGTCTCCGTCGATGCCGATTCCGGCGCAATGGGCGGCACACAGTCGCAGGAGTTCATGGTCTACACCGACGCAGGCGAAGACCTCATCGCCAGCTGCCCGGTCTGCGGCTACGCAGCCAACACCGAAAAGGCAATCTCAGTCCTCGAGCCTGTCACCGAGATGGAGCCCACCGGCGACGGACTCCCTGAGCTCGTTCACACGCCCGGCTGTGCCGCAATCTCCGATGTTGCCGAGTTCTTCAAAATCTCCCCGGCATCCGACATCAAGTGCGTCGCCTACATGGCGCTCAAGCGCGGTGCCAAAGGCATACCCGACGCATGGCACGGCCTCGTCGCCTTCCTGCGTGGCGATCACCAGGTCAACGAAACCAAGCTGGCCGGCGTGGTAGGCGCTTCCGAACTGCGTCCCATGAACGGTGAAGAGCTGGAGCAGTATCTCCATGCGCCTGCCGGATACCTCGGCCCCGTCGGCCTCAATCCAGCGCAGAAGCCCTTCGTCGATGGAGTCACCGTCATCGTCGACAAAGGCCTCGAAGGCCGTAGAAATTTTGTCGCCGGAGCCAACAAGCTCGACTACCACTTCCGCAACGTCACGCCCAGTCGCGACTTTACGTGGACGCAGGTCGCCGACATCCGCACCGTCAACGAAGGCGAAGCATGCCCGACACCCGGTTGCTCAGGTCAGCTCGTCGTCGGTAAAGCCGTCGAGGTCGGACACATCTTCAAGCTCGGCTATAAGTACACTCAGTCGATGGGCGCTACTGTGCTCGATCCCAACGGTAAGGAAGTAGCGCCGATCATGGGTAGCTACGGCATTGGCATCGAGCGCATCCTCACCGCCGCCATCGAACAATCGACGGACGCCAACGGCTTCTGGCTCAACCCCGCCATTGCGCCCTTCACCGTCGTCATCACCGTCACCAACGTCACCGATCCTCTGCTGCGCTCAACTGGCGAACAACTCGCCTGCGACCTCGAAGCCGCAAGCCTCGACGTCTTGCTGGATGACCGTGACGAGCGTGCCGGCGTCAAATTCAAAGACGCCGACCTCATCGGAATTCCCTATCGCATCAACGTCGGCAAAAAGGTTGCGGAAGGTAAAGTCGAACTCGTGAGGCGCGCCGCAGCACTCAACGAAGAAGTGCCGCTTGAGGAGATCGTAGAGCGCATGCGGGAGTTGACCTCCTTGCAGGCCTAAGCATCACTTCTCGCAGGTAGGTTTGTGCGGCAGTTAATGGCCACCGCCACGGAGGCAGTAGCAATGGCAGTACGAGTCCGGCTTCCACAGGTAGTCACGCGGCGCGGATTGGGCAACACTATCCTTCGCGTTGCACTCGTGTGCGTGGGAGTCGTCGCGGTTCTCTTCTTTGCCATCAGCATTTACTACTACTACCGCTACCAGGGCATCGTCGACGAGCGGCTCAAGCAGCCCATCTTCGCCACCACCGCCAAGATCTACGCAGCGCCGCGCGAAGTGCGTCCCGGGCAGAAACAAAGCCTCACCGCAATCGTCAATGAACTGCGCACGGCCGGCTACACACCCGACGGATCCTCCCAGACCTCGCCCCTCGGCACCTACAGCCAGAGCGGCGAAAGCGTCACTGTCCGCCCCGGCCCGCAAAGCTATCACTCGCAGGACGCCGCCACAATCCAGTTCGACCATGGCGTAGTCCACTCACTTGTAGACGACCATGGCCAGGCGCTCTCCAGCTACGAACTCGAACCGCTGCTCGTCACCGGCCTCAGTGAAGACGCCAACCGCACCAAGCGCCGACTCCTCACATTCGACGAAATCCCGCCCAACCTCGTGCAGGCGGTACTGGCCATTGAAGACCGCAAGTTCTTCGAGCACAGCGGTGTCAACTACATCAGCATGATGGGCTGGGCCTGGCATGATCTCGTCGGAGACCGCAAGCATCGCGGAGGCGCCTCCACGCTCACCATGCAGCTTGCCAAGCTGCTCTTCCTCTCAGACACCGGCACCTTCAAGTACAAGCTCACCCAGATCATGGTTGCCTTCAATCTCGAACACCGCTTCACCAAGAAGCAGATCTTCGAGATGTACAGCAACCAGATCAATCTCGGACAGCAGGGCAGCTTCGCCATCAACGGCTTCGGCGAAGCGTCGCAAGCCTACTTTGGCAAAGATGTGCGCCAACTCACGCTGCCCGAGTGCGCCATGCTCGCCGGCATTATCCAGCGGCCTAACTACTTCAATCCCTTCCGTCATCCTGAACGCGTCATGGAGCGTCGCAATCTCGTCCTCGACTCCATGGTCGAGACCGGAGCTATCACCAAGGCTCAGGATGAGAGCGCCAAGTCTCAGCCGCTCCACCTCTCGCAGCAAAGCGTAGACGCCAGTGAAGCACCCTATTTCGTTGACCTCGTCCGCGACCAGTTAAATCAGAAGCTCGAAGAGCGCGACTTCAACCGCGAAGGTCTGCACATCTACACCACGCTCGACCCCGACCTGCAACGCGCCGCAACAGCAGCAGTCGACAGCACCATGCACGTTATCGACGAGAAGGTGGAAAAGCTGCACGCCCGCCATCACATGGGCGAGCCCATCACTTACCCTCAGGTCGCGGTCGTCGCGCTCAATCCTCATACCGGACAGGTTCTCGCACTTGTCGGCGGTCGCAGCTACGGTACCAGCCAGTTGAACCACGCATTGGCCAAGCGGCCCACCGGGTCCATCTTCAAACCCTTCGTCTACGCTGCCGCGTTCAATACCTCGCTCGCCGGAACAATGCTCCCCGGCCATGACGAACTCTTCTCGCCCATCACCCAGCTCAATGACGAGCAGACCACCTACGAGGTCGGCAATCAGGAATACACGCCGCGCAACATGCATGGCTATCACGAGGAAGTCACCGCCCGTTACGCGCTGCAGATGTCGCTCAACAACGCAACAATTGGCTTGGCATCCCTCGTCGGCTTCGATCAGGTCGCTGCTCTCGCTCGCCAGGCCGGTGTCAAGAGCGCACGTGGAACTCCCGCCGTAGCCATCGGCGCCTATGATGCAACGCCGCTCGACATGGCCGGCGCCTACACCATCTTCGCCAACGGTGGCCTTCATCTAGACCCCTGGATGCTCGCCAGCGTGCGCACACCTTCAGGCGATGTCATCACCGACTACTCGCCCACATCCAAGCAAATGCTTGACCCGCGCGTCGCCTACCTCACCACCAACATGTTGCAGAACGTCATCAACTCGGGCACCGGCTTTGAAGTCCGACGCCGCGGATTTACCGCTCCCGCAGCCGGTAAAACCGGCTCCAGCCACGACGCATGGTTCGCCGGTTATACAAGCAATTTGCTCTGCATCGTCTGGGTTGGCAACGACGACTACACCAATATCGTTCTCCAGGGCTCAGATCTCGCAGCGCCCATCTGGGCCGAGTTCATGAAGCGCGCCGTCGAGCTGCCGCAATACTCTGACACTCACGACTTCAACGTCCCCGAAGGCGTGCAGCTTGTAACCATCGACAAGGCCACCAATCTACCCGCCGACTCCGGCTGCATGGACCAGACCTACACCGCCGCCTTCCTCGACGGCACCGTCCCCTCCCAGACCTGCTCCCACCCCAACACCGACAAGCGCAATTTTTTACAGAAAATCTTCGGCCTCGGGGAGAAGAAGCCGTAGCTCGCCCAGCTACAATTCTTCAGTTGACGTAAATACGGAGAGACCATGATCACACTGAAGAATGCAAAGCGCATTATCGAGGCGGCTGAAAAGAAAGCCGTAGAAATCGGCCAGCCAATGAACATCGCCGTCGCCGACGCCGGTGGCAACCTGATCGCTCACGCGCGTATGGATGGCGCATGGATCGGCAGCATCGACATCTCTATCAAGAAGGCCTACACCTCGCGCGCCTTCGACATCGCCACCAAAGACCTCGCCACGCACTCGCAGTCGGGCGGCCAGTTCTTCGGCATCCATGCGTCGAACGACGGCAAGATCATGATCTTCGCCGGCGGCATCCCCCTCAAGCAGGACGGCAAAGTAGTTGGCGCCATCGGCGTCAGCGGCGGTTCAGGCGATCAGGATCACGCAGTAGCTGAAGCAGGCGCAGCAGCCCTTTAAACAGGTAGACAAGGTGGTAGGGTGAGGCTTTAACCTCGCCCTCTGCTCCCTCCCAACAATCCATCCCACGAGGGGCCTCGATGGCCCCTCGTCTTCCTATCGTCTCAAAAATTGTTGTGATCCTGGGCGAAGTACTCCAACTCCGAGGTCGCCTTTCTAGTTCTCAGAAAAGACATCGCACGCCAACCTCAGCGTTCACGGAAGATCATGACCTACGGCGATTTTGAGATCAATAATGACGATATTTGAACCACTGAGTATGTGTTAATGGAAATGCTTTCCCCGCAGGAACAGCTCCGTAAGATGACGCAGCTGTAACTTGTCCAGTTTTAGTTTTGTGAATATTCCCGTCACGGATAAGCGGCTCATCGCGCTGAATATCAGCAGGAAAAATAAAACCAAGATGTCCCGGTTTGCTCGGATCTGGATTAACGTAGCTCCCTGCGATGATGTCTCCTTCATTAGCCATGGATTGAAGGTCTTTTATATTTGCTTCCAGTTTCTTCCAATCACCTTTCTCATGCCTTATTCTTATCCCCAATGTGTTGGCATTAGCGTTTTCATCGATGAAAATCGCCGAAACTTTGATTTGGCTTCTGGTACGAAGTTGACGCATTGTCTCTCGAAAAAAAGCGGAACAGTGGGGTTCCCAAGAATTATTCGGATTAAGGGGAGGCGCCTCATGATGCGTTGCATCGACCCTGAGGTTTCGGGTCGCATGCTCAATAGCTGAAACAATAGCCGCTGCCTTCTCGTTCATTTCGCGGTTCCTTTGAAAACGTGCAGATTATTGCACGATCCCCATGATTCTCCAAGTTTTTTGACATTGGTCTTTCCGAACAGGGCAACGGTAAGGCATCAAAACGGCTGACACACCGGACACCAATAAGTCGACCGTGCATTAGGCCCCTGTAACGCCCGCTCAATCGGCGTCCCGCATCGTCGGCAAGGCTCACCCTTGCGTCCATATACCCATAGCCCCTCACCCGGTTCAGCACTCCGCGTAGTACGCCGATGCCCGCCCCGATACGTCACAATCCGATCGGCTGAATCCTCGAGCACATTGGCATCCAACAGACGCTTCGCAGTCCGCACAATCTCCGCAGCCTCTTTCTTCGAAAGCGTCTCCACCTTGCGAAAGGGACTCATCCGCATCACAAAACAAGTCTCAGACTTGAAGACATTCCCCACACCGGCCAGCACATCCTGCCGCAGCAGCACATCGCCAAGCTCTTGTTGCGGATGCGAAAGCAAACGCGTCACAGCAGCCTTCGCGTCAAAGTCCGTGCTCAGTACATCACGATCCGTATGTGGAATCTTCTTATCGCGAGCCAGCGACTGCGCCGTGTGCATGCGCGCAACAGGAATGCGAAAGCCCACAGCCTGAAAATCTTCGGTCTCAATCACAATGCGCGCTCTATCGACGCTGTCCTGCCATGCCTCCCCGGGCCGATAGATATGCCAGCTTCCACTCATCAGCATGTGCGTCGCCAGCACAGCCCCGCTGGAAAAATGAATTAACAGCCACTTGCCGCGCGCCTCCACCTGCGTCACTTTTTGTCCGGCGAATGGCGTTTGATCGTCAGCCCGCATCAGCAACGCATAGCTGCTGTCAAAGCGCATGACCTTCTTTCCCGTAAGCGCGCGCCCCAGCGTCCGAGCCGTCCGAAAGATCGTATCTCCCTCAGGCACGCCCGGCCCTCTTCGGACTAGACCCCTTTGGACGCGATGTCGGCTGAGACAGATCGGCGCCAGCGAAATCAGGGCTGCTGAAGTCAGGCCGCGTCAAAGCAGGCCGGTTAAACGCCGCCTGTTTCGGTGTCGCCCGATCCGGATCAAGCCCACCGCCATTGCCCCCGGTAAATCCACCACCCGTTCCCGATGGCGGCCTCGCCGGCCGTCGCAGGTGTATCCCCACCGGCCCAGGGTGAAAGCCAGCGTCATGCAGTGCACGCGCCATCGGATGCACCGCGACAGGCAATCCGTTAATCGTGCTGATGAGATATCCGCTCGTGTGGCTGCCCGCCTGGTCGCGCTCCAGCCGTGCACGTCCCTCCTCCGCCAGAAAGCGCGCCAGCCCCTCCATCACATACGACCGCTCCGGCTCATCCGCCGGCAAAAACACCAGCAGATTCGGATTCCCCCGTCGCAGCCACGCAACCAGCCTTCCCGCACTCAACACGACCTGCGCATAAGCAGCACGCGTCAGTGTCCTCGGAGCAGTCTCCGTATCCTCCGCCTCTGCCGGCAACTCAGGCCATTTCAGCGTAGAGCCATAAGGATTCGCCGGATCGGTCGCTGCCAATAGCACAAACTCTGGCCTGTCGTTCTCAGGAATCTGCGGCAGATTCCGCATCGAGCGCAACAAGTCAACCGCCGCAGGCAGCGCAAACTGTGTCGCCCCAAGTCCCGCCACAAAGTATCCGCGGCGGATGCGCCCGCTCTCTTCCAGCGCCTTCAATACCGGATAGATCGCCGAAAATCCACCCGGAATATTTTCAGCCGCAGCACACTCGCGCAGCAGCACACCATAGCGATTGAGCAATTGCAGAGCCAGCGCATGCGAAGCCTCCGTAGCGCTCGGCCCGCTATCAGCCTGTGCTGTGGGTACTACCCGCGAATGCACAAGCGACCACCGGCCCTGCGCCGTAGCAGGTACCGTCCTGCGAGATCGAAACGTTGCCCTCTGCTGCGCGCTCGAGTGCTGCTTCCGCTGCGGCTTGCCTGCCTCCTGACGACCCACATAAGCGCGCAGTGCATGCAGCGAATCATTCGTCACCAGCCCGCGCCACACCAGGCTCCACAACGCATCCAAAGACTCGCCGGGATATCCGCCGCTCACCGCCTCATGCAGCTGCGTGAAGAAGCTCGCGCCGCTACCGCGCAGCGCCTCCAACAGCCGCTCTTCTCTCTCCGTCATCGGCTGAGGATTAGGCCGCGGCACGGCGAGGAGCGCCATCTTGTCCGCAAGATACAGCGCAACGCGCCCATCGTGTTCGCCAAGCGGCTCGACGCCTGCCCAGCTCACCTCGCCCGCTGCAATCAGCGTATCCAGATCACGCGAAAGATCACCTGGCTGGTTGCTCGCAATACGCGCCGGCAAAATGCTCGTCTCCAGAAGTGAAGCGGCAATTGGCGCACCCTGCAGATTCTCAATCGCATCCAGCAACGCGTCCATTCCGCGTCGCGGCGCCAGCAGTCCCTGCCAGTGCGTGAGGAACCGCGCCAGCGTCTGCTGCTCCACCGGTTCCACTTCTTTGCGCAGCTTAGCCAAAGACTTGCGCCGAATAATGCGCAGCACCTCAGCGTCACACCACTCCTGATGCAGCCCACCCGGTCTGAACCCGCCCTCCACCACGCGCCCATCGGCAAACAGCAGCTTGAGCGCATGCTCCACCTGCGCAGGATCGAGCGCAAATCGCCGCGCCGCTTCTTCTACCGTAAAAGGCCCGTGAGTACGCGCATAGCGCCGCACCAGCTCGACCACCGGCTGCGCCACCGGCTCGAGCAGAGCCGCAGGAATCCCAGGTGGCAGTGGAATGCCCAACCCATCGCGATAACGCGCGCTGTCCTCAATCGCAATCACGCGCTTCTCGCCCGCAATCCGCACTTCGAGCAGACGCCGCGAACGCATCAGCCTGCCAAGCGACTCCAGCACAGAAGCATCCGTCACACGCAGCGCAATCTCCGCCTGCGTCAAATCCCCCAGCCGCAGCAGCAGATCATGCAATCCATCCGCAGACCGCGCCCTGAAAGGATCGACGAGGCACTGCTGCTGCTCCTCGATCTCCGCCATCGCGTCAGCATCCAGCAGTTCGCGCAGATCAGCCTCACCCAACAACTCCTTCAGCTGATCCTGATCGATCGTCAGCGCCTGCGCGCGCCGCTCCGCCAGCGGAGCGTCCCCGTCATACACAAAGTTCGCAACATAACTGAACAGCAGCGAAGCAGAAAACGGCGAAGGCGTTCGCGTGTCCGCCACATGCACGCGCAATTGCCGCTGCTCAATTGCCCGCAGCGTCTCAATCAGCGCAGGCATATCAAAGACATCGCGCAGACACTCGCGATACGCCTCCAGCAGCATCGGAAACGCAGGATACCGCGAAGCCACCGAAAGCAGATCGTAAGCCCGCTTGCGCTGCTGCCATAGCGGAGCCCGTCCATCCGCTCGCCTTCGTGGCAAGAGCAACGCACGGCCCGCAGCCTCGCGAAAACGACCCGCAAACAGAGCCGTAGAGCCAAGCTGCCGCAGCACCAGGTCCATCACCTCGCTTGACTCCACCATGAACCAATCCGAGCTAGGCGCTTCGTCTGAATCCGGAAAGCGCAGCACAAACCCGTCATCGCCCCACAGGGTCTCCACATCCGGCCCGCCCGCCGCGCGAATCCTCCCAGCTACAGCCATCGCCCACGGAATATGAATGCGGCTTCCAAACGGCGTCAACACACACACGCGCCAGTCGCCAAGCTCGTCGCGGCACCGCTCGATGACAATGTTCCTGTCATCCGAAACAACCCCCGTAGCCTCCTCCTGATCGGCAAGAAAGCGCATCAGATTCTCCGCCGCGCCTGGATCGAGGTCATGCTCCGTCACAAGTCGCGTGAGCGCCGCCTGCATCGGCAGTGCGCGCAACTCCCGCACCATCGCCCCTATCCTCCTGCCAAACTCCAGCGGCCGCCCCGCGCCATCGCCCTTCCAGAAAGGCATCTTGCCCGGCTCACCCGGAGCAGGAGAAACCAGCACCTTGTCATGCGTGATCTCGTCAATCCGCCAGGTAGTCGCGCCCAGGATGAAAGTCTCGCCTGGTCTGCTCTCGAAGACCATCTCTTCATCCAGCTCGCCCACGCGAACGCTCCTGCCTTCGCTGTGCGTCAGAAAAACTCCATACAAGCCGCGATCCGGAATCGTCCCCGCATTCAGAATCGCCAGCCGCGTCGCGCCCTGCCGCGCCTGCACCACGTTGCGTATGCGATCCCAAGTCAGCCTCGGCCGCAACTCCGCAAACTCATCCGAGGGATAGCGTCCGCTGAGCAAATCCAGCACACCCTCAAAAGCAGTGCGCATCAGTCCGCCAAACGGCGCAGCACCTCGCACGATGCGATAAAGCTCATCGACACTCGTCTCAGGCCCACTCTCTGTAAGAGCCACCAGACCGGAGCCATTCTCTGTCGCTTCGTTCTCTCCATCGAACTCCGCATACCGCCGTGTCCGCGCCGCCTTCTGACCACTGTCCACTGTCCCCTGACCGCTGGTCTTTCCCTTCCGCTTCTTCTCCACCACCAGGCTCGGCGGATGCGCAACAATCGCGACCATCTGCTGCGCCAACACATCCAGCGGATTCCGCGGAAACCGCGTCGACTCGATCTGCGACTCATGCATCGCGCGAGTGACAGCAGCACACGCAACCAGGTCGGCGCGGTACTTGGGGAAGATGACGCCTTCACTCACAGCGCCCACCGAGTGCCCAGCGCGACCAATCCTTTGCATGCCGCTCGCAACCGATGGCGGCGATTCAATCTGAATCACCAGATCCACCGCCCCCATGTCGATGCCCAGTTCCAGCGTTGAAGTAGCACACAGTCCGCGCAGCTTTCCTGCCTTCAGTTGCTCTTCAATCAGCAGCCGCTGCGGCGCAGCCAGCGATCCATGATGCGCCCTCACTATCGGCTCGCCAGCCAACTCATTCAACGCACCCGCCAGCCGCTCAGCCACCTGCCTGCTGTTCACAAACAAAATCGTCGAGGTGCGCTCGCGAATAATCTCCAGCAGCCGCGGATGAATCGCATTCCAGATCGAAACTCGCTTAGGCGGCTGCGAAGCCGGCCCTGAAGGAATCTCTTCCTGCTGCCCCAGCCGCGCCATATCCTCCACCGGAACCTCGATGCGCAGCTTCAGTTGCTTCGGCGCGCTCGCATTCACAATCGTCACCGGTCTGTAGCGGACATTCCCTGTCTCTACCACATCCGCAGACCACGCAGCCTCCTGCCCGGCAAGCTCATTCAGCGCTGCGACAGTCTCAGGTAGCTGGGGCATCGGAGCCGCAACCGCCGGAACATCCACGCCTCCCAGGAACCGCGCAACCTCCTCAAGCGGACGCTGGGTTGCAGAGAGTCCAATTCGCTGAATCGGCTTCCCCTTCGAGTGGTGCCGCAACGCCTCCAGTCGCTCCAGCGTCAGCGCCAGGTGCGCCCCGCGCTTCGTAGGCACCAGCGCATGAATTTCGTCGATAATCACCGTGTCCACCGTGCGCAGCGACTCGGCAGACTGCGAAGTCAGCAGCAGATACAGCGACTCCGGCGTAGTAATCAGAATCTCCGCAGGATCGCGCCGAAAACGCGCCCGCTCTTTTTGCGAAGTATCCCCGGTGCGAATGCTGATCTCCGGATCATGCACCGGCACGCCCATCCGCCGCGCCATATTCGCAATACCTGCCAGCGGCGAGCGCAGATTGCGCTCCACGTCCACTGCCAGCGCCTTCAGGGGAGACACATACACAATCCGGCACCCGGGCGCTTTCGGCTCTCCATGCAGCATCAACCGGTCCAGGCACCATAGGAACGCCGTCAGCGTCTTGCCCGTCCCCGTCGGAGCCAGGATCAGCGTGCTTTCCCCGCGCGCGATCGCCGGCCACCCCAGCCGCTGTGGCGCAGTCGGCTCCTCAAATACCTCGCGAAACCACCGTGCCGTCACCGGGTGAAACGCGGCGAACGGATCCGCCGGCTCAACCACACCCTGCCCAACCGGGTCCGCGGCAGGCGCCGGCATCGGCTTCGAAATGGACCTGCGGGCGCACATACCGTTCTTTCAGCATATCCCCGGCGCGGCGCCGACAGGTGTACCGCCCGGATCAGCCAATATGAGAACCGGTTGCGCCTCGTCTCATCTGAAGTAAACCAATGAAAAACCCCTAGTCCATCTGCCGCGGGCGGTAGTAGCAGCTGCCACCCGCCAGATGCACCGTCCACAGCGCAGCATCCGCAGGCTGTTCACTCGAACCCAGAAAAAGCACGCCATCCGGAGCCAGCATGCGATACACACGTGCCAACAGGCTTACTCGCGTCTCCTGCGAAAAATAAAGCATCACGTTGCGCAGGAAAATCACATCAAACGGAGCCCCGAAAGGCAGCTTCTCGCCGCACAGATCTGCCTGGTGAAAGCTCGTCATCCCGCGAACCTCAGACTTGACCGTCCACTCTTCGCCGCCACGTTCTTCGTAGCCATGCTTCTCGTAGCTATGTTCGAAGAAGCGAACAATGTTGCGCGCCGGCAACCCGCGGTTCATCTCGATGCGCTCATAGCTCCCCGCCTGGCACCGCCGAATCACCTCAGCCGAAATATCCGTGCCCTCAATCCTCACAGTCCAGCCACTGGCGACCTGCGGAAAATGCTCCAGCAGCAACATCGCAATCGAGTAGGCCTCCTGCCCCGTAGAACAAGCCGCGCTCCACAGTCGCAACACCCGCCCCACACGTCTGCTCTCGATCAACGGTGGTAGCAGCTCCGTCCGCAGCAGCTCAAACGGCCGGCCATCCCGAAAGAAGCTCGTCTCGTTAATCGTCATCGCCTCGGCAACCTGCCGCTCCAGCGCCGAGTCGCGTTTCAGTTGCAGTAGTTGCACCAACTCCTCAAGATGCGTAAGGCCGAGGCTCCGCATCAGCCCCGCCAATCGTGTCTGAAAGAGATAGTCCCGCGAAGCCTTAATGACATTATGCGTATGCGCGTAGACGAGTCGCCGCAGATAGCCAAAATCTGCCTTCTCCTGCGCTGAAGCCCGCTTCTTCCCCGCAGACTTCCCATAAGCCACCCCGGAGCCTAAGCGCGTCGTCATCCGAGTCGTCAAGAGCTTTCAGACCACAGCTTCCCGAAGCTCCACAGCCTCGCGCTGATGTCGTGCCGCAAGTCGCAGAATCTCCGCAGCCATCGCCCCAATCGGCAGCACCCGCTGTGCCAGGCCCGCATGAGCCACCGCTCCCGGCATCCCCCACACCGCGCTCGTCGCCGCATCCTGCGCCAGTAGCGTTCCATGTTGCTCGCGAACCACGCGGCTCCCGGCCAGTCCATCCGAACCCATGCCCGTCAGCATCACAGCCAGCACACGGCTGCCGTAGACAGCAGCCGCCGAACGGAACAGTACATCCACCGAAGGCCTGCAGTGATTCTCCGGTGCATCCTGAGTCAACCGCAACATCGGCGACAAAAAAGCCTCGCCATCAGCAAAGCCGCCCACCACCTCCATATGCCAGTCGCCCCTCGCGATATACACATTCCCTCTCTGGATCGCCTGCCCATTCACCGCCTCTAAAACACGAAGCCTGCAACGCACATTCAGCCGCTCAGCCAGTGGCCTCGTAAACAATTCAGGCATATGCTGCACCACTAGCACTGGCAGCGGAAAATTCGCCGGCAATGCCGGCAACAGCACATCCAGCGCAGCCGGACCACCCGTAGAAACACCAATCACCAGCACGGCCGGAGCCGGACCAAAAGTTGTCAGAACGCTATCGCTCGCATACTCGCGCGCCACAACACTAGGGCCTGTCAGCGCCAGTATCTTCGGGATCAGATCATGCATCAGAGTCTCGACTGCAGCTTTCCTGGAACACTCTCCCGACGGCTTTGCCACATAGTCCGCCGCGCCTGAAGCAAGCGCCTCAATCGTCACCTTCGCACCACGCCGCGTCAGTGCGCTGCACATGATCACCGGGACCATCCGACCCCGGCTCCTCATCTGTCTCAGTGTGTGCAAGCCATCCATCACAGGCATCTCCACATCCAGCAGCACCAGGTCAGGCCGCAGCGAATCCATCGCCCGCAACGCAGATTCACCATCGCTCGCCGTACCCGCCACCTCAAGCCGCCGGTCCGACAGCACAACACTCCGCAGCAAACCGCGCATCACCGCCGAGTCATCTACGATCAGGATTCGCGCAGCCGTCATGTGGTCGCCGTCATGTGCAAGAGCTCATGCCTCCGCAAAACCCAGCATGGCAAGCTTCTCCGTGAGAGCCTCGTTGTCAAAGGGCTTCATCAGGTACTCATCGGCTCCGGCGTCCAGTGAGCGCAGAATGAAATCATCTGCCCCCTCCGTCGTAACCATCATCACCTTCATCTCGTCATAACCCTCCGCGCGCAAATTCTTGAGCATATTCAGGCCATCCATCACAGGCATGTTCCAGTCCACCAGGGCCAGGTCGAACGGAACACCCTTGTACAGATGGTTCAGTCCTTCTCTGCCATCGGCAGCCTCTTCGCACTCGATGCCCTTTTCCTCCAGCAGCCCGCGCAGATAATCCCGCACAAACCGCGAATCATCAACAATCAACGCGCGCATTCTCACGTCCTTTCAACCGATCGTGATGCGAACCGTTCTTCCGTTGCATCGCACCGCCTATCATGCCATCGCTCGCGCCCGATCGACGCATTCCAAATCAAGCCACTCCGGGCTAAGCCGTTCCGTGTTGAGCATGATCAACAAACCTTCCCTCAGCTTGTATGCCCCCGCAAAGAGCGCGCCACGTCGCTCATCCAGAAGCGAAGGATTCGCCTCATGATCCGCCGAGCACACCGTCAACACCTCGCTCACTGAATCCACCAGCAAACCAAAGCACCCTCCCGGGCTCTCCAGTACCAGGATGTCCTGCGGTCCCTCGCGCCGCGCCATACCCAGCAACTGCCGCAGACTCACCGTTGTCAGTACCTCTCCCCTGTAGTGCACCAGCCCGCCCACAAACTCCGGCGCCAGCGGAGCCACCTGCGGATGTGCGCCTCCTACAATCTCCACAATGTGCGTAATGGCCACGCCAAACAACGTTTGCCCGACGCGCACCGAGCAAACCTCCGTCAAAGCAGATTCCTTTACATGAATACTTGTCTGCACACTCATGCCAGCGTCTCCGACTCCAGCTCCAGATCGCACGCCGCTGGCAAAGGCGGCACATCCCGCACCTCCACCACACCCGTCACATGATTTCTCAGCAGCGTTACGCCACTCGCTCTCTGCCGCGAACCAGCCTCATACAACTCCGAACCCGCAGCCACATCCAGCACGTGGCTCACAGCGATGCCTACCTGCCGGCTGCCCTCGCGGCACACCACCACCGTCCCCGGCGCATCCAGGTCGCTCCCAGCCGCAGCCAGCACCCCGCCCGAGTCCTCTACCGGCAGCAATTGCCCCTCAAAATTCAGCACTGGCCTGCGTCCCAGGTACTCAACACGCGACCTCGGAATCCGCTCCACCCGCAGCACTTCGCCAAGCGCGATCGCAGCTCTTCGCCCCGCCGACTCCACCAGCAGATACCGCGAAGCCATGCCATCCGCCAACTCATCTGCCTGCGCTTCCTCGCCCACTCTGTCTTCCTGAATCCGTATCGTCACGCCCACACGCGAAGCAATCGCTCCCGGGTCGAGAATCAGCGCCAGCTCACCATTCCCCAGCACAGTCGCTCCCGAATACACGCCAATCGACTTCAACACAGCACTCAGCGGCTTCACCACAATCTCCTCTGGATTCGCCAGCCCATCTACCACCAGCCCAAAACGCCGCCCATCCGTATCCAGCACAGCGATGAACAAATTCCGCCCCGCATCCAAACCATCCCCCCGAACTTCAGGGCACAGCAACCGGTCCAGAAAGATCAACGGCAGCAGTTGCCCGCGTAACCGGTACAGCGGCGCGCCTTCCATCCACTCAATTGCACTCACAGCCCGATCCGGCGAAATATGCACCAACTCCGAAAGCGCGCCCTGGGGCAGCGCAAAACTCTGCAGCAGACTATGCACAATCAGCGCCGGAATAATCGCCAGCGTCAGGGGAATCCGCAGCCGCATCACCGTGCCCTTCCCCGGTCGCGAATCGATCTCCACCTTGCCGCCAATCTTCTCCACATTTGTCCGCACCACGTCCATGCCTACGCCGCGGCCGCTCACATTCGTAATCGCCTCCGCCGTCGAAAACCCCGGCAAAAAGATCAGCTGCAGCAACTCGCGTTCACTCAACTGCGAAGCGCGTTCCGCAGTAATCAGCCCTCGCTCAATCGCCTTGCCGCGAACCCTGTCCACGCGAATCCCCGCCCCGTCATCCGAGACTTCGATAATCACGTGGCTGCTCTCCTGGTACGCGCGCAGCTTAAGTGTTCCCTCTGCATCTTTGCCCGCCGCGACACGCACCGCCGGTGGCTCAATCCCATGATCCAGCGAATTCCTGATCGCATGCGTAAGCGGATCCTTGATCGCCTCTAGCAGGCTCTTGTCCAGTTCCGTCTCCTGTCCCTCCATCACCAGCCGTACTTTGCGATGCAGAGCCTGCGACAGATCGCGAATCACCCGCGGAAACTTCGAAAACACATTCGACACCGGCTGCATCCGCGCTCGCATCACAGACTCGCGCAGATCAGCCGTAACCATATCCAGCCGCCGTGACAACAGCGTCAGATTGGCATCCTGCGCAGTCGCCTGCAGTATCTGGTTCCGTGTAAGCACCAGCTCGCCGACCAGGTTCATCATGCGATTCAGCAGCACCACATCCACGCGCAGTGTCGTATCGGAAGCGGCAGTCCCTCGCGCCACTGCAGAAACCGGAACCGGTGCCGTATCTGCGTCCTGAATCACCTGCTCAACCGCTTGTGCACCCGGAATTTGTGCACCCCGAATCATCGGCAACGCAGAACTGGCTTGTTCTGCCTGTAAAGAAGGCTCAGCCACATCAGCCGTAACTACAACCACTTCTTCTGCTCGCTGCAGCTTCTCCAGCAGCCCGATCAGCTCTGAATCCTGTTCCGCCTCCGTACCATCCCCGTCGTGGTCATGAATCTCAATCGTCCACAGAATTCCGCGCAGCGCATCCATCAGCCGGAGCAGCCCGGTAATGATCGCGTTGTCCGCCAGCAGCTTTCCGTCGCGCAGCAACCCCAGCAGATTCTCGCCCACATGCGCCAGCCGCTCCATGCGCTTGAAGCCAAGAAACCCCGTCGTCCCCTTGATCGTATGCACCGAGCGAAAGATATCTCCCAGCAGTTCAGCATCCCGAGGCCGCTCTTCCAGCTCAGTCAGGCACCGCTCCATGCGGTCCAGACCCTCCTGGCTTTCGATCAGAAACTCTCGCGTCAGCTCATCCATATCTCGCCCGGTAACATCCGAATGTGCGCCACAGCGGCACGCCTACCTTATCGGAATTCCCCGGCCAAACTTGAACCGTCCACCCTCGGCCAGTGAGTCAATGTAAATAAGCAGATCTGTTTCTTTACCTGACAGGCATTATGCCTTCGGAGATCTGCTCACCCATCTACGACCAGCAGTTGCCTCCGAGCGATCTTTCATTCAGATCGCTCTCGTGACAAATTCGAGGCTCACAAATCACAAATTGTTAATCGGTTGCTAAGAAATATATCCCGAGTTCTATATAAGAATCTCTTGCTCATGACGGCAATCTGTTTCGCAACGGAACGGCATTTGGGATTTTGGATTTGAATACTTCGATATCAGCGGTATTCGGGTGCGCCGCATTCATATTATTGGTTCCGAGAATCCAGACTTTCTTGCCATCAGAGCCAACAGCGTCATGCATTTCATTGTGACGCTTCGCCTTGAACTTCAGGTGACAAGCTTCGTGAAAAATTGCGCCTGCAACGCCCGACAACAATTCACATCGATTCCAATAAACTTCCGATATCCCCCCGCCCGGCAATGGGGTTGCCGTCAATCCTTTGAGGTTCTCGTTTAGTGTGGCCTCTTCAGGAGATACACCCGCACGCTTCAGGATGCTGCCGGATCCCTTAAATGCGATAGTAGTCAGGAAAACTACGGCATCGAACATGCCTGGTCTAAATTCCTCGGCGGTGCCAACAACTCGACAACTGGCTGACCCTACGCTGCCGCCTACAAGAGGTTGCATAAAATTGACATTGAGTAAAGCCGCCAGCTCCAGCTGCTTCATATCAGTCAAATCGACTACATCAACTACCCAGAGTGTGAAATTGATGGCTGCCATATGGTGCCTTTCCTGATGCCCATTTCGACATCCCGTTGGTTGACGTTCTAAACAGGATTATTCAAAGTGGCCCCAGGGTAAGCTCTGCTATGGGATCTAACGAGCGATGGAGGGGCTTCAATCTAACCGTGCGAAACCGCGCCCTTAGCCTCCAATAGACCGTAACACACGCGTGGTAACGCCGTGAAACTCTTGTCATAGGCATCCATTTCGGTTTGCTCAGAAGATATGCAGGACTATCTTCAAACAACCCGCCTCCTGCGCAACCACAAAATTTGCATCACAAGCCCCGGCAATTTAGCCTGAACATCCGTCCGCCTCTGTTTCAGAGAAGGTGGGCAGAGGCCTCATGGAAATCGAAGAACCGGCCGTCAACACGCAGCAGCTCGTCAACGCAGCCTTGGACGTCGCGCAGCAAGCCTACGCGCCTTACTCCGGCTTTCGCGTCGGCGCAGCGCTCCTGCTGACAAACGGCGAGACCGTCACCGGCACCAATGTAGAGAATGTCAGCTACGGCCTCACCATCTGTGCCGAGCGTTCAGCCCTCGTGCGCGCAGTAGCAATCTTCGGCCCGGAAATTCGCATCGCCGCCGTTGCCATCGTCAATCTCAACGACGCCCCCAGCCCACCCTGCGGAGCCTGTCGCCAGGTCCTCGCCGAATTCATTGGCCCCGAGTCTCCAGTCACCTTCCCGGCGCTCCGTTCCGGCGCAATCGCGCTCATAACACTGCCCTTCCGCGAACTGCTCCCCCACGGCTTCGACCTGAACCTGAAAGATCTGAACCTGAAAGATCGAAACCTGAAATAAGCCGATCCTCTCTCATGGCCCGTCATCTTGCCTGTCATCGATAAGCCCGCGTGTCACAAAATGAATAGCTGTCCGGTCTAAGAGAATGAGGATAGGGAAAACTTTGCCTCCTGAAAATGACCTCCGCGATTCACTCGCACAGCAACCATCTGAAGCAGATGCTGCGATCCGTCTGGCAACCTTCGATCAGTACCGCAGCCTCCTTTTTTCCGTCGCCTATCGAATGCTAGGCAGCGTGTCCGACGCTGAAGACATGCTGCAGGAAACCTTCATACGCTGGCAGCAGGTTCCCGATGAAGAGATTCGATCGCCGCGCGCCTTCCTCGTCACCATCATCAGCCGCCTCTGCATCAACCAGTTGCAATCCGCCCGCGTCCAGCGCGAAGAGTACGTCGGCAACTGGCTCCCCGAGCCGATCGTAACCGGCACCGGTAGCGATCCCCTCGAGATCATCCGGATCGACGAATCGCTCTCCATGGCCTTCCTCGTATTGCTTGAGCGCCTCACTCCCACCGAGCGAGCAGTCTTCCTCCTGCACGAAGTCTTTGAACATGAGTACTCTGAGATCGCTTCCATACTCAGTCAAAGCGAAGCGAACTGCCGTCAGATCCTGCGCCGCGCAAGGCAACACGTGAGTGACATGCGCCCGCGCTTCAAGGTATCGAGAAGTAAAAAGAACGCACTGCTTGAACGTTTCCTCCACGCCACAACTACCGGCGATCTGGACGGACTATTGGCCGTGCTCTCTTCCGATGTCGTGCTCCACACCGACGGAGGCGGCAAGGGAGTCGCCTCGCCCAATCTGATTCACGGTGCAAGCAATGTCGCTCGCGGTGCAGTGGGTACTTTCCAGAAACTCCTGCCAAAGAATCTTGTTTATCAACTAGCGCAGATCAACGGAGAACCCGGCATCGTCAGTTATCTCAACGGCAAGCCATTCTCCGTCCTTACCTTCGACTCCGGCGACGAACGCATTCAGACAATCTACATTGTGAGCAATCCCGAAAAGCTTGCTCACGTGCCCGACCTGCCTGTGAAAGAGGATTAACGCAACCTTGTCACAAATGCCAGCACTCGCCTGTCTTCCATCCAGAGAGTTGAGACAGGAGAAAAGCAGTCATGCAGGCACAAACAAGCAACCCGGCAATAACAGTTCCCAGCACACCCGACACATTCGACACATTCCTTCCTCCCATCGAAAAGCCCAGCGGATGGATCATGAAGCTGGCGTACTACTTTACGCGCAAGCAATTCGGTAAAGTGCTGACGCCTCTGAAAGTGCATTCCGCGCGCTTACCGGTGGCCTTCGGCTTTTTCTACTCCAAAATTGCAAAACTGGATAAGAAGCTCGTGCTCTCGTCGCAGACCATCCTGCTCATCCGCGAACAGGTAGCCCGTATCAACGTCTGCCTTTTCTGCATTGATATTGGCCGCTCATTCACGATCAAAGCCTCAATGAATGAAGCGAAGTTCGACGCACTCGATCAATACCGCACCAGTCCTCTATTCACCGATGCGGAGCGCGCAGCGTTGGACTACGTAACCGAGCTGACAAAAGACAAAAGCGTGCACCCGGAAACCTTCGCTCGCATGTCCTCCTTTTACTCAGAGCGAGCCATCTGCGAGATCGTCTGGCTGGTCGCCAGCGAGCACCTCTACAACATGACAAACATCGGCCTCAACATACATTCCGACATGCTCTGCGACATCAGCCGCAAAAGCGGAAAGCGATGAAAATGAAGAAGACCGCCTACTGGATAACAACTGCCTGGGTCGCCATCGTAATGACCATCTGCGGCAGCCTCGCAATCATTCATCAGCCAGCCATGATGAAGGGATTAGCGCACCTTGGCTATCCAGTCTACTTCTCAAATCTCCTTGGCTTCGCCAAAGTCATCGGTGTCGTTGTCCTGCTCGTACCACGGCAGGTCAGGCTTAAGGAATGGGCCTACGCAGGCTTTGGAATCACCATCATCAGCGCCTCATACTCGCATCTGCAATCAGGGGATGGAGTAATAGCGCTCGAACCGCTGATCACGCTGGCGGCACTGGCAGCCTCGTATCTCCTTCGTCCCACAGACCGCATCTTCTTTCTGTCTTCATCCTTCGCAACACCCACCACACATGAGAACATCCGATGAAACTACTCGTATTAGGCGCCACAGGCGGCGTCGGCCTTGAAGTCATTCGCCAAGCCACAAATCGTGCTCATTCCGTCACCGCATTCGTTCGCTCTCCAGAACGGCTCAAGCCATTCAATGGCCGCCTGACCATCCAGCAGGGCAATCTGCTCGACAGTGCAGAACTAGCCCATGCGATCAAGGGTCACGATGCAGTCCTCTCAGGATTCGGTCCACGCCTGCCGCTCGCAAAATCCGATGCCAACCTGCTGCGAAACTTCGCCGCCGCCCTCACGGTGGCCGCGCAGCAGACCAGCGTCAAACGCGTCATAGTCGTCTCAACAGCCTTCCTCTTCAAGGATTCCGTTCTACCGCCCGCGCATCTCATCGGCCGCCTGTTCTTCCCCAGCGTCGTCGCGGACGCATCCGCCATGGAGCGTATCTTCATGCACAGCGATCTCGACTGGACCATCGTTCGCCCACCTCAACTCACCGACGATCCCTGTACCGGCCAATATCGCGTGCGAGAAGGCCACCTGCCCCGTTTCGGCTTCAAAATCTCTCGCGCAAATGTAGCCGACTGCATCATCAAGACAGCCGAAAAGCGCGCCGCTGTCCAAACAATTCTGGGAGCGAGCAACTGACTTCAGCGCAAGCGCATTCCAATCACCGCAACTCAGGACCAGTCAGCGTGTCATTCTGTGCAAATCCCTTCTCAAGTTCCCTACGGACCTCTTGTGTATCGTCATGAACCCCGCAACGCCCCAGCACGACCACGTTCTCATCGCTGTTTATCATGGGATTCCCGTCGTAGTCCTCGTTCGGGATCACCACATACCGCCGCCCCGGCGTCATGTGCTCTGCCGCTTGGGCAGGAGGCATGTTCGACTCTCCGGAAAATGGTGCCATCTCGATTTCACGCCCCACTTGCCAGAGCAACTCACCCTTCAGAGATGAAATAATGCGCACTCGGTCCACCTCGTATGGTCCATTCCATCCTGGCTTCATCGACGTAGCGACAGCGTCCACCACCATGACATCCGTCCGGTCTCTGCCCAAAGCCCACAGCGGAATATCGCAACCCTTGGGTTTGTCCCATTTGTGTTGTTGTTCGATGGCATAGAGCTCATCGTCATGATAAAGATGCCATTCCTTCGCGGCAGGCAGTAGCTGTTCAAGCTCTTTGCAGGAAATCAATTGTACGAAACATGAAAAATTGAAGCTGGTCAGGCGCTCGATCTCAGCTGGCGGAGTACGAGTCGAATACGTCACGACCGCCTCTTCACAGATCTTACATCCACTCGGTCGGCCCGCCTTGTAATACGGATGCTCGGCGAGCTCATCTTCGCTTCCCATGATCCACCAATCACTCTTGGTGCGACTAAGCCGTTGGCGGCTCTTGGTTCCAACCAGCAGGTCATAGCCCCAATCATCCGAATCCCATACCTTTGGTGGAACATATACTGCAATCGTCGCAGTCGTTCTCCAGATGGTTCCGTCCTGCACAGTGAAGCCAATGAACAACCGAGGGTTTCGCCACCCGAGCGTGCTGGCAAGCCAGTACTGCTTGCCGCGCAACAGCCACTGAACAGGATTACTGGCAAACAAGCAAGACACAGCCCCGCTATCATCGGCCAGTCTGATTGTGTACCGGCAACTCGCCGCTGTGCACGAGCCATCGTAATTGCCCCATGCACCCCAGCGTCGCATAAGCTCCTGCGCGTCGGCCCATGAACTTTGATAGAGCCGAATCTTGTGCATGTCCGCCATCAATCGCTCAGCGCGATAGCAAAGCAGCAGCATCTCAACCTTGATCACAATAAAAACGAGCAGCAGGACAAGCACAATCGCAAGTCCCGCTACTCGAAGTAGGCGAAAGATCCGTATCTTGTAGGACATCTATAACTTAGACACCGCAGACATTGAAAGTGGCTGCAGCGTAGCGAACCCGGGACGGCAATCGCCGTTATCCTTGCCCGGCACCCCCACCAATCGCGTCGAGCTCAGCCATCACCGCGGCCGGAATCTCCAACGCCGCAGCCGCAAGATTCTCGCGAAGATGCTCCACCGAAGACGTCCCCGGAATCAGCAGAATATTCGGCGAACGATGCAAGAGCCAGGCAAGCGCAACCTGCATCGGCGTTGCCTTCAGCTCCGCAGCCGCCGCATCCAGCTCTGCAGATTGCAACGGCGTAAAACCTCCCAGCGGAAAGAACGGCACATAAGCAATGCCCTGCGCGGCAAGCTCCTTCACAAAGCCGTCATCGCCTCTTTGCGCTACGTTGTACATGTTCTGCACGCAGACAATCTCCGTAATCTTCTGCCCCTCCGTCACCTGCTTCTGACCCACATTGCTTAAGCCAAGATGCCGAATCAGCCCCTGCTCCTTCAGCTCCGCAAGCACCGTCAACTCCGCTTCAATCGATCCCTCGAATGGCCCCGTAATTCCCCCCACGCGCAGATTCACCACATCGAGCGCATCAAGGCCCAGGTTGCGCAGATTGTCGTGAACCGCATCAATCAGCTCCTGCCGTGACAGCGCAGGAATCCACGACTTTTCCTCGCCCCGCCGCGCTCCCACTTTGGTCACAATCACCAACCCCTCCGGATAAGGATGAAGCGCCCGCTTGATAATCTGATTCACCACATACGGTCCGTAATAATCGCTCGTGTCGATGTGATTCACGCCAGCCGCCACAGCCTCTTGCAACACTGCAACAGCAGCATCCATATCGCGTGGCGGTCCAAACACCCCAGGCCCCGCAAGCTGCATCGCGCCGTAGCCCATGCGAGTCACTATTCCCGCATCACCGGGAAACCTAAAGCTGCCACCAAGTTTCGTCTCTTTTGTCATTCCGTCTCTCCTGTCACTGATTGCACTCTCTGTGCCCACGTGTAGATTAGATGAAGAAAGCTTCAGGTTAGGAGTTCGCATTTGCCGCAGCGTTCACCCATCCTCTTAGAGCCGCGTAAATCACCGGTCCAGGCCCGCTCCACCGCAAGCGTTGACGCAATTCTTCAGGCCACCATTCAGGTTTTGCTGAGCGTAGGCAAAGAGCGGCTCACCACCACAAGAGTAGCGCTGCGGGCCGGTGTTTCCGTCGGAACTTTATATCAATATTTCCCTAACAAGAGCGCGCTCCTGCAGGCCGCTCTCAAACGCCACATGGATGAGATCGCTCAAGCTGTCGAACTCGCCTGCAAAGAACAGCGTGGCAAATCGCTTCGTGAAATGGCCACAGCTCTCGTCACCGCATTCCTCGAAGCCAAGATGAAAGACGCCAGAACAAGCATTGCCCTCTACTCGGTAAGCTCTGATGTCGATGGGGCAAAGATCGTCCGCCAGGCAGCAGGCCAGTTCAATAAGAAGATCGTTGGAATGCTCATCACCGCACGCGAACCGCTGACAACCGATCCTCAACTCGTCGCTTCGATGTTGCAGGACGCCATGGTTGGCGTCGGCCGAAGATTGCTCGAATCCGCCACTCCGGAGAAGCACTACGATACATTGCGCCAGGAGCTGATCTTCATAACGTGCGCCTACCTCGATGCCTGCTCTGCGCGAAATTTATAAGCCCTTGCAGATAGAATCTGAAAACCGCCACTATGCTGATTGAGTATCTTTGGCAGCCCCCAGCAACTAAGACTGATCAGGAACAGCGCGCCTGCAATCCAAACGGCGTAATGCGCTGCTCTATTCACCACGACGTCTACTGAGCTAAGCAGGCCCAACAATCGCTCGATGATCCAGCCCACCGACGCAACGCCGGCAAACAGTGCCCCGCCAATTCTCAACACGGGGTGCGCACGAGTGCGACTCATGATCACTAGAGAAGGCATCGCAGCAGCAACTACGATCAACTGCATCGTTTCGATGCCTAGATTGAATGCCAGAATGCCCGCGACGCGCTCCCAGCGGCCTAGCCCCACTTGGTTCAATGTGGCAGCAAAGGCAAAGCCGTGAATTAGCCCAAAGAAAGCTGCGATTCCGGCTTCTTTGCCGGGAAAAAGCGGACGTAGAGCATGGATAGCCGAGATAAGAATCGAACCTGCAATCAGCACTTCAATCAGACGACCGGGTACGCGCACAAACCCCAATGCCGCCACTGCCAGCGAGATCGAGTGTCCGATCGTAAATGCCGTCACAATCTTGAGAATCCGCAGCACACTGTACCGCACGCCAGCGAATCCGGCCCATCGCGCATGAAAGACCATTAAAGGCGCAGGCAGAAGAAGCACAAGTAAGAACAACAAATGATCCGTGCCTTCCGCGATGTGCCGCATCCCAAGTCGAAACAGGCTCTGGAAGCTGGCCACGCCCATCCACTCGCGCACGCTCCTCCACCAGTTCACATCTGCCCGGGCTGAAGGAACGCCGGCCTGAACATAATCCAATTGATAGAACGACTGCCGCTCATTCCGAATCTGAGAAACGACGCGAATATCATGGTCGTTCGGAACCAGACAATTCACGAGGTAGGCAGCGTTTCTGCTTTGATGATGGTTTTCAAGCGTGAGCCTCCGGCTTGTGCCGCCGTGTGGTAATGCCGCGGTGAATTCAATCTTGATCTCCCCGAGGCCCTCTCTCATCTGCTCAATTCGTGGAAAATCTATTGAGACAAGCTTCGGTGTCAACTTTACTCCGTCAGCCGTAACCGACAAATCATCAAGCACCCGCTGTGCGTAACCCCTCTGCTCAACTTCGGAGATGACGCCGTCTCCATTGCTGTCGATACTCGCAATGATGGAGGAAGATACCGCAACACCGGGTATCAGACGCATCGACGCCTGAACGTGATCCTTCTCCACAGAAAGGATCGTCGCCTGCAGGTATTCATCCAGCCTGTGCGCGGACGCAACCCCTCCAAGAGACAGAAGAATCGCTGCTGTGGCGATGAGGCTTGGTTTCATTGCTTTGTAAGCCCCCGCCCGTAGTCGTTCGTCGGATCGCGGTACATCGTATGCACATGCATCGAGGGATCGCCGCCTAGCTCTTGTGGCGCATACTCGATGACCAGGTGCGGCCCTTGAATCCGATAGTAAGCACTGATGTTTTTCCCTGAAGCAGCGGTCGTTGGACCGCTCCACGAAAACCAAGTCTCGTTGATATCCGTCTTAAGCTCATTCATACGCATCATAGCTGCACTTTCGTGAATAATGCCTGCCCACTCCGATATCAGATCGAGCAGCATGGAGCGCTGGTGCTCCGTCATAGCAGAAGCTTTCAAGCCTTCTGGAACAATCGTTTTGCCATCCTGCCCTGGGCCGAGCACAAGATCGGCTAAGCGATAGCTCAGGATCGCCTGCTTCCGCTCGCCGTCGTCAAGAGCCTTGAGCAAGGCCAGAGCCTTGTCACTCTCCGGACCGAGCGGCCTCACAGTTTTTCCGTCGATCGTGTAAAGCGCGGGTTGGGCGCCTGTCAAAGTCGGCGTCAGCACGCCACGCTCTCCCGCAATGGTTATGTTGAGTGCCAGATGATGACCTCCAAACTGCAGCATCCACGGAGTCTTTTCAGAAGGTGTTCCAAGAATGGAGATGTAGTAGAGATCTTTGCCAAATAGATCAGAGCTGAGTCCGCCGCCGAATGGCGGTCTATTCCCTCCACTGCCTAGAGGCGGCCCGTTGCCAGGCCCTCGTGGCGGACGGTTGCCGTTTTTCGCCTCCTCGGCCTTGTTGACCTCGTCACCCTCCATAATTTGCTCAACCTTCTCAAACCCTCTCCGGCTTAAAGCAGAAGATACAAGCGCCATTGCAGCAGTACGCTGAGCGGGAGTCATTTCCCTGAGACTGATACCGCCTCGAGGAACAAAACCGGTCGGGAGGTTGGACCAGCGCGCCCGCTGCTGCTCATCATCGAAGGCAAACATCACACTCTTCCGCTCCTTTGCATCGAGTGCGGAGAGAAAGGCATTCGCAGCGCTTACGATCCGTGAAGTCGCCGTTTGCGCAGTGGCGGCGATTACACACAACCAGATCGACGCCAACGCCGTGGCTCCACGGATTGCTCTCATCGAACAAATATTCATCCTGCTCTCCTTGTTCGCCATCCACCACCAGATCTCAAGCGCTACGCCCACGCATTGATTGCGTCCGCCGAGACCTGGCTTTGTCCGTCTACCTTAATCGACGGGATTTTACTTCTTTCGCCTACGTTAGTTGAAATTGAGAATGCGTAAGTAAAGATCGCCGCCGTTGAACATCCAGTTGAAACCCTGTCCGCAGCGCACCACGCTTCTACTCAACTATCAAACCACTCGGCCCTTGCGATAATCTCAACTCGTAAGTAACCGAGGCGCATCTACTATGCCCACCGCTTCCCCCATTCATGCAATCGACCTCATCCGCAAAAAGCGGGACAAAGCATCGCTGACCGAAGAGGAAATCAGCTTCCTCGTCCATGGTGCTGCCACTGAGAGCATCCCGGCCGAACAACTCGCGGCATGGCTCATGGCCGCCTGGCTCAACGGCCTCGCACTCGACGAAATTCGCGCTCTCACCGTTGCCATGCGCGATTCTGGAGACAAATTCAATCCTCGCGGCCTCGGCAAAACCGCGGTCGATAAGCACTCCACCGGCGGCGTAGGCGACAAGACCAGCTTCCTCGTCGCGCCCATCGCCGCAGCCTGCGGCCTCGCCGTGCCCATGATCAGCGGACGCGCCTTGGGTCACACTGGCGGCACCCTCGACAAGCTTGAAGCCATTCCCGGTTATCGCACCGCCCTTTCGCTCTTCGAATTCGAAACCGTGCTCGCACGCTGCGGCTGCTCCATCGTCAGTCAGACACCCGCCCTCGTCCCCGCTGACCGCGTGCTCTACGCCCTTCGCGATAGGACCGGCACAGTCGAAAGCCCCGGCCTCATCTGCGCCTCCATCCTCAGCAAGAAACTAGCGGCCGGTCTCGACGCCCTCGTCCTCGACATCAAAACCGGCTCCGGCGCTTTCCTCCGCAAGCGAGAAGATGTCGAGTACCTTGCCGCTCTCATGGTTGCCACCGCTGAAGCCGCCGGAACCCGCACCGTTGCCCTAATGACAGACATGAGCCAGCCCCTCGGCGCCACCGCAGGCAACTGGATCGAGCTCGCCGAATCGGTCGATCTACTCCGCGGCAACCGGCCCGCAGAAAGCGAAGACCTCCGCGAGCTCTCGCTCATCCTCGCCGGCTGGATGATCCACCTCGGCGGCCAGGCTGAATCTCCTGAAGCGGGCTGCGCTCGCGCCGAACGAGCCATCTCCGACGGCTCGGCTCTCAGCGCTTTCCTCTCGATGGTTGAAGCTCAGGGCGGCAACCCCTCCGTCTTCGACGACCCCGCATTTCACAAGCCCGGCACAACCCGCACGATTGAAGCGCAGCAAACCGGCTACATCGCCTCCATGGACACCACCGCTCTTGGCTGGGCCGTGCAGCGTCTCGGCGCTGGGCGCGAAAAAGCCGGCGCGCCCGTCGATCCCAACGCCGGCATCCACTTCCACGCCCGCCGCGGCGCTCACGTCGAGAAAGGCCAGCCACTCGCCACCTTCTACGCCACCCATGAGAGCCTGCTTCCAGAAGCCACCGCTCTCTTCACCGGCGCCCTGACCTATTCCAATGAGCCTCCACCGGCAGTTCCCCTCGTCAGCGCGATCTTTACCCGTGCCGAAGCCGAAGCTCATCTGGCCAAATCCACCGCCTGAAACCGTTGCATCCAATTTCGCCCTGATGCTGTAAGGTAAAACGAAACGGAAAGACAGCAGCCGCGAATGCAAAGCGCAGTTCGGCGCAGCAAAATAAACGCGGCAGGCAGTCGTTCCGATCGCAAAGCGATGCCAAAGCGACGGCATTCCGCTGTCATCGAGCATGCAAAGCGCTTTCAGGATGACCTCATTCCGACAGCGTTCTGCATGCACATCGCATGCAGTTTGTAAGTAGAGGTGAAGCACTTGGGCAGATTCACAGGAGTGCTCGGAATCCTGGTCGTGCTGCTGGCAGCATGGCTCGGTTCAACTGATCGCAAGGCCATTCGCTGGCGCACCGTCGCATGGGGCCTCAGCCTGCAGGTTTTGTTCGCCTTTATCGTGCTTCGTTTCGACTACGGCCAGCGAGCCATGGCATGGGCCGGTGGCGTTGTGCAGAACATGCTCGCCGCTACCTCCGCGGGCACAAAAATCCTCTTCGGCGAACTCGGCCTCCCCAACGCAGGCGTATTCGGAGACGTGCTCGCAGCCAACGGCCATCCCAATGCAGGCTCCATCTTCGCCTTCCAGGTACTACCGACGATCATCTTCATCTCCGCGTTTTTCGCGGTCATGTACCACATCGGCCTCATGCAGATCATCATCCGCGCTCTCGCCTGGATCATGCTCAAGACCATGCGCATCTCCGGCGCCGAAAGCATGAACGTCGCCGCCTCCATCTTCATGGGCCAGACTGAAGCGCCCCTGACCATTCGCCCCTTTCTGAGCGGAGCGACACGCAGCGAACTGATGACCATCATGACCAGCGGCATGGCCCATGTCTCCGGCGGCATCATGGCCATGTACATCTCACAAGGCATTGAAGCGCGCCACCTGCTCTCAGCGGTGATCATGACCTCCCCGGGCACCATCCTGATGGCCAAAATGCTCGTGCCTGAGACCGGTGTTCCCGCGACCGAAGGCCGCGTCGTAATGCCCCGGGATGAAGAGCACAAGGACGAGAATCTTATCGGCGCCATCGCTCGCGGCACGCTGGACGGAGGCAAACTCGCCTTCAACGTCGGCATCATGCTCGTCAGCTTTCTGGCCCTCGTAGCCCTGCTTGACAGCCTGCTCGGTTGGTTCCATGCAGGACACCTCTGGTTCCCCGCAAGCCTGGGCCAGATTCTGGGCTTTGTCTTCGCACCCGTAGCTTGGCTGATCGGCGTGCCGTGGCACGATGCCGGCGCTATCGGCAACCTGCTCGGCACGCGCATGGCGCTTAACGAAGTAATCGCCTACATCGCCCTCGGCGCACAGAAAGCAAGCCTCAGCGCGCGCTCCTTCACCATCGCCACCTTCGCCCTCTGCGGTTTTGCCAACCTCGGCTCTGTTGGCATGCAAATCGGCGGCATCGGGGCACTCGTTCCCGAGCGGCGCAACGACCTGGCCAAACTCGGCATCCGCGCCATGCTCGCCGGCACCATGGCCAACCTGATCTCCGCCTCAATCGCCGGCATGTTCCTGGGGTAAGTTATGGCCGCTTCCTACTTCGATCAAGTCAATGAATCTGCTGATTTCCTCCGTGCCCGCCTCGACTCACTGACTCCACACATCGGCATCGTCCTCGGCTCAGGCCTGGGCGCAGTGGCCGAAGCCGTCGCATCCCCCGTCTTCATCCCCTACAGCGAAATACCCCACTTCCCGCGCTCCACCGTCGAGGGCCACTCGGGGCGCATCGTCGCCGGTCTTCTGAACAACGTCCCCGTCATCGTCATGCAGGGCCGGGTGCATTACTACGAGGGCTACACGCCGCAGCAGGTGACCTTCCCCATGCGCGTACTCGGACGGCTTGGCCTCCGTACCGTCATCCTGACCAACGCCGCCGGCGGCATCAACTCCAACTACAAAATCGGCGACCTCGTCCTCCTGCAGGACCACATCAATCTCCTCGGCTTCAACCCGCTCGTCGGCCCCAATGAACCGCGCTTCGGAGATGGCGCAAAGACCGGCCTGCGCTTTTTCGACATGACCGAGGCCTACTCGGTTGAACTGCGTGCCATGGCGCAAAAAGCCGCACAGACCGACGGACCTACCCTCCACGAGGGCGTCTATCTCGCCACCTCCGGCCCCAGCTTTGAGACCCCAGCAGAAATTCGCGCCTTTCGCGCCCTCGGCGCAGACCTGGTCGGCATGTCCACCGTGCCTGAAACCATCGTCGCCCGGCACATGGGCATGCGCGTCCTCGGCATCTCCTGCGTAACCAACCTCGCCGCTGGAATCAGCCCGACCCATCTAAGTCATGAAGAAGTATTCGAAGCTGGAAGCCGCGTACAGCACAGGCTTGCCAGCCTCTTCGCGCGTCTCGTGCCGGCTATAGCGGAGCAGCAAAAATGACCGCGAGCCGCCTGCCATTTCCGCCCGTAATGATTGGTATCGCTGGCGCCTCAGGGTCTGGTAAGTCCACCCTCGCCGTCGAAGTGGCGCGATCGCTCGACGGTACCCACTTTCCACTCGACAACTACTACCGCGATCTCGGCCACCTGCCGCTGCGCGAACGCACGAAGCGCAACTTCGACGACCCGGCCATGATCGACTCGGCGCTGCTCGCCAGCCATCTGACCCAACTAGCACAAGGCCGTTCAATCGAGCGTCCCGTCTATGACTTCGCCGCCTACACCTGCGTGCCCGGCATCACTGAAACCATCACCCCATCCGGAGTTGTGGTGGTCGAGGGGCTCTTTGCGCTCTACTTCCCCGAGCTCCGCCCCTTGTATCAGCTCAGCGTCTATGTCGATACACCCGACGATATCTGTTTCACCCGACGCCTCAAGCGCGACGTGGAAGAACGCGGACGCGAGCCGGAGATCGTGCGCCGCCAGTACGACGCCACCGTCAGACCATGTGGACTGGCCTTTGTCCGCCCCCTAGCCGAAATCGCCGACCTGGTCATCGACGGTACCGATCCACTCGATTTCAAGGTCGAACAGGTGGTAAACGCGCTCAGCAAACGTGGGCTGCTGACCAGGGCGCTTTAAACCATCTCTCATTTTGGGAAATTTGTGATCCGGTTGGTACGCCTTCGGCTTGGATTAATAAATATTCATCGCCCTCTACAGCAACCTGAACAACACGTCGATAGTCTTATCTACATGCAAGGCCCTCCCCCATCCCGCTTCCTCCTGTCCGATCGCGTGCGGGCGGCACAGGCAAATCTAATTGCCTGGCTGAGTACCGGCCTCGCCCCACGGCAACTCGCGTTTACCCTCTCGCTGGGCTTTGCAATCGGCTGCATTCCGGTATTAGGCGTAACCACGGGGATCTGCGCTCTTCTGGCACTGTTCTTCGGTCTGAATATGCCCGCGATTCAGGCGGCAAATTGGCTTGCGATGCCTTTTCAGGTCGTGCTGCTCATTCCCTTCCTGCGTCTCGGTCAGTGGTTATTCCCGGGTCAGGCCATCGTGCTCGACCGAAGCAGAATTGTCGCCCAGGTCGCCGCCGCCCCAGGACACGCCGTAATGCAGATGGGCAGCCTCTTCGGTCATGCTGTGCTGGCGTGGCTGCTGACCGCAACTCCGGCCCTCCTGCTGCTTACACTTCTGCTGACTCCGGTGCTGCACGTCGTTTCAAGGCGCGTCGCCCTTCAGGCGGAGTAACCTTCTTCAATAGCGGTCCTGAACAGGCTTGGCGCTTTCGACCCATGCCGTGTAGATCAGGTCGCGCAACTCGCTGGCCCCCGCTGCAATCCGCGCCTCGGTAAAGCTCAGAGACTCCGGAGTTCCCGTCTTTTCGAAGCCGCCCGATTTATCCAGCGAGTAGACCGTCTCCACCAATGTCGCGGAGTGCCGCAGATAGGCTACATAGCTGTCGAAGATATCGCCGTCAATGGCCTTCGCCGCGGTCATCTTCTTCTGCGCCTCGGCAGAGATCACCGCTTGGTTCGCACCCACAAAGGTCCCCTCGAAGCGCCAGTGAATACCGTGAGCCGTACTGTACCCAACGGGATTGTCCTTGAGCGCCCAGCCGTCGTAATTGATCGTCGTATGCAGAGGTTGCGCGCCGTCGCCGACGTAGTGTCCCAGCCAGCCGGCATAGAAAATAGCGGCCTGCTCCGCCCCATGCAGGTCCTTCTCTTTGACCGGCGTCGCAGCGGAGAGACGACGGTACTCCCGCAGAGCTGCCTTAAGCCGTTG
>Ga0206970_10026_pt1 | contig 49617 bp, 55 predicted proteins | sample Alteio_BWOrgHeat_88_FD_152964 | JGI IMG/M metagenome (GOLD analysis project Ga0206970, IMG submission 152964) | Enriched cells from forest soil in Barre Woods Harvard Forest LTER site, Petersham, Massachusetts, United States -... | ecosystem: Environmental > Terrestrial > Soil > Temperate forest >... | reverse complement strand
AACACAATACAGCAGTGCATTGCAAAGCCAACTACAGGCGCGTTATAATCTTCTGAGTACGCGGGTAGATCTGGTGCGCGCGGTGGGCGTACTCGATCTGGATACTATGCATCCGCAAGCGGCCATCGCTGTTGCGCCGGCAGACATGTCTCCCGTGGCAAAATCGGAATAGAGAGATGAAACATAAAAAACGCACTATCATTTTTCTTATCATGGCGGCATTGCTTGTTGCAGGAGGGTGGGCATTGACCGGCAACGGCAGCCAGGCCGCCTATCGTACGGCAAAGATTACGCGCGGCAGCATCACCGAAATGGTCACTGCCACCGGTACGCTTAATCCTGTTCAGCTGGTCAATGTCGGCACACAGGTATCCGGCAAGATAAATAACGTTTACGTGCAGGTGAATGACCAGGTGAAAGCAGGACAGCTATTAGCCGAAATCGACCCATCACTGCTCATAACGCAGGTGAATCAGGATCGCTCGAATCTTGAGACCGCGCGCGTCAATGATGAGCAGGCGGCGCGCGACCTGGAGCGCAACCGCATGCTGCTGGCAAAGGATTACGTGGCGAAGGTCGACCTGGAGCACGCCCAGCAAGCTTACCTTTTAGCCAGGAACGCTTATGATTCATCTAAAATACAAGTCGAACGCGATGAGGTTAACCTCAATTATGCCAAGATCTTATCTCCCATCGACGGTGTTATCATTTCGCAGGATGCCGCCTTGGGTGAGACGCTGACCGCCAGTTTCCAAACACCCAATATGTTCAAGATCGCCGGCGACCTTACCAAGATGAAAATCGACGTCAACCTTTCCGAATCCGACATCAGCAAAGTGAAAGTGGATATGCCGGTGACCTTCACAGCCGATGCCTTTTCCGGCCGCCAGTTCATGGGAAAGGTGCAGAGGATAAATCTCAATCCCAATACCCAGCAGGGAGTGGTGACCTACAATGTCATCGTCGCCGTAGACAACCAGGATAAAGTATTATTGCCGGGCATGACCGCTTATGTGAGCATTACCCTTTCCGAAAAAAAGGATGTCCTGCGCGTGCCGGCAGCGGCGCTGCGGTTTGTGCCGCCGCCGGAACAGGTAAGCGGATTGCGCCGGCTTTTCAGTGTCGCTCAGCGCCCGAATTCGCCGGGCATCAGTGCTATCAGCGGCGGAGACCATTCTCAGACCCTATATCTTCTGCGTGACGGCGCCCTCGTTCCGGTGCAGGTAAGGGTTGGCTCGGCGGACGACACGTATGTCGAGGTATTCGGCGATGGCATCGCCGAAGGTGATAGCGTCGTCACCGGCCTGATGCCTTCAGGAAGACATTAGGGTCTAACATGTCGATCATTGCCATGGATGGGGTCTGCAAGGAGTATGTGATTGGCTCCGGCGTTACCACGCCGGTGCTGAAATCCATCGAGCTGATTGTCGAAGCGGGGGAATTCATGTCCATCATGGGGCCTTCCGGTTCGGGCAAAAGCACGCTAATGAATATTCTGGGTACGCTCGACCGGCCGAGCCGGGGAATTTACCTGCTCGATGAAGAAAATGTCAGCGAGTACGACGACAGTACGCTGGCGAAATTGCGCAACGAGACCATTGGTTTTGTGTTCCAGGGATTCAATCTGCTGCCGCGCCGGACGGTCATCGACAATATCATGCTGCCGCTTTGCTATGCAGGGGTGGATCGCAAGGAATGCGTAGAGCACGCCGAATATTACCTGGAACAGGTGGGCTTAAGCTCGCACCGCAATTATTTCCCCAACCAGCTTTCCGGCGGCCAGCAGCAGCGTATCGCCATCGCGCGGGCGATGGCCAGCGAGCCGAAACTGATTCTCGCCGACGAGCCGACCGGCAACCTCGATAGCCATATCAGCAAGGAAATCATGGAGATATTCAGGGAGCTGAACCATGAGGGCATCACCATTATCCTGGTGACCCACGATATGGAGATCGCCACCTGCGCCAGACGCCTGGTCCACCTCAAGGACGGAGAAATCGTTTATGACGGTGTGATGTATTAGAGCATGTTTAATTCAAGCCTTCACATCGTCATCGCCCGAATCGCATAGCGATTCTAGGGCGATCCAGTCTGAATGGCCTTAGAATTCCTTCGGAATTCAGGCCATGACGGGAATTTGTCAGGCGTTGTCATATCGTTTATTGCAACGCCTTTCGCCATGACGTAACATCCTTCTCATGAAAATCTCCGCCCTGGTCAATGAAGCGTGGGTATCGATCGGGACCAACCGCCTGCGCGCTTTCCTTGCCATGCTGGGCATCGTCATCGGCATCGGGTCGGTGGTGCTGATGATGGCGATCGGCACCGGCAGCCAGCGCGCCGTCGAAGAGGGCATCGCCAAGCTCGGCAGCAACCTGCTGATCGTTACTCCCGGCAGCAGCGTCGCCAATGGGTTGCGCAGCGGCGATATATCGAGGTTCGACATGAAGGATGCCAGCGCCATCGGGCAGCTTCCTTCGGTGCTGGCGGCGGCGGCGGCCACCTATCCCCGTTCTTTCCAGGCGGCTTCCGGAAAATTGAACTGGAATACGCAGGTCACGGGCACCACCCCGGATTTTTTCGACATCCGGAACTGGACATTCGCTGAGGGCGAGGCCTTTACCGGCGATGATTTGCAGCAGAACAATCCCGTCGCCGTGATCGGGGCGACGGTAGCCGGAAAACTATTCCCGGACGAAACGAGCCAGGGCATCAGCATTCTCGGGCGCGGCATCCACATCAACGGCGCGCCGTTTCGCATTGCCGGGGTGCTGGTACCGAAGGGTCAGGGCTTCGACGGCCGCGACCAGGACGATGCCGTCTATATTCCCATCACTACCGCCAAGAGCCGCCTGTGGGGAAAGAATGTCTTCTCCAGCATGGTGCAGATGATCTTCGCCAAGGCCACCTCCGGCGAGGCGATGGATGAAGCCAGCGAAGAAATCTCGGAACTGCTGCGCCAGCGCCATAATCTGGGTGAAGCCAAAGGCGATAATTTCACCATCCATAACCTGACTTCGATCACGCAGGTAGCCACTGAAACCACACAGGCGTTTTCGCTGCTGCTGGGCGCCATCGCCTCCATCTCGCTGGTGGTCGGCGGCATCGGCATCATGAATATCATGCTGGTCACCGTCACCGAGCGCACGCGTGAAATCGGCATCCGCAAAGCCATCGGCGCTACCGAGCACCAGATCCTGCTGCAATTCCTACTGGAAGCCATCCTGATTGCCTGCATGGGAAGCTTCGTCGGGCTACTCGTCGGCTTCGGCGGGGGGCTGGCGGCGGAAGCATGGCTTGAAATTTCGGTGGAATATAGCCCGTGGTCGGTCGCCCTGGCTTTGGGCGTAGCCGCAGGCATTGGCGTAGCCAGCGGGATTTATCCGGCGTACAAGGCCGCCAGGCTGCAGCCGATCGAAGCGCTGCGCACCGTCGGCGGATAATGGGGATTTGGATGCTGATTAGAAAAGCGCCGGAGTTTTTCTTGATCGTACTCTTTTTGCTAACGATCGGCGGTGCAGCGAGAGCTGTGCCGAATACTGAGACGACATTGCGCTTCGAAATAACCGTGGCTGACGGGCTAATGCCCACACCGCAGGATGGCCGGTTGCTGGTGGTACTAGGTACGCAGGCAGGACGTGAGCCTCGGCTTGGTGCGGCAGAGACCGGCCTGGCTGCTGGGCCGGTGCTGGCACGTGATGTCTCCCAATTTGGTGCCGACACTGTCGCCGTGTTAGCGGATAAGTCGATAACGTTTCCCATTGCCGATCTTTCCCGCTTGTCGGCGGGTGATTACTTTGTGCAGGCGGTCTTCGACGGGAACCAAGACTTACGGCCTTCGCCGGATTTCGGTTTGAACACTCCGGGCACACTATACAGCGAAGTTCGGCGTATGCATCTCGATCCCGCGGAGGCCAATACCGTTAAGTTGAAACTCAACCGGAAAGTGCCGGACGAATCGCTGCCGGCGGACACCACCCGCCTGCGCTATATCAAGTTCCAGTCCCCGTTACTGAGCGCCTTTCATGGCCGGCCCATCTTCTTGCGGGCAGGAATCCGGCTGCCGCCCAACTTTGCCCGCGACTCCACTCGCCATTATCCGCTGCGTGTGCATATCGGCGGCTATGCTTCCCGCTATTTTATGTTCCCGCCTAATGAAAAGACGGCAGATGAAATGGTATTGCTTGTGCTGGACGGCGTGGGTCCGCTGGGAGATCCATCTCAGGTGGATTCAGATAATAATGGCCCCTATGGCCAGGCAATTACCAGTGAGCTAATCCCCTATATCGAACAGCATTTCCGCTGCATTGGCAAGCCCTACGCCCGCGTCCTGGATGGCAATTCTACCGGCGGCTGGGTGACGCTGGCCTTGCAGGTGTTCTACCCCGACACCTTCAACGGCGCCTGGGTTTTTTCCCCCGATCCTGTTGACTTTCGTTCCCTCCAACTCATCAACATTTACGAGGATGCGAACGCATACGTGAACCTGTATGGCTTCGAGCGGCCAGGCATGCGCACCCCGGATGGCGATGTGCAAGAAACCATGCGCCATCAGTGCCAGATCGAAAATGTGCTGGGCATGGGCGATTCCTGGGTCAATTCCGGGCAGCAGTGGGGCGCCTGGAATGCAGTCTTCGGTCCGCGGGGAGCGGACGGCCAGCCCATTGCTTTATGGGACCCTCAGACTGGTCTTATCAACCATCAGGCCGCCGAGCACTGGAAGCGGTACGATCTGCGGCTAATCATGGAGCGGGATTGGCCAACCCTCGGGCCGAAGCTTAAAGGCAAGCTGCATATCTGGGTGGGTGAGGCCGATCAGTATTTCCTAAACGACGCCGTTCACCGGCTCGATGCCTTTCTGACGAAGGCTCAGCCGCCTTATGGCGGTACGATCATCTACGGCCCGGGTCAGGACCATCTTTGGCGGGGCATTTCCGAGCAACAGATGATCGGGCAAATGCTGGATTCTGTCCGTAAGTCAGCAGAGCCATAATAATACTCATCGTCATTGCGAGGAGCCACGAGCGTAGCGTGGTGGCGGCGCGGCAATCCAGTTTAAAAAACAGAAAGATGGATTGCTTCGCTGCGTTCGCAATGACGGCATGATTGTGCCACTGTCTATCGAAATCACTCTAAAAAACGAGGCGAATTTATTAAAAGATAGATGCCACCCTTCACCCCGGCGCAGACCGGGGTGAAGGGTGGCCATATTCATCAATTAGTCACATTCTCGATGTTTATAGTGGTGCAGCCGGCATTGCTGAGGGGAACACACCATGATCCTCACATACCGACATATCTACCGTTGTCGATACCGTTACGCCATTAGTTACCAGTACGCCATTAACTGCAGAACTCGTACATATCGTTGCGTTGGAGGCACCATATCCCACTGATGGGCGTCCTGAGAGGGTACATTGACTTACCCTACATACGCCGTTCACGATTGAAAACTGATAATTAAGGTTGGGGTTGAGTACGGTGGTGAGGCAATCACAAGGCCCCATGGAGCTGCCAGCAGGCGAGGGACGAATTGGCGGAATAATGTTATTCGGCCGTGCCTCTGCCGAGGTTGCCATTATAGACCAGGATGCCAACAGGCACGCTGTGAGTTTTAATGTGTTCTTGGTTGTGGTTTTCATGACCTTGTAACCTCCCAGTTTCAATGTGTTATGACAATAATTAGAGATAGTAATGCACCGTACATAATATAACATGTTAGGCATAAGATAGCAAGAAATAATTAAAATATAGTTAAAATATGGCGTATATTTGTGAAATAATATTAACGGAATCGGGTTCGTCGGCCGTTCAGGTTTTAGGCGTAGCCGCGAGCATCGGCGTAGCCAGCGGGATTTAGCGGCGGCGGATTTGTTAACCCCGTCACCCCGGAAACGCCTTTCCCTTCATCCTTTGATGTAAAACTAGTCAAAGTCTGGGCAATGAAAGCGCCCCAGTAACTTGGGCGGATGACCGGAATAAAACTCTCTGCGGCGGGGACTATAATTGCGGTATAAGAACCGCACGGTTGCCGGCAGTATCGGCGGCGGTGTATGGCAGGCTTGTGGCCGGGACTTGCTGGGGCTGTGCCGGATTATAAAGGCCGGGCATAAACGTGCAGCAGAGTATCCTCCATAATATCCTAAGATCGAGCATCAGCGACAGGTGCGCGATATAATACAGGTCGCAGTTTATCCGCGATACGATATGCTCAGACGTCTCGGTGAGATAATGCAGCGGCGTCACTTCCACGATACAGGCTAGGCCAGGGCGCACACGGTAGCGCTCATAATAGCGGGCATACACCGAAGCGTCGTAGCGCGCATCCTCGATGACGTGGGGCCGGGGGCCGACCAGCGACATATCGCCTTTCAGCACATTGAACAATTGCGGCAGTTCGTCCAGGTTGGTCTTGCGTAAGAAATGCGCAATCGGGGTAAGTTCCTGCGCACCCGGCTTCCTGATATGCGTGGGCGTAGCGCCCAGCGGTGGGGATTTCATGGTCCTGAACTTGTAAATATTGAATTCCCGGCAATGCAGCCCCAGGCGTCGTTGGATGAATAAGGGATGGCGGTGGCCGTCCGCCAGTGTCAGCAAAAGCGCCAGCCCGAAAAGCGGCGAAGTTATCACTAGCAGCACCAGGCTTAAGCCTATATCGATCAGCCGCTTGAGAGTATAGGTGGGCATGCTGTCTCCTGGCGTAATTAATTAATTTGTTTTGATATTGTATTAATTTTATACAATATATATTAATATTATATTAAATTTTATCTATAAAAAAATTATTAAAATTAACAATTTTATAATGAAAAATCATTATAATAGCATTGAAAATAGGTATTTTCCAATATTGTTAATATATAAAATATTATAATGATGTTTTGTGACAATCCCGTGACAGCTATATGAACCTTTTGTGACAACAGCTTTCACCGACCGCGCATGGGAAACAGCAAGGGCCGCTAAATATATGGTATATAGGAATTATAGGTTGGAGAGGATGGGGCCGTCGGAAGGCTTATTAACTGGCGGCGCGCCGTGCCGGTGCGCCCCCGGCCCTGGCCAGGTAATGGGCAAAATCCGATACTCGAAACGGCTTGGCGATGAACCCCTCCGCACCCAAGCTCAACGCTTTCAATATGGTGCCGGGATCGCGGTCGCTGGAGAACATGACGACGAAAGCAGCGGCGTCGGCGCTGAGCAGGTTGGCCAGCACGTCGAACCCATCGCAGCGATCGCCGCGGTAATGGATATCGAGAAAGACCAGGTCGGGGCGATGCACCATGTAGTTGGCAACCGCCTCGCGCGAATTGCCGGTCATGGTCAGGCTGCCGCACTGCTTTAAATGATGCGCGACCAGCTGGCTGGTCATCGGGTCATCCTCGACGATCAGTATGGAAAGGGGCACCTTGCCGGACGGAAGCGCCGCCTGCCTGCCTGCCGGCGCCATATTTCTGCTCATGGCGGCAATAATGCCACAAGCCAAACGCTGCTGCGCAGCAATATCGTCAATCCAGACATAGGCCACCGCGACGGCGGCCAGTTTTTCATGCCGGTGTTCGGCGCCGAGGAGAACGCACTCGCCGCTGCTGCCCCTGAAGGCCAGCGTTCCGGCACTGCTCCCCGCGGCTTCCGCGATGACGGTCTCCAGCGCCGCCGCATCGGCGTCAGGCAGACGCAGGTAAAGCAGCGAAACGCCGCCCCAACTTTCGGGAGCGCGCGCAATATATTCCGCCAGCTTTTCCAATTCCATATCGCGATGAATGATGCCAGGTGCCATGCGCGAAGAACATAAACGCTGCGGGGGAAATATGCAATAGTAGCCGGAGGACAAAATAATAGGGAGGAAAAACTTCCTCCCTATTAACTATTGAAATTATTTAGTTTACAGACGCATCGGCATGGAGCGTCGGGTCGGGCGCCGGGGCGCGGACGAAATGGTCGACCACCATCGGCAAGGCCAGTATGGCGACCAGGCCAAACACCATCCACAATCCACCGGAACTTTTATCTGAATTTTTCATACGCTTTCTCCTTGTAGGGTTAAGTTGGAGTAAGCGTCCTGTATTTGGGGCCGCTTCCGACCCTCTTTTTTCGCCGCGCCTTTCGACAACGGCACTTATTACTGTATAGAGTACGCCCTGTTTTCGATACTGTCAATAGATTGATGCAAAGATAAGAGAATGATAGAGTAGTGTCCAATGAATGACTCCCGCCATCGCCATTTCATATTAGAATACCTGCTGGTGTTCGGCGCGGTTCCACTGCTGATCTCCGTGCTGAAACCGCATGGCTGGATTTACCCTCTTCTGTGGATCATGGGCGCGCTGTCGTGGCGGGCGCTGAAGCATTACGGCGTCGCGTGGGCATCGGAATGGAACGCCGCCGCCCTGAACCGCGCCGCCGTTACCGCCATCCTGTGGCGATTCATTCCCTGCGCCATCGCGTTGCTGTTGTTTACGTGGGTGGCCATCCCCGATCACCTGTTCGGACTGCCGCGCCAAAGGCCGCTGGTGTGGGTGATGGTGATGCTGTTCTACCCGCTGCTGTCGGTGGTGCCGCAGGAGATTATTTTCCGCAGCTATATCTTCAGGCGTTACGCACCACTTTCCCCGGCGCTTCTGAAAATTGCGAGCGCCTGCGCTTTCGGCTGTGTGCATATCGTGCTGCAGAACTGGGTGGCGGTGACGTTCAGCGCGCTGGGCGGATGGCTGTTCGCCGACACTTACGCCAAAACGCGCTCGCTCGCCGCCGTCTGTTTCGAGCATGCGCTCTATGGCTGCTATATTTTCACCATCGGGCTGGGGTTTTATTTTTATCATGGCCAAGCGGTAAGGTAGGATCATTTTTGCTCCTGTTTGGATATTTTTGGCGCCAGTATCTTACCGACATCGAACAGTTTTAGCATGTTCAGCGCCGTTTCGAGACGTCTCCACGCATATTCGCCGCTTTTTATTTCCTTGCTCACCGTGTCAATCGAGTCCCCCGCCAGATGCGTCAGCCGATGGTTCATGCTCTCGCGCTGCTCTTCCATAACCTTATCAAATTCCATGACGAAGTCGGGAATTTGCTTCCAGCGCGACAGCGTCTCGCGCCGCAGTTTCAGCGCCTTCCCCGCCTCGATCGTCGTCGCCCCGGCGGCCAGTAAATAAATGGCTTTTATTTGTTTGGGTGTGAGCTTGTGTGACATGGTGTGCTCCCGGCGCGCCGCCCAATAGCGGCTTTATTCAGAGTATAAGGCGGGAGGGAGTGGTCGGGAAGGGAATACGTTGCTATCAATAAACATTCTTGCGATGATCGACATTTACCACCACCACGATCAGCCGGTTATTTTCTATCCGGCAGATGACGCGGTAATCGTGGACACGATAGCGCCATAGGCCTTTGAGGTCAGAGTGAAGGGCTTTTCCGAAACGGCGTGGATCCTCATTGGTGGCGATGCGCTCGCGCATATAGCGCAGAATGTCGGATTGCGCCTTCCTGTCCAGCTTTGCGAGCTGCTTTTTTGCGTTGTCGTCGTATTCTACCTGCCACATGCAGAAGTCAATTTTTTGGGGAAAAATCGAACCCTAGCTCGCGCTCTACTTCATCCTGTGTCCAGATGCGGTTATTTTGGGATAATACCTGCTTGGCCTTGACGATATCCTCGACGTCCTCAAGATAATTCTTCACTGCCTGCAGGACGTAAAAATCTTCACTCTTGCCGGTTTGCATGGCAAGAGTTTTAAGCTGTGCTTCAAGTTGTGGGTCGAAATGTATCTGCATAATAAGTTGATTATACAGCAAATAAACTAGCGCTGCAATCCCTTATGCGGCCTTAGCCAGGAGCTGGTCGTTGACCTTGAGCTGCACGTCGATATTGCCGCGTGTCGCGCGCGAATAGGGACAGACGGTGTGGGCGGTGGCGACCAGCTTTTCGGCGGTGGCTTTATCGAGGCCGGGCAGCGAGATATTGAGGACGACGCTCAAGGAAAAGCCGTCGTCGCCCTGGTTGAGGCTGACATCGGCCTTGACTTGCGGCGTGCCAATATCGAGTTTCTGTAAGCGGGCGACATGCGCCAGCGCGCTGCCGAAACAGGCGCCATAGCCGCAGGCAAATAGCTGCTCGGGATTCGTGCCGGGCTTGCCCGAACCGGGCGCGGCGAAATCGACGGAGACTTTCTTATCGTCTGTCTCGGCATGGCCTTCCCGGCCGCCAATGGCGGTGGCGTGGGCGGTGTAGAGGGTTTTTGTGGGCATGGGGTGGGCCTCCTGTTGGTGGTGGATTGGAGGATTATAGGAGGGTGGGATAAAAAGGCTATGTGAATTATTCTTGGACTACGGCGATAGCTTCCTGAATACGAACAAGCAACTCATCCATGGTTTTACCTTGCGTGTGACAACCATACAGCTCCGGCACGCTGGCGACCAGGAAGCCTTCGCTGTCTTTCTCGATGATGACGTTGAATTCGGATTTCATAGACTTATTCTACCGCACCCGGCGGTAAGGCACAATCTCATTTAAGCAAAAAAGCGTTTCGTCCCGCACTTGTTGCAGGATCGTGTTCGGAATGGAAAAGGGTGTTTCAACGCGGGCTATAATCACCAAGCTATTTAACCAGGAGTACCTGTGCCAAAGTTGCCTTGCCCATGCCCTCTTTCAGCGATTGATTTCGCATCACGGTTTGTTTTTTTCAATTTTGCCGCAGGCTTTTCAAGATTTTTGGCTTCAGTATCAATATGGCGCAAAATAGCGTCTACTCCATGCACATAACCATCTGGCTGACTACTATCCGGAGTCGTAATCGGACCGGTTTTTGCACGATCTTCAGGATAACGCCTTCCTTCAAAGGAGGTTACATAAACTTCTTCGGCTTCACGCAGAAGTTCTACATCACCGGAAAGGCGCGCAACTACCAACATTTGATAAGGACCTACATTCTTCGGTAAATGGTCAAGAACCCAACTGTTTGTAACTACGGTCTGGGCTTTTTGTCCCAGTAATGGGTCACGCGTGATCAATTGCTTAATTTTTTTATAAAGCGCATCTGTTTTTTCCTTGTCCATAGTCTTTCTCCCGAATGATTAACGCATGGAAAGAAAAGCTATAGCATTATGAGGAAAAAGAAAAGTTACAATTTTATGACAAACACAAAAAAACACCCTTGCAAGACCTGGCAACCACATACTCTCCCATACCTTAAGGCATAGTACCATCTGCGTCCTGGCGTTTCACGGTCGTGTTCGGAATGGGAACGGGTGTGGCCACCAAGGCTATAATCACCAGGTCATGCAAGGGTGTTTCCCTTACGTGCTGTGTCCGCCGAAGCCCCATTTTGGGCGTAGGCGGAATAGGTTTTTCTGACTTGTTGAGTGTGTCTGAATCAGGCAATCGGGTTATCCGGTAATCGGGTGATCGGGGAAGAATAAATTCTTCACCTGATAACCTTATCACCTGACTACCTGATACCCTGTGAGTGCCACTTTGCACTGCACGTTCATGAATTCAGACATCAGTGTCTAGAAGCAATGGATCCTTCGCTTCACGCCTTGCGGCGCTTACGCTCAGGACAATTGCTTCGCAATTGAATAAGTCAATCGGGTTATTAGTACCGGTTAGCTAAAGGCGTTACCGCCCGTACACACCCGGCCTATCAACGTCGTAGTCTACGACGACCCTAATGGGGAATAATGGTTTTGAGGCAAGTTTCCCGCTTAGATGCTTTCAGCGGTTATCTTTTCCGTACATAGCTACCCTGCGTATGCTCCTGGCGGAACAACAGGTACACCAGCGGTACGTCCATCCCGGTCCTCTCGTACTAAGGACAGATCCTCTCAATATTCCTACACCCACGGCAGATAGGGACCGAACTGTCTCACGACGTTCTAAACCCAGCTCACGTACCACTTTAATCGGCGAACAGCCGAACCCTTGGGACCTTCTCCAGCCCCAGGATGTGATGAGCCGACATCGAGGTGCCAAACGACCTCGTCGATATGGACTCTTGGAGGTCATCAGCCTGTTATCCCCGGCGTACCTTTTATCCGTTGAGCGATGGCCCTTCCACTTGGAACCACCGGATCACTATGACCGACTTTCGTCTCTGCTCGACTTGTGGGTCTCGCAGTCAGGCAAGCTTATGCCATTGCACTCTAATGGACGATTTCCGACCGTCCTGAGCTTACCATCGCGCGCCTCCGTTACTCTTTAGGAGGCGACCGCCCCAGTCAAACTGCCTACCATGCATGGTCCCAGGCCCGGATTACGAGCCGTGGTTAGACATCAAGAAACAGCAGGGTGGTATTTCATGTTTTGGCTCCCCCCAGGCTTGCGCCCAGGCTTCATCGCCTCCCACCTATGCTACACAGCTATTTCCTAATGCCAGTGCAAAGTTACAGTAAAGGTGCACGGGGTCTTTCCGTCTAACCGCGGGAACTCCGCATCTTCACGGAGAATTCAATTTCACTGAGTCGATGCTGGAGACACCGGGGATGTCGTTACGCCATTCGTGCGGGTCGGAACTTACCCGACAAGGAATTTCGCTACCTTAGGACCGTTATAGTTACGGCCGCCGTTTACTGGGGCTTCAGTTCAAAGCTTGCACTTCTCCCTTTAACCTTCCAGCACCGGGCAGGCGTCAGACCCTATACATCCGCTTATCGCGTTTGCAGAGCCCTGTGTTTTTAATAAACAGTCGCAACCCCCTGGTTTGTGTCCCCCATACAGACTTGCGTCCATATGGGGCTCGCTTATCCCGAAGTTACGCGAGCAAGTTGCCTAGTTCCTTCAGCATCGTTCTCTCAAGCGCCTTGGTATACTCTACCTGACCACCTGTGTCGGTTTCGGGTACGGTCTATAATGCGCGGGCTATTTCCTGGAACTCCTTGCCCCGCCCCAGCAATCCAATAAGCTGGAACAAAACGCAGAATCCGTCACCTCGCGCAGGCCCACGAATATTAACGTGGTTTCCATCGGTTACGCTTTTCAGCCTCACCTTAGGGGCCGGCTAACCCTGCTCAGATTAACTTGACGCAGGAACCCTTGGTCATTCGGCGACAGTGTTTCTCGCACTGTTGGTCGTTACTCATGTCAGCATTCTCACTTCTCATACCTCCACCGTTCCTCGTCGGACCGGCTTCGCAGGCTTAGAGAACGCTCCGCTACCATGCCGGGCATCAGGAATCCGGCATCGGGTATCGGGAAGATAAGGATTATGTTTTGGTGTGGAGCGTTTGCAGCATCTTTGAGATACGCTTGTATTCTTCACTCCAACGTTCCCAAGTTTCTTTATCGATGTAGCCGAGATCGTAGCAATAACGCACCCATACGCGCATTTCATCGCTAGATCCCACAGCAATCATGATAAACCGCTTGAATTCCGCAGATGACTGCTTTTGCTTACCAAATCCTTCGGCTATATTCGCACAAATCGATTTACTTGTGCGCCGAACCTGATCGGCAAACGATGCTTCATCTCTCGGAAATCTTTTGGTTACCTGGTGTATCTCCAAAGAAATTTTATATGCTCTTTGGAATACGTCCAGTTTCTCAAAACTTGGAACCATAATGTTTCCTTTTCATTTCCTGATACCTGATACCAGATTCCTGATACCCGGCATCCTAATCTTCGGCAAGTGACTTGATCCCCGTTACATTTTTGGCGCAGGACGGCTATTAGACCAGTGAGCTGTTACGCTTTCTTTAAAGGATGGCTGCTTCTAAGCCAACCTCCTGGCTGTTATGGCTATCCCACATCCTTTCAAACTTAGTCACTATTTGGGGGCCTTAGATGTAGGTCTGGGTTGTTTCCCTCTCGACAATGAACGTTAGCATCCACTGTCTGACTGCCGAGTAGTACTTGCGGGTATTCGGAGTTTGGTTAGGTTTGGTAGGTCTTTGGGACCCCCTAGCCCATCCAGTGCTCTACCCCCCGCAGTATTCGCTCGACGCTATACCTAAATATATTTCGCGGAGAACCAGCTATTTCCCAGTTTGATTGGCCTTTCACCCCTAGCCACAGTTCATCCCCGACTTTTTCAACAGTCGTGGGTTCGGTCCTCCAGCAGGTGTTACCCTACCTTCAACCTGACCATGGCTAGATCACTAGGTTTCGGGTCTAATACGTGAAACTCATTCGCGCTATTCACACTTGCTTTCGCTACGCCTACAGCTATCGCCTTAAGCTTGCTTCACACATTAAGTCGCTGACCCATTATACAAGAGGTACGCGGTCACGGGCGCGCCGAAGGCGCGCCCTAGAATACGGGAAGTCGGGAATACGGGAAGTCGGGAAATTGGAAATTGGGAAATCGGGAATACGGGAAGTCGGGAATAAGCATATTTAACTTATTTCTCGACTTCTCAATTTCTCGACTTCTTGACTTCTAATTTACTCGACTTCTGGACTTCTCGACTTCTCGACTTCTAGAGCGGCGCACCTTTGGTGCGCCCGCTCCCACTGCTTGTAAGCATTCGATTTCAGATCTATTTCACTCCCCTCGACGGGGTGTTTTTCACCTTTCCCTCACGGTACTAGTTCACTATCGGTCGGTAAGGAGTACTTAGGCTTGGAGCGTGGTCGCCCCCTCCACTAAAGGAGTTTCAGACAGGATTGCACGTGTCCCGCCCTACTCTAAGATTATGAAACCGTTTACCTGTACGGGGCTATCACCCACTATGGCCGACCTTTCCAAGTCGTTCCAGTTGTAATTTCATAACCATTGGCCTGGTCCCCGTTCGCTCGTCACTACTAAGGGAGTCTCTGTGATTTCCTTTCCTCCGGGTACTTAGATATTTCAGTTCCCCGGGTTCGCTTCAACACCCTATGAATTCGGGTGCAGATACCGCATACGCGGTGGGTTTCCCCATTCGGATATCTTCGGATCAAAGCTTATTCGCAGCTCCCCGAAGCTTTTCGCAGCGTAGCACGTCCTTCATCGCCTCTTACCGCCAAGGCATCCATCAAATGCTCTTAACATACTTATTTAAAAATTAGAACGATGCCTGAACCATGAACGTACAGAGCAAAACGGCTCTGCACACAACTAATTCAGTACACATCAACTCATCAAAATCAGATCGTCAGTCAGAATTGGCCCATAACTCTTTCGAGTTGTGCGTGCCTTTTCCCGCAACTGACAATCCTTTATGATGTCAGAAAAACCTATTCACAATATCAAACCACAGCGCGCCTTCCGCAAATCGGCAGAAACGCACGCAAAACCACTTCCATCTCTTGGAGGGAGCATTCATATACTACCGTGAAATAGCGATGTCAACAGGCATTGTGGGAATATTTTTTACCCCGTAGACGCCTACGGAAATCAATGGCTACGTGCTTGCCAAACGCGGGGGTGGCGGCTCGTATGCAAGATGGCGTATATTTTTATCGATCGGGCGACGACCCGGAAGTATACCACGTAGGGAAACCGCCGAACGCGTGCTTTACGAAAATCCCCGCCGGCCGGCATAAAAGCTTCCGGAAAATCGCGGATTCGCTCATAGGTTTCTTCGGCACAGCGTATAAAATCATCGCCAAAACCGGAACGGATGCCTTCATACCATGCAGCGGCATCAAGCATATCCGAAACTGCACCGGAAAGAATGTCGAGCCGGCAGCTCATTTCTTCGAGAAAAGACGCTGCTTGACTTCTTCCCAGGGAGAAAATGTCATTTCGCCACGCGCTTCGGCATCTAGGCGGCGATTCAATTCCTCCATATGCTCCGGTGGGACGGGCACGGAATCAGGGTCGGCAGCCAGGCTATCCCATAGTTTGTCAATGAGATGGAGACGTTCCGCCGGCGTCAGGTGAGAAATGTCGAATTCATCGGCCATGCTGAAATTTAGCGTGATTCCACGCCGTTGTCAAAGTGAAGGTGGAAACTCTTCACAGAACTGTCACATTTCAATGATTGAAATCCCGCGGCAAAAGGTTAAACTATAAGATAATTCGCCACTGGAGATAGCGTATTATGGCCAAAATATATGAAACAGACCAAGACAAGAAGCGTGATGACATTGCGCGTCATAGGGATGTGGGCGCTGCTATAAGTGGCGCAGGGTTAAGTACCTTACTCTTTTCGGCGTTCACCGCAGTCTTTAGTTTTTTGGGCAAACGTTTTATTCCAGAAAATGCTAAAAATCTATTTGGCGGGTCCATGCGCAAGGGCATGGAAAACATGGGTTGGTTTGCCATTGGTATGACTGCGGCTAGTGGTGCCAGTGCATTCGCTGGCAACATGATTAAAAAGCAAGCCCAAGCTGAGCTTGATAAACTCGGTCCCGAAACCGTCATCCTCCCTCCCGGCATCGGAGAAACCAAGGAAAACTGCGGCTGCCCGCTGAAACCCTATGCCCAAGCGGTAGGGACGAAAACACTTATCGATCAAGCCGCTAAAGCCGAAGGCAGCGCATTGGGCAAGGAATAGCCTGCCTTGCCATACCGGCCTTCGCCGCTTGACGTACCCCTTCCCTTTTCCCAAAAATACGCTATAATAAATGCCCACGGTGATTCAATAGCTTAACGGCGCCGGGGTGAAACTATCCCAAATTATTACCAATCTTAATACATTGGCAACCTTCGTTTAACGCATTGTTCAACGTTTTATGGCGATAATGAATCAAGACACCAAGATGGCCGCTCCCGACGATAACGACGGGGATGCCAACGGAAGTGGAGCCGGAGAGGTGCAGGAAGTCAAACGTGACGGCCTGCTGCTGGCGGAACCGGAGGTGAAAACCAAACGGCCGCCCTGGTTCAAGGTGGTGCTGCTGAACGACGATTACACGCCGATGGATTTCGTGGTGTTCCTGATCAAGGATATTTTCCACCGGAATCACGAGGACGCGGTTGGCATCATGCTTGAAATCCACCAACGGGGCGCGGGCGTCTGCGGGGTCTTCACGCGGGATATCGCGGAAACCAAGGCGGAGCTGGTGATTACGTTATCACGCCGCAATGAGTATCCGCTGCAATGCCGGGTGGAAAAAGCCTGATAAAAACGCCATATAAACGCCATATAACGGGGTACACTGCTATGCTGTCAAAGAATCTGGAGATCAGCCTGCACCGCGCTCTGGCACTGGCCAAGAAATACCGCCATGAATACGCGACGCTGGAGCACCTGCTCTATGCGCTGACCGACGATCCGGATGCGGCCGCCGTCATGCGCGGTTGCGGCATTTCGCTGGGCGACATCAAGAAGCACATCTCCGAATTCCTGGAAAACGAATTGACCTCGCTGGTGGTCGAAGAAGTTGAGGAAGCGCGGCCTACCGCCGGTTTCCAGCGCGTCATCCATCGCGCCGCCATCCATGTGCAATCGGCCGGCAAGAGCGAAGTCACCGGCGCCAACGTGCTGGTCGCGCTGTTTTCCGAACGCGACAGCCACGCCGTTTATTTCCTGCAGGAGCAGGAGTTGACGCGGCTCGACGTCGTCAATTACATTTCGCACGGCATCGTCAAATACGCCGACAACGGCAAGATCGCCGAATGGAAGCGCGACCTCGACACCGACGAGGCCGAATCGCTGGAGCGACCGCAGGTGTCCAAGGAAAAAGACAAGAACGACGCGCTGAGCCAGTATTGCGTCAATCTCAATAAAAAAGCCGAGGCGGGAAAAACCGACATCTTGATCGGCCGCGAGGAAGAAGTCGACCGCACCATACAAATTTTAGCGCGGCGCACCAAAAACAACCCGCTCTATGTCGGCGACGCCGGCGTCGGAAAAACCGCCATCGCCGAAGGTTTGGCGCTGCGCATCGTCCGCGCCGAAGTGCCGAATGTTCTGCGCAACGCCGTCATCTTCTCGCTCGATATGGGCGCGCTGCTGGCCGGCACGCGCTATCGCGGCGATTTCGAGGAACGCATGAAAGCCGTCATCAAGGAAATCGAAAAAATTCCCGGCGCGATTTTATTCATCGACGAAATCCATACCATCATCGGCGCTGGTTCCACTTCCGGCGGCGCGCTCGACGCCTGCAACCTGCTGAAACCGGCTTTAGCGCGCGGTAATTTCCGCTGCATCGGCTCGACCACCTATAAGGAATATAAAAATTCTATCGAGAAAGACCGGGCGCTCGCCCGCCGTTTCCAGAAAGTCGACGTGCAGGAGCCGTCCATCGAAAATTCGATTAAAATCCTGCGCGGCCTCAAGCCTTATTACGAGGAGCATCATCAGGTGCGCTACACCAACGGCGCGATCAAAGCCGCCGTGGAACTGGCGGCGCGCTACATTCCCGACCGCAAATTACCCGACAAGGCCATCGACGTCATGGACGAAGCCGGCGCGGCGCAGATGCTGCTGCCGGAGGGACGGCGCAAGAAAACCATCACCAACAAGGAAATCGAGGACATCGTCGCCAAGATCGCGCGCATGCCGGCCAAGACAGTGTCGATGGACGACGCCGAAACGCTGCGCAACCTCGACAAGAATCTGAAGCTCGTCGTCTTCGGCCAGGACAAGGCCATCGAAGCGCTGGCCGCCGCCATCAAAATGGCGCGCGCCGGATTGCGCGAGGAAGAAAAGCCGATCGGCAATTATCTGTTCACCGGCCCGACCGGCGTCGGCAAGACCGAAGTGGCGCAGCAACTCGCCCTGCTCATGGGCATGGAGCTGGTGCGCTTCGACATGTCGGAATACATGGAAAAGCACGCCGTATCGCGCCTGATCGGCGCGCCGCCGGGCTATGTCGGCTTCGACCAGGGCGGGCTGATGACCGACGCCGTCGATAAAAATCCCTACTGCGTCATCCTGCTCGACGAAATCGAGAAGGCGCATCCCGACGTTTATAACATCCTGCTGCAGATCATGGATTACGGGCGGCTGACCGACAATAACGGCAAGGACGTCAATTTCCGCAACGCCATCGTCATCATGACCAGCAACGCCGGAGCGGCCGAAACCGCCCGCGCGCCGGTCGGCTTCACCAAGGTCGATCGCCACGGCGAAGACAAGGAAGCGATCAACCGCGCCTTCTCGCCGGAATTCCGCAACCGGCTCGACGCCATCATCTCGTTCGACCATTTGACGCCGGAAGTCGTCTCCTACGTCGTCAACAAATTCATCTTCCGCTTAGAGTCGCAGCTGGCCGACCGCAACGTCACCATCCAGCTCGACGAGGCGGCGCGCAAATGGCTGATCGAGCGCGGCTACGACCGCGCCAACGGCGCCCGCCCGATGGCGCGCCTCATCGCCGAGAAAATTAAGAAGCCGCTGGCCGACGAAGTGCTGTTCGGCAAACTGGCCAAGGGCGGCACGGTGAAAGTCACGGTGGAAAACAGCGAACTCGCCTTCGCCATCGCCAAAGCCCCCGCCGGCTCAGGCAAACAAACCGCTTCGGAGACGGATGAGGAGTTGGTGAGTTAAACATGGTAAACTTATCTGAGACAGATAAAGTAAACCTCTCCAGCAACCTAGTCAAAAAAATTGAAAAGGCTGAGGAATGGCAGTCATTGCCTGCAGCAAACATCACGCACTTTATGGTGAAGGTCTCCCACCAATATAAGCTAAGCGATTTGCACCAAAAATATCATTTACCCAAAACGTTTGAAGTTCATTATCGTAGAAATGGCACCTATGTAACGGTTACAACAACTCCTGAAGATATGACAGTTGGGAATTTGGTTGACATGATTCGTGATAAAGAAATCCTTGGCATCACTAATGCCCAGATAGTCCCGGGAGATGAGCTCGGCAACGGCAATGGGCATGACCGTTAGGAAATGTCAGTAAATGGTCATATAGTCCTGGATCCCCGCCTGCGCGGGGATGACAAGAATTTGTCACAAAACCTTCACACTCGTCCCCGGAATTTCATGGTATGCTGAAAGCATAATCAATCCTGTGCAGCGCCTTTGGCGCTCACAGGATTTGAACATAGGAGATATTGTATGCAACTGCCTTCTCAGGAATACAGCCAGGTTCCCCTGCCCGATCAGGTACTGCCCTTCATTTATGATTGCGTGGGCGACGATGCGTTCGATGACCGGATTGAAACGCTGAAGACCCTGGCGTTCAACTACCTGCTCCTGCGCAAAAGGCCGACGCGCATCGTCTTCCACACCGTGTCGGACGTGCTGGGAATTGCCAAGGAACAAGGCATCCGCGATCACGAGCTGAATCAATTCCTCCTGGCGCTCGAAGGCTACTTAACCAAGCATTGAGTTATCGTCATTGCGAGGAGGCCATTAGGCCGACGTGGCAATCCAGTCTGCTGCAACATTCTGGATTGCCGCGCTCGCTTTGCTCCATCGCAATGACGATTTTTTATACACCCGCCCGATCCTCCGGCTGATACTTATGCCTCGGCAATCCCTTGAGTTTTCGTTTAAGTGCGTCGCGGGCGCATTCCATGTCGTAATGCGACTGCAGGTTCGACCATAGCTCGTCCGACACGCCGAAATACCGCGCCAGCAGCAGCGCCGTCTCCGGCGAAATCGCCCGTTCCTCCTTGATAATGGCGGTGATGCGGTTGACCGGCACGCCGATGTCCTTGGCCAGCCGATAGGCGCTGATACCCATAGGTTTCAGGAATTCCTCCCGTAATATTTCGCCGGGATGCGTAGGTTTAATGACAGACATATTCTTTCCTCCTAATGATAATCGACGATTTCGACGTTGAAGGCGTTTCCGGCCTCAAGTTCGAAGCACACGCGCCATTTTCTATTGATGCGTATGCTGTATTGATGCTTGCGGTCGCCCTTCAATTTTTCCAGCCGATTGGAGGGCGGAATTCGCAAATCTTCCAGCTTCCCTGCACCATGCAGGTAATTCAGTTTACGCAGTGCTACGGAATCGATTTCCCTCCATTCGGGAGCAATGGCGCTGCGTTCAAACAGCCTCTCGGTTTTCTTGCACCTGAAAGAAACGATCATGGTAGTAACGTATCACATAACTATAGATACGTCAAACGTAATCATTATCTTTACCGGCATGGCAGACCCATCACCGCGGGTCGAACATCGACGGGCCGGCGGGTTTAGCCGGTTCCGGCGGCGCGGTAATCTCCGGCTTCGGCTCTTCCTTCTTGATCTTGGCGTCGGGCACCGACAGCAGGCTGCGCGTCGTCGGCGCGGCTTTGGGATCGCGGAAATACGAGCCGCGCACAAGGATGATGGTCACGCGGCGGTTGCGCGGGTTGGTCGGATCTTCCGGCGTCAGCAGGTCGCGGTCGGCGTAGCCCGTGATTTTCAACACGCGGTCGCGCTCGAGCTGGGTGGTGACGAGGAAGCGGCGCGTCGCATTGGCGCGGTCGACCGACAGCTCCCAGTTGGTATATTGCGGGTTGGCGGTGGTGCCGCCGGCGTCGGTGTAGCCGTTGATGATGATATTATTGGGCGTCTTGATGATGATGTTGGCCATCGAATCGAGCACTTTCTTTCCGGCATCGGTGAGCACGGCGCCACCGGGCTGGAACATCGGCTTTTTCTGGTCGTCGATCATGTCGATCTTCAGCCCCTCCGGCGTGTTCTGCACAACAATGTTATTCTTGAAATCCTTGAGGTCCGGATCCTGCTCCACCGACTGCTTGACGTCCTGCGCCGCCTCCTTGAGCTGTTCGGAATCGTCGCTGCCCTGGCTATCCGGGGTGTCTTGGCTGTCCTGTTTACCCTTCTTGTTGGTCGAGGTTGACTCGGCATCGGGGTCGGGCTGGGCCGGCTTGGACACGTCGGGGGCGGTCGGCACCGGCCCCTGCTTGATCTGCCCTTCAACCAGGCCGGGCGCGCTGAGATCGGTATTGGAGCGGCCGATGACGGTCGAGGGGGTTTTACCGCCCTTGAAGCCGATGCCCATCGAATCTTTGAGGCCAGAAGTCGGGGTGAAATATTCGGCCAGACCCATCCTCTGCGCCGGCGTCGTCACGCTGAGCAGCCACAATAGCAGAAAGAACGCCATCATCGCCGTCACGAAATCGGCGTACGCGACCTTCCACGCGCCACCATGATGCCCGCCGCCGCTGACTTTCTTGATCTTCTTGATGATGATTTCGCCGTCTGCCATAATTGGTTAATTATGACAGGAATAGTTTAAGAAGCGGTTAGCAGCTGGCGGCTAATAACCCGATAATATTAACCAAAAACGCACAGATTTTTAACTAGCCGCTAACCGCTATCCCCTATCCCCTCCGATACACCCACACATGCGCCGGCGGCACGTTGGCCACTACCAGTTTCATGCGTCTGCCCTGCATCTGGTATTTGCGCAGCTGGTGGCGGCTGATGGGCGACCGCGGCCCATAGGTAAACTGGATGAGGAGGCCATCGTCGCCGATCAGGGTCAGCATGTGATGCTCGATGGCCTGGCGCACCAGCCTGGGCATCGACAGCAGCGGCAGGCTGGAGACGATGGCGCTGATACCCGCAATGCCCAACTCGGCCAGCACCGTATCCATCTGCGCGGCATCGGCGCACAGCACATTTAGATGGGGAAACTGTGCCGACATCAGCGCGTGCAGCCGTTCGTCGCGCTCGATCACCACCAACCGCGCCGGTGCTATGCCGACCTGCAGTAGCGCCTGCGTCACGGCGCCGGTGCCGGCGCCCAATTCAACGATGACGCCCGGCTTTTCGATATCGACTTCCGCCGCCATCGCCCGCGCCAGCGAGCGCGAACTGGGCAAAAGCGCACCGATCTTGAGCGGCGAGCGTAGCCACGCCGCGATGAAATGATGGGGACGCGCACGATGCGCCGCGCCGCGTTTGCGTTTAATCGCCAGCATGCTGTATCTGCTTCACGGCGGCCTGGATTTTGAGGCTTAAATATTTGCGGCCATAGCTCGCCGACGCCTGGCTCGAATCGCCCATGGCGCCGGTGGTTTTATAATCGCGCTCGCTGCGCACGGCGCGCAGGGAATCGCGCACGCCCGCCGGGTCGATCGCCATCAGCTCCGACGTTTCGATATGGCCGCCATGCACGCCCGGCGACTTAACCTTGATGCCCATCGAATCGTTCCACGCCTCCTGGCCGTTGCGGAAATAATAATCCGACACCTGAATCACCTGCACGCCCTTGCTTTCCCATTCGTCGTTCAGCTTATCGGCCACCTGCTGCTGGATGGGTTGCGCGCCGCCATGATCGCCGATGAAGCAGATGCGCTTGAAGCCGTGTTGCTTGAGGCTGCGGGCGACGTCCTCGAGAACGGCGGCGAAGGTCTGGCCGGACAGCGACAGCGTGCCCGCAAACTGCATATGCCCTTCCGGCGGATGAATGCGCCCTTCCGGCACGAACGGCATCACCGGCGTCACCAGCGCGTCGCCCAGCTTCTTGGCGATTTCACCCGCCGCGTAGCGCGCCACGATGTCATGCTTGCCGGTGACCATCTGCGGGCCTTCCTGCCCGGTGCCGCCGGTCGGCACGATGGCCGTCGTCGCCCCCGATTTGATGCGCTCCTGCACCTCCATCCATGTCATGTTCTCGATGAAGACGGAGGGAGAGGCGGCGTGGGCGGAGAGGATGACCGGATGACCGGATGACCAGATGACCACAGCAAATATGGTCATCCTTTTTATGCTTTTCATTATCCGCTTTCCCATATATTTTTCGATCTGGTCATCCAATTATCCGGTCATCCGGTCATCTATCTTTACCATGAATAAACAAAAAATCGACCAAATCTTTACGCGTTTTGCAGCGCACAACCCGCAGCCAAAAACCGAGCTGGACTATACCAACGATTACACGCTGCTGGTCGCCGTTGTCCTTTCGGCGCAGGCGACCGACGTCGGCGTCAACAAAGCCACGAAAGCGTTGTTCGCCACCGCCAACACGCCGCAAAAAATGCTGGCGCTGGGCGAGGAGGGTTTGAAAAAAACCATCAAAACCATCGGCCTGTTCAACGCCAAGGCGAGGAACATCATGGCCTTAAGCCGTAAGCTGATGGATGAATTCGGCGGCAAGGTACCACATACAAGGGAGGCATTGCAAAGCCTCCCTGGCGTCGGGCGCAAAACGGCCAATGTCTGGCTCAACTGCGCGCTCGGGCAGCATACCATCGCCGTCGACACCCACGTTTTCCGCGTCGCCAACCGTATCGGCCTGTGCAAAACCACCACGCCCGAAAAAACCGAACTGGCGCTGGAAAAAGTCATTCCCGATAAATGGAAACAGCACGCCCACCACTGGCTGATTTTACATGGGCGCTACACCTGCACCGCCCGCAAACCCAAATGCCCGGGGTGTTTGATCAGGGATTTGTGTGAGTATGAGATGAAAACGCTAAATTAATATTGACACAGAAGCAGAATTTATTAATTCTTTTATAAAATTATTTACAATCTGGAGAGTTTATGCAAGCACCGGAAGATGCACAATATGATAGAGATAATGCTGTTGCAATTAAAGTGAATGAAATTCTTGGGGGAGGCTCTTGAAGCTGCAAGAGTGGATGGAAAAGTGGTTGGTTATGTGTTGCATCCAGCCGCTACCCACCATGATGCCACAATATCTGAAGTTTGTGTGATCGGTTCCTCTGATAAAAAAATCTTGGATAGAGAAGCAATTTCTCGCGCTCCGACAGAAACAGCACTCACTATCAGTAATTTGCTTGGTGCACCTATGGGTACTGACGGTAAACACTCCCTAGTGGCGCTGCATAATTATTGCACGCTTCCAGAACGGCAAGTGACATTCGTTGCTCCCGAGGTCTTTGAGAATCCGGATAATCTGGCTGTCATTAAATCAAACTCCGATATGATCAACCGTGCACGTTGTGGTCACAAAACATGCAGGACAGAAGCTGAAAAAGCTTATAGAGAAAGAACTGGCGGCACTGGCCGAGGCTAATCTTTGTATTTATTCGTCAGCGGAAACCTTCTATCCCTCCCGAACAGCATCGGCGACAGTTTGACGCCGGGGCAGGACTGACGGCGTTTATATTCGGATAATCGCACCAGCTTCACCACTTTTTCCACCACCGCTTTCGGGAAACCTTCGGCGATGATTTCCGGCGCGCTCAGGCGGCCTTCGAGATGCAATGCCAGTATTTTGTCGAGGAGGGCGTAGGGCGGCAATTGATCCTCGTCCTTCTGCCCCGGCGCCAGCTCGGCCGATGGCGGTTTGCTGATGCTGCGCGGGGGAATCGCCTTGCCCTGCCTATTTCGCCATTTCGCCAGCGCATAGATGTGCATCTTGTATAAATCCTTGAGCACATTGTAACCGCCGCAGGAATCGCCATAGAGCGTGGAATAGCCGACGGCGATTTCCGATTTATTGGCGGTGGAAAGCAGCAGCCAACCGAATTTATTGGAGATCGCCATCAGCGTCATGCCACGCAGCCGCGCCTGCACGTTGCCGCCGATAGCCACATCCTCCATCCAGCCCCCCCTTACATCCCCCCCGCAAGCGGGGGGGAAAGAGGGGGGGAAGAACAGCGGGCTCAGCACCTCCTCGAAAATCTCCATGCCAGCGGCGATCGGCACGTTCATCGTTTCGATGCCGAGCAACTTCGCGCTCGCCAGCGCGTCCTCGATGCTGTGTTTCGAGGTATAAGGCGACGGCAGCAAGACGCCCTTGACATTTTTCGCCCCCAGCGCATCGGCCGCCACCGCCGCCGACAACGCCGAATCGATGCCGCCGGAAAGCCCGAGCACCACACCTTGAAACCCGTTCTTGCGCACATAGTCGGAAAGGCCGAGCGACATGGCACGCCAGAGGGATTCTTGCGTGGAACGTGGCACGTGACACGTGGCGTGTGAAGCGGGTTCCACGTTCCACGTTCCACGCTTCACGATTGCCACGTCTTCCTCGAATTCCCGCATTTGTAATACGCACTTGCCCTGCGCTGAAAGGATGAACGACCCGCCGTCGAACACGATATCGTCCTGCCCGCCGACGGTATTGACATAGACCAGCGGCAGCCGCGTCGCTTTGACGGCCTTTGCCATGATTGCTTTGCGCTGCGCCAGTTTGCCGGTTTCAAACGGCGACGCATTGATGACGATGAGCAGCTCTGCCCCTTGTTTTCCTAATGCTTTAGGCAAACGCTCCGACCAGACGTCTTCGCAAACAAGCAGGCCGAGTTTATGGCCACGCCAGGTGATAACATGCGGGCCGACGCCCGGAGTAAAAATGCGTTTTTCGTCGAAAATGCTGTAGTTCGGCAGCATTACTTTATGCGCTACATGCATGATTTTTCCGCGATCGAGCAGCAGCGCCGCATTGTAAATTTCCCGTTTTTCGTCCCACGGGCCGCGGGAAGCATGATACACTTTCCCTTTGCCGCCTTCCCACGGGCAGCCGATAATCAGCGCCGGGCCTTTCGCGGTTTTTTTCGCCAGATGTTTCGCCGCCGCCATCGCCTGTTTGACGAATGATGGCATGAGCACCAGATCTTCCGGCGGATAACCGACCAACGATAATTCCGGGCAGATAACAATGTCCGCGCCCTGTTTTTTCGCCTTATTATAATAAGCAAGAATCTTCGCCGCGTTGCCAGCAATGTCGCCGACGGTGGGATTGATTTGGGCGAGTGCGATGATCATGGTATTTATTTCTCAGAATCTTCTTTTGCCCGCAAACGGCTCGGCTTCAGGCGGGGGATTGCGGTCAAATTCCGCTCTGATAAAATGCATGTCAGTCACTCGCGCCCCTTCAATATCATCTGTAATGCCATTCAACGCAGTTCTATACTGATCCTTATTACGGCGCTGCAGCACCTCATCCATGTCTTCGGCTTGCCATGGATCCTTTCGTTTTTTGGCTTCCCATAAAATGAGTGAAGACAGAGCTAATTTCAAAGCGACATACCTTTCCACATCCCTTTCCCGATCCACATGCCGCATGGAGGGGCAGCGGTGAATCAAATCATATACATATTGGCCAGAAAGCCTCATTATTATAATAGTCTTTCCAGCTCCGGCAGCGCCGTTTGCCAGTCGGCGACGAGGCCATAATCGGCCAGTTCAAAAATCGGCGCGTTTTCGTCCTTGTTGATGGCGACGATGACTTTGCTGTCCTTCATGCCCGCCAGATGCTGAATCGCGCCGGAAATGCCGATGGCAATATAAAGATCGGGCGCGACAACCTTGCCGGTCTGGCCGACTTGGTAATCGTTGGGCACATAACCGGCATCGACAGCGGCGCGCGAGGCGCCGATGGCTGCGCCAAGCTTGTCGGCCAGCACTTCGATTTTTTTGAAATTTTCCGCCGAGCCGAAGCCGCGCCCGCCGGACACCACGATGCGCGCCGAGGTCAGTTCGGGACGCTCGGATTTGCTTTCCTGCGCGCTGACAAATTGCGCCAGGCCGCTGTCCGGCAGCGCCGGGATTTTTTCTATCGCCGCATTGCCGCCATCGGGCGCGGGGGCAAATCCCGTCTGGCGCACAGTGATAACTTTAATAGCATCCTTCGCCTGCACTGTCTCCAGCGCATTGCCGGCATAGACCGGGCGCACGAACGTATCGGGCGAAATGACCTTGACGATTTCCGACACCTGCGCCACGCCGAGCAACGCCGCCGCGCGCGGCATGATGTCCTTGCCGGTGGTGGTGGCCGTGGCGAGGATGTGCGAATAGTTTTTGGCGATAGAGGCAATCAGCGGCGCCATATTTTCCGCCAGCGGCCAGGCGTAATGTGCCGTATCGGCCACCAGCACTTTGCTGACGCTTTTAAGCGCCGACGCCTGTTTCGCCGCCGCATCGCAACCGCTACCTGCAACGAGAATATGAATCTCGCCAGTGATTTGCGACGCCGCTGTTACCGCGTGCTTCGTCGCAGCTTGCAGGGATGTGTTGTTGTGATCGGCGAGGATTAAAATGGTCATATTATCTCCTAACCCCGCACTTGTTGCGGGGTCTGGTTCATTTTAAGGCAAATATTCATTGGAAATTTTCAAAACTACATCTCCAGATTTTACCAAACGCATAATGACAAGGCGGGTCGCTATATAATATGCTGCAATCAATCCTACATTCCAAAAATGAAGCAACACGCACAATATATTGATAGCAAGAGCTATAAAAAACCATCTCCAAACATATTGATTAAATTTCTGCTTTTCTGGATTTTGTATAATCTGAAAGTATTTGGACGGTTTTAACACAAATCGCTGAAGAAATAACGCCGGAATCACAATTAAGAAAATTACGTGTACTAAAAGAGTTATCCCAATTCCTTTGGGTTCATGAAACAGAAAGTGAAAAGTTTGCTCCTGACCTATAGTTAATATACCTATAGCGAGTGCTACTAATAGCAATATAAGCGCAATGCCGAAATACGTACAAAAAAGTCGCATAGCAATTATAGCGCCAAACTCAAGCAAGGCTTTTGACTGTTTCTCACTAAGAACTATACCTGTCATTCAATAGCTTTCTAAAATTATTTACCGGACCCCGCAATGCGCTTCGCTTATGCGGGGCTTAAATCACCTTCGCCTCATTCTTGAGCTTATCCACCAACTCCTCCACGCTCTTGACCTTCCCGCCGCCTTTGCGTTTTTTCGGTTCTTCGACTTTGAGGCGCGCCATGTTGGGTGTGATGTCGACGTCCAGTTCCTGCGCCGTCATTTTGGCCAGCGGCTTGGCGCGGGCTTTCATGATGTTGGGCAGTGTGGCGTAGCGCGGTTCGTTGAGGCGTAAATCGGTCGTGACCACGCAAGGCATTTTCAGTTTCACCGTCATCAAGCCGCCGTCGATTTCGCGGGTGACTAAAATATTCCCCCCCTGCCCCCCCGCAAGCGGGGGGGTTAGAGCAACACCCCCCCCGTTTACGGGGGGGGGGCAAGGGGGGGGAACTCAATTTTGGAGGCAAACGTCCCCTGCCCCCAGCCGAGAAGTCCCGCCAGCATCTGCCCGGTCTGGCTGGCGTCGTCATCAATGGCCTGCTTGCCGATGATGACCAGTTCAGGTTTTTCTTTTTCGACGACGGCTTTGAGCAATTTGGCCGCAGCGAGCGAAAAAATCTCCTGATCGATGGCGACATGAATGGCGCGGTCGGCGCCCATCGCCAGCGCGGCGCGCAGCGTTTCCTGCACGGCGTCAGCGCCGATGGATACGGCAATAACTTCACTGGCAGCGCCTTTTTCCTTAAGCCGCACCGCTTCCTCGACGGCGATTTCGTCGAACGGGTTCATCGACATCTTGACGCCCGCTGTCTCGACGCCGGAGCCATCGGCCTTGACGCGGATACGCACATTGAAATCGACGACGCGCTTGACTGCCACGAGGATTTTCATTCAACCTCCTCGTCATTCCCGCGTAGGCGGGAATCTATTCGCGAATGGATCCCCGCCTTCGCGGGGATGACAAATAAATTTGTCATTTTCATCGATTCACTCCCGGCTGCCAGAGAACATCCTGCGCGCCGTTATTATTGGCGGCACGGGCCAGCACGAACAAATGATCCGACAGACGGTTCAAATATTTAATGGCGACGGGGTTGATTTTTTTGACCGTAGCCAGCGCGCAAGTAATTCGCTCGGCTCGGCGCGTCACCGTACGCGCAAAGTGGAGCGTCGCCGCCAGGTCGGTCCCGCCCGGCAATACGAAGGAATTAAGCGGCGAAAGCGTTGCATTGAGCGCGTCGATTTCTTTTTCCAGTCGCGTCACCTGCGAGTCGACAATGCGGAGATCTCCTTTACCCGCCCCCTCCCTACCCCTCCCCCGCAAGCGGGAGAGGGAAATATACGGCGTGGCCAGGTCGGCGCCGAGATCGAACAGATCATGCTGGATACGCTTCAGCATGGCATCATAGGAAGCCATTGCCCTGGTATGGCAGCGCGCGATGCCGATCATGGAATTGGCCTCATCGACCGTGCCGTAAGCCTCGACGCGCAAATCGTATTTTGGGCGACGGCTGCCGCCGACCAGGCCGGTGTCGCCTTTGTCGCCGGTGCGCGTATAGATTTTATTCAGTTTGACCATAAATGGATAACCGGATGACCAGATGATCAGATGACCGGTAGCCGGATAATCAAGTTTTCTGTTTGGTCATCCGGTAATCTGGTCATCTGGTCATCCCCTTTTAGGGTTTTATTTCTTACCCATTAGGAACAATAACGCAAGCATCAATAGCACTAATCCCTGCAGAGAGACGCGCGCGATCATTAGCTTGTTGCCATATTTGGCATTCGCCTTGCCGCCGATGCCCATCAGCACGATGCCCGCCACCAGCACGCCGAGGACGGCCAATAGGAGGGCGGCTATGAGATAATCACCCATGCGCCTGCCCGCCCGCCAACAGTTTCAGCACGTAGGTGCGGCTGCAATAGGGGCAGGTGATTTCGCCCTTATCCTGGTCGATATGCAGGAACACGCGCGGATGGCCGAGCGCCCCGCCACCGCCGTCGCACGCCACTTCAAGGGCATGTACTTCAATCACTTCGAAGGATGTCATAGAGAGGGATAGTAAAAGAAGTGCGGAGTTTTTCAATCATTAAAAATAAAGTTCGGGCCGGTTCTCCTGCTGGCGGTATCGGAAGTCTCCACGACGCGCTGATCGCCGACGCGGAGGATTCTGGCATCCGTAGCCTCCTCCGGCGCATCCTGCAACGTCAGCGGCACCTGATGAGCCGGCGCCACCGTTATCCGCGGCGTATATTGCGGCGATGCCGCCACCGTGGGCGTTACCGGGGTATTATCCGCCACCTTGATCTCCGGCTTCACCACGATAATGCCGTTCCGGCTGGGGTTTTCCTGATCGCTCAGCTGAATATGATTCATGTGCGGCGGATGGTAAGCGGCCAGTTTTTTGTCCGGGTGATGGATTTTCGCCGACGGCGCATGCGACGGAGTTTTGAGTTCGTTCATCGCTTCCACCGAACTGTCCGGCACCTGCAACCGCGCGGCGCGCAGCTTGTCGATGATCTGGTACCAGCTGTTATAGACTTCGCTGACGTATTTCCGGCCCAGCCCCGGCGTTTTGGAATGGTAATCGGCGGCGGCTTTTTTCCATGAGCCTTCCTCATCGTACAGACCGCGCAGGAAGCCGGCGGCATAGGCGATGTTTTTCTGCGGCTCGAACGCCTCATCCAGCGAAGCGAACGCGCCCGGATGGTGATAGATATTGACCTGCATGCAGCCGACGTCGATGCTCTGCACGCCGTGCGCCTTCAAACGCCGGACGGCGGCGATGGCCTTCGCCTTGCTGTCGAAAATATAGCCCTTGCCGTTGGCATTGATCGTCCACGGCCAGGGAATTCTGATTTTCAGGCCATCGTGGTAGCGCCCCGATTCGGTGGAGGCGATGGCCGACAGCAGGTGCGTCGGAATGCCGTATTCGCGCTCATAGCGCGGCAGGTGGGCTGTACACAGCTTGGCGCCTTCGATCAGCGTATCGGCGTCGGCATGCGCCTGCGATGACAGCAGCGCCACCCCAACCCCCAGCATGATAAATAATCGCTTCATGTATCCATACTCTAGATTCGACGCAAACCACACCGAACCTATACAAGAATTGTACCATCACCATACCTCATCTCCAGTTAAGATTGTGTTACAATGGATTTACACTTTTATAACAAATGGTTATTGTCATTGATGAACGCGATTTTATCCCCTACTTCGCGGATATGGGATAAATTAAGCTAAAATTTGGTCTTAATACCGGCATACGCGCCGAGTCCAGGTTGATCAAAACCTACCGGGTTCTGGTAATGGCGATCCAGCAGGTTATCGATGCGGCCATAGAGCGTGACATTATCCCTGACGTCATAATCGGCGGTAAGATTAAGCGTCGTATAGCCGCCGGCGTCGAGGCGCGGAATGGTGAAATCACGGTTGCCGTCGATCCACGAGCCGACATACAGCATGGTCGCCGTCAGGCGCATATCCTTCGCCGCCTGCCAGGACGCATTCAGGCTGGCTTTATTTTTCGGGCGGCGGATCAGCTCCTGATGGTTGGTGTCATCCTCGGCGATGGTGAAGGTATAATCGGCGCGCAGCGTAAGCGCGTCCCACGGTTTGTAACTGACAAAATTCTCAAAGCCATAAGTCGTCGCATGACCAATATTGATATCGGTCGTAAACGCTGGATTGGCGGCGATGAGATTTTTAATGTCGTTATGGAAATAGGTCGAACCGAATTGCACCAGCTTGGCAAACAGCGACTGCTCGAAGCCGAAATCGTAGCCGACGCTTTTCTCCGGCTTCAGATTCGGATTGGCATAAAAGTTAAACGCCGGATCAGCCGCAAAAAAGGTCACGAAGAGCTGGTTAAGTGACGGCGCTTTAAAGCCGGTGCCGTAGCTGGCTTTAAGCTTGGTATCGGTTTCGACGATAAGCACGGCAGGCGCGATGCGATAAGTAGTTTCGCCGCCGAAACGATCGTTGTCGTCATAACGCACGCTGACCGCGTTGAAGAAACGGCCGCCGATATCCGATTGCAATTCCGCGAAGCCGGCATTGTTGTTGATCTGCGCGGAGATAGGGCTTTTGTCGATTTCGTCGAGCTGATGCTCGGCGCCGATCGTACCGATCTCGCCTTCGGCAAGTTTGATATTGCCCTGCCAGTCGAGCTTGACGCGGTCGCCATAATTAAATAGCGGATCGATGTTGGGGACGAAATCCTCGCGGTTATAGGATGTATAGGCAAAGCCGAACGTTTGGTCGTACACGCCGTTCTCCAACCTCTGATGCGCCGTCGCCCGCGTGAAAAACTCCTTGTTGCGGCTTTCGCTCTGCACCGGATCAGGACACGTATCGGGGAAGATACAGAAATCATCATCAGAGGTAACGAGGGCATCGGTTTCGATATAGCGCGTCACCAGCCCGACATCGATAGTATCGGTAAGGTCGGCGCCCAGCTTGCTCGAAAGCGTCAGGTTATTGAAGGAGTCGTCGTGATGCGACTCCCCCGCCGCCAGCAGATTGATCGGCGTCACCGGCGTCGCCCCGGCCTGGAGATGGCTGACATCGAAGCTGTAGTTGAAGCGATCCTGGGAACCGCTGACCCCGGCAGACTGGTTGAAGGTGTTGAAGGAACCGCCCTCGGCGCTGGCGATAAACTGCGCCGGGCCGCTGCCTTTCTTGGTGATGATATTGATCACGCCGCCGATGGCATCGGAGCCATAGAGGCTGCTTTGCGGCCCGCGCAATATTTCGACCCGTTCGATATCCGAGGCCAGGATAGGGGCGAAATCGAAGGCGCCGCTCGGGGTGCTGGGATCGCTCGCGTCGATGCCGTCGACCAGCACCTTGGTATGGTTCGAGTTGGCGCCGCGCATGAATACTGAAGTCTGCCCCCCCTCCCCGCCGCTCTGCACGATATTAAGCCCCGGCACGTCGCGCAGCACGTCCGGCAGCGTCTGCTCCTGCTTGGCTTCGATGTCGTCGCTGGTGATGAGCGTCATGCTGCTGCCGATTTGATCGATCGGCGTCGGGTTGCGCGTGGCGGTGATGACGATCGGCGGCACGGTGGTCGCATCATCGGCAAAGGAAACGGCGGGAACAAGGGCAACAAAAGAAACGCTGGCAAGCAGCGCGCGGATAAGCTTAGGCATAAATTCTCCTTACAGTTGGTTGGTGACAAACTGCCTGAGGCGGAACTCCGCCTGAAACAGTGTCACCACGTAAGAAAGAACTTGCCGCCAGCTAAAGCCCGCGAAAAGAACCACAACCAAGAGATACGCCCGTCTCTTAAAAGCGCGTGACACTAAGCGGCAGGTCTCCTGGCTCGCGGGTCGTTGCTGTTTTCCTGTCTTCCCAGTTTCCCAGTGACATAGCGGAAAACAACTCGCCGCCTACAGTTGCGGGGACAGCGGAGTTTTTACTCCATTCCCTTTTGATCTCAAACATGAGAACCGCTTGGCAGCGACTATCAAATATCAAATGACAAATGTCAAAGAGATTTTAATTTTGACATTGGCCATCTGATATTTGACATCTACTTCTTCTGCGACGCTTGCATCCACCCCAATATATCCCGCATCACCGTTTCGCCCTGGAGGTCGCGCAGCAGCATGTGGTAGCCGTCCGGGTAATAGATAAATTCTATCGGCAGCGAAAACCGCGCGCGCGCCGCTTCGAGCGGCCGGCGCGGTATCACCTGGTCCTGCGCGCCGTAGAGCAGCAGCACCGGCGTTTTGACGTCGGGAATTCCGGCATAGGCGTCGTCCATCAATTGCACCATGCCATAGATGGCGTCGATGCGCGTGCGTTTGATGACCAGCGGATCGGCCGAAAGCCGCCGCAGCATCGGGATATTGTTGGACGCCATGATGTGAAGCTCGCGGCCGCTTAAGGTATAAAACGGCAGCGTGTGCGCCGCCAGCCACAACGTGCCGCGAGTAAGCGGGTTCATCGTCCCTCCGCCCCACACGGCGGGGGCCGACAATATTACGCCCTGCACTTTAAATGCCGGATTCGCCAGCGCCGCAATCGCCACCGCACCACCCATGCTCTCGCCCAAAATATAGATGGGCGTGCGCGGCCAGCGCCGCGAAACCTGCTTCACGCACTGCGCCACGTCGGAGGTGAGATTGTTTTCATTGGCCCACAGGCCGCGCTGCGGCGACCGCCCGAACCCGCGCTGGTCATAGGCGACGACGGCGACGCCATGCGCCTTGAAAAACGCGCCCGTGCCTTGAAAGGCGTTGCTGTAATCGTTGAAGCCGTGCAGCGCGACGATGACGGCGCGAGGCCTGTGTTTGGGCAGCCAGATTTTTAGCGGAAGGATCGTGTCGTCAGCAGCCACCAGCGCCGTGTCGCCGAGGGCAACGGCGGCGCGCGGATGGGCGGACGGCGTGTAGGATTGCTGCTGTGGCGTGCAGCCAAATGTCAAAATACAAATGACAAAGTGCAATATTGCCCTTTGAACTTTGACCTTTGACATCTGGGGCTTCATCTTCCTGCCTTGAAGCCACTCGCCACCACATACATTTCCGACGAATCGGCGCGGCTGGCTTTGGGCTTGGCGTGTTTGACCAGTGTAAAATCCTGTTTCATGCGCGTAAGCAATTCGCGTTCCGCCCCGCCCTGAAAAACTTTGGCGACGAAGACGCCGCCGCGTTTCAACACTTCGCAGGCGAAAGGATAGGCCGCCTCCAGCAACGCCATGATGCGGATATGGTCGGTGGCGGCGTGTCCGGTGGTGTTGGGAGCCATGTCGGAGAGCACGATATCGACGCCTTGCGGGATATGCTCGCGTATTTTCCGCGGCGCATCCTCGTCCATAAAATCAAGCTGAAGAATCAGCGCGCCGGCAATGGGCGACATAGGCAAAATATCGACAGCGATAACGCTTGGCTTTTCCGGCTGCGAACGCACGCGCACTGATGCTACCTGCGTCCAGCCGCCCGGCGCCGCGCCGAGATCGAGCACCGTCTTGCCCGGCTTCAGCCATTTATATTTATCGTCCAGCTCAATCAATTTATACGCGGCGCGCGAACGGTAGCCCTCTTTTCTGGCGCGCGCGACATACGGATCATTGAGCTGCCGCTGCAGCCAGCGCGTCGAAGAAATCTTGCGCTTCTTCGCCGTCCTGACACGGGTTTTAAGGGTGCGATTGCCGGAGAAGGAGGAGGGTTTTGACATCTATTTCCGATTCATCAGCGACAAGATAATCCCCTCGCGGACGCCGCGGTCGGCGATGGTGATCTCGCCGGTCGGCCACATACTGCTGATGGCCTCGAAGATGGCGCAGCCGGAGATGATGAAATCGGCGCGGTCGGGGCCGATGCACGGATGGTTGAAGCGCTCCGACGGACGCATGGCCAGCAGCTTCTGGATGGTGCTGCGCAAATCGGCGATTTTGAGCGTGATGCCGTCGATGCGCGAGCGGTCGTAGCGCGGCAGGTCGAGGTAGATGGCAGCCAGCGTCGTCACCGTGCCCGAGGTCGACAGCAATTGCACCGCCCCGTCGCCGATGGTTTCGCTGATGCGGTTGGCCTCGTCGAACGGGCGCATGCGCTCGGCCAGGAAATTCACCATGTCGTCAAAAGCCATCTCGGCGAAACTGGAACCGCCGAACTTATCGCCCAGATTCATCACCCCGAAACCGATGGACAGCCAGTCGGTGATGGCGGGGGTACGGAAGGCATCACTGCCGGCAGCGCTGTCGACATCGACCCACATCATTTCGGTGCTGCCGCCGCCGATGTCGAACACGATGGCGCGCTTCGAACGCTGCGTCAGCAGCGACGAGCAGCCCATGAACGCCAGCCGCGCTTCCTCTTCGCTGGAAATGATGTCGATGGCAAGCCCGGTTTCCGCCTGCACCCGGCTCAGAAAGGCTTGGCCATTGGAAGCACGGCGGCAGGCCTCGGTCGCCACGAAGCGGGCGTCGGTGAGGCGGTATTTATTGAGTTTTTTCTGGCAGGCCTTGAGTGCCAGCAGCGTGCGCTCCATGGCGTCTTCGGATAGCATGCCGGTGGCGCTGACCCCTTCGCCCAAGCGCACGATGCGCGAAAAACTGTCGAACACGCGGATGGACGGCGCGACCTGCCCGCCATGGTCGTCGCCCGGCGGGTGCGGAGACGCGATCAGCAGGCGGCAATTATTCGTGCCCAGGTCAAGCGCCGCGTAAATCGAGTCTTTATTCCGGCGCTCACCGCCATGCGCGCCTGTATCCGCGCCTGCGCGGATATCCTGCGAAGATTGCAGCATATTTTTACTCTTCAGCGCCCGCGTCGCCGCTCGCGCGAAATCTTTGTTTGGTTAAACCTACAGGGTTTAGCATAAAGGACATTGATGGAGGGAACAAGGGGAATGCACATTTATAAAAAACCCAGTGGATTCATGTCTTTTTATATCAAAATTAATCTTAAAATGCTATTCTTTACTAAGGAGTTACAACATGTGGTTTAGCAAGAGAGCAGCGCAACAGCCTGAAATTATCACATTATCTCTTACAAATGATTCACGTGATGGATTGCAAAGAGATATAATAGCATGGCTAAATGAGCGCGGTCCCATCGAGGGTCACCTCACGGATGCAGATATTGCTTCCCTTGCAGAATTTGTAAAGAGGTGGTTCCCGAAGAAAACGTTAGATGACTTGACCAAGGTATCTCGTGGCCTCGTACGTAATCCGGTTAAAATTGAAAATACTCCAGAAGAATACCTTGCACCCCCAAACTCCCAAACCGCACATCCATCTTCCGAAAGATTAAGTCCAAAGCAGTTTCTTTCCTATTTTGTTTCACTTGGTATTTATGGAGCTATTGGTGTAGGACTAGGATATCAGTATGCGCTGGTGCGTGAAAAACCTGATAACGTACCGGATAGAAGCATTCATAAAGATCTGGAAGAAATCACATTATTTTCATCCCCCAGTAATGCTGGCAAGGCCGTGACGCGATTTATTGATTTCACAGCCGCAGTAAAAAAACTAAGTCCTGAGCAGAAAAAAAAGATTATCGTGCTTGAGAATCGTCTCCCTATGCCGCTTAGCAAGTTTCTTGAGGTAAGTCCTAATCTGGATGGGCCCGGGCCTCTTCGTATCGATATACAGCGTGATAAATCCAATCTTCAGGCGCTTGAGGCATTCGATAAAGTAATTGCCGATCATTCACGCGACGTCGAGCTACAACCCAGGCAACTGCTGATGTGGAATGGTAAGCTCTATCACCAGGCTACAGATTCCCAAACGGCTGAAGTGGCTCCGCCCCCACTTCCTTACAATCGGGTTGCCGTGCATGTCGCAGGAAATATACAGTCGCAAAATAGGTAATTGCTGGTTTGCAAAGCGTTTGACCAGCCTCCATCGATTGGTCCAACATTGCGTTAGAATAAAATCTCTACAACTTCGGCACCATCCGCACCGGGAGTTTATCGCGGTTGGCATAAGCGTTAAGCAGCAGGCCGATGGCGAGCACCGTCGACACCATGATGCTGCCGCCATAGGACATCAGCGGCAGCGGCACGCCGACCACCGGGATCATGCCCATCACCATGGCGCAGTTGATCAGGATGTGCATGAAGATCAGCGCCACCACCCCGGCGGCGAGCATGGCGCCGAAGGTGCTGCGGCTTTTCATGGCGACCATGAGGCCCGTCATCAACAGCAGCACGTATAATATCAGCAGCAGCATGCTGCCTAAAAAGCCGAACTCCTCGGCCAGCATGGTGAAAATAAAATCAGTGTGTTTTTCCGGCAGAAAATTAAGCTGGTTCTGCGAGCCGTGCAGATAGCCCTTGCCCAGCAGCCCGCCCGAGCCGATGGCGATCATCGATTGCAGGATGTTATAGCCGGCGCCCAGCGGGTCCTGCGACGGATCGAGAAAGGTCAGCACGCGGCGCTTCTGGTAATCATGCATGAAATGCCAGGCGACCGGCGCGACGCAGACGCCCGCCGCCAACACGCCGATAAAATAGCGCCAGCGCACACCGGCCAGGAAACACATAATGCCGCCGACCGAAACGAGGACGGTGGTGGTGCCGAGATTGGGCTCCCGCAAAATGAGAATGGCCGGAACGAGTATCAGCAGCAGCGGCGGAATCAGGAAAGGAAAGCGCCGTATGTCCTCCGGATGCAGCTGGTGGAAATAGCGCGCCAGCACGAGAATGACGGCAAGCTTCATGAATTCCGACGGCTGGATGTTGAGCCCGCCCAGATTGAGCCAGCGCTTCGCCCCCATGCCGGTATGGCCGATAATGTCGACCCCCACCAGCACCAGCAGGCAGAAGAAATAAACCGGGTAGGCATAGTCGAGCAGCAGGCGCATCGGCATCATGGCCAGCGCCAGCATGAGCACGAAGGCAAAGGCGAAACGGCTGACCTGTTGCGCCGCCCACGGATGAAACGCGCCGTTACCGGCCGATACCATCATGGCAAACCCCATGCCGGCGATCAGGGTCATGACGATGACGATGAACCAGTTGATCTCGGCAAGCTTGTCTAATGGAACGCGGCGGCTGTACATGCCGCGAATATAGCAAGGCCCGCCCTTTATTACACGCAAATTTTTCTCAAATGTTATAAAAAAACCGTGCCAAAGTTGTACAAAAATCGCCTTAATTATCAATCAACTGCAATCAATTATTTACGCAACGTTAATGGATCGGTGCTAGGGTTAGGTTATAGGATTCTGCGTACATTCTGGCCATGGACGAAACCTCATGTTGCGAAAACGCCGAGTATCATTGTCTCTCACGCGCTGCGATTCCGGCGTTACCGCCGTCGAATTCGCGCTGCTCGCGCCCGTCTTGTTCCTGCTGATCATGGGCATCATCGAATTCGCCGTGATCATGTTTGTCTCCGTCGTCCTGGAAAGCGCCACCAACCAGACCTCCCGCCTCGGCAAGACCGGTTTTATCGCTGCCGGCCTCACGCGCCAGCAGGAGATCATCAATAACGTCGCCAGCCATACCGCCGGCCTGCTCAACCCCAACCAGATCACCATCACCAGCGAGGTCTATGCCAATTTCAACGATATCGGCCAGCCCGAGCCGTGCCTCACCCAAAAATGCGGCGCCGGCGTGGCGGGAGTGGATTATGTCGACGTCAACGGCAACGGCAAATGGGATGCCGATATGGGAGCGGCCGGACTCGGCAATCCCGGCGACGTCGTCGTCTATACGGTGAGTTATCCCTGGCATATCATGACGCCTATCGTCAGCGCCGTTATCGGCAAGACCCTTACCCTCTCGGCGCGGTCTGTGGTCAGAAACGAACCCTACGGAAATTGAGGATGCCCATGCTGCGCAACATGCTACGCTTTAAACGCGACCAGGAAGGCATCGCCCTTGTCGAATTCGCGCTCAGCATCCCTCTCCTGCTGGCGCTGCTGATGGGCGCGATCGAAGTCACCCGCTACATTCTCATCGAGCAGAAGGTGGAAAAAGTGGCGGTGACGATCTCCGACGTCGTCGCCCAGGGCACCACCATTTCCAACAGCCAGCTTGGCATCATCATCGACGCGGCCAGCCAGGTGATGCTGCCCTACTCGTTCGGCAGCAACGGCTACGTCATCATCACCTCAGTAACGCAAACCGGCGCACCGGGCGTCAACAATCCGCCGATGGTCAACTGGCAATATAACGGCGGCGGCACCTTGAAACCCGTTCCATCCAGCACCATCGGCACGCCGAACAATGCGGCCAATCTGCCCGTCGGTTTCACCATGGCCGACAAGGACAACATCATCATCACCGAAGCGTTTTATAATTATACGCCGCTGCTCGCCAATAACGGCATCCTGAACAACAACCTGATTTACAAGTCCGCGATTTACAAACCGCGGCTTGGCACCCTGTCGACATTGAGTTGGTTGTGTGTAAATCCCGTGAGCCGCGCCAGCGGCTGCACAAGATCATGCGAGAACAGTAAAACCAATCCTGCGCAATCGCTTTGCGATTCGCAGGATATGATAGGAGCAACGTTATGATGCGCTTTATGACATGGATCAAAAAATTCACGCAGTCGCAACGAGGCTCCGTCATGCCCCTCGTCGCGCTCGGCATATTCGCGCTGGTCGGCGCCACCGGCACCGCCATCGATATGGGGCGCGTACAGATCGTGCAATCGCGCCTGCAGACGGCGCTCGACGGCGCCGGACTGGCCGCCGGCGCCAGCATCCTCAGCACCGACCCCAACACGCAGGCGCTCAACTATTTCAACGCCAACTTCCCGGCCAGCTATCTCGGCGCCAACGTGCATGACTGGACGGTGACGGTAGCCAGCGACAACGTGACGATCAACCTGAGCGTCCAGGCTACTGTGCCCACTACCTTCATGAAACTGTTCGGCACCAACAGCGTCACCGCCACCGCCACTACGCAGATCACGCGGCAGACCAGGGGCATGGAGCTGGTGCTGGTGATGGACAATACCGGCTCGATGGCGCAGCCCGCCGGCGGCAGCATTTCCAAAATCCAGGCGGCGCAAACCGCGGCCGCCAGCCTACTCAGCATTCTCTATGGCAGCAACAATACGGTGCCTAATTTATGGGTGGGCGTCGTGCCCTTCTCGCAGGCGGTCAATATCGGCACCGGCCATGCGAGCTGGGTGGATAACAGCAATAATTTCAATTTCGGGCCGATCGCTAATACCGTCGCCAAGACTTGCTCCCCCTATAACGGCACCGCCGGCGTCTATGCCGCCGGCCCCACCTGTACCTATCAAGTCCCCACTGCCAGTACCGAAGCCACTTTCGGCCAGATCAACTGGGCGGGTTGCGTGGAATCGCGCAGCAACGGCGTCGCCCTGCCGCAATATGACATCACCGACGACCCGCCATCGGTCAAACTCTTCAAGCCATATTATTATGCGAGCGGCGGCTATGATAACTGGCTTTCATACAACGGGAATACGCAGAGCTGCAAGGGCGGCAGCGGCGGCGTATGCACCGCATCGCATACGGTACAAACTACATGTAATTATCCCGCTTGCTGTCCGCCCGGCGCCGAGTCATGCACTAATCCGGTGACTAATCCACCGAATTCTTGCGGCAAGACATATTCCTGCACCCAACAGGTCTGCGATGCGCGAACTCCCGTGATACCTCCAGTCTGCAACCCAACGGGGAGCCAAACTACTTATAACTATAGCCTCAACACTACCTATCTTGACACCTATCAAGGCCCCAACGCTTATTGCCCGCAGCCGATCCAACCCATGGTGGCGGAAAAAAACACCGTTATCGCCGCTCTCAATAGTATGCAACCAACAGGCGAAACGGAAATTGACCTCGGCCTCGCCTGGGGATGGCGCCTGCTCAGCCCGCGCTGGCAGGGATTATGGGGCGGCGAAATGAACGCCAACAGCCTGCCGCTCGCCTACAACACCCCGCTGATGAGCAAAGTCGTCATCCTCATGACCGACGGCGACAACAATATCGCCAGCGGTTACTATAGCGCCTACGGCTTGACCAGCAGTGCCCAGCTTGGCCCCAACGCCTGCACCGGCACCGACTGCACCAAAGGGATTGGTGTGATCAACACCCGCACTACCAATGGCAAAACCGGCGTATGCGACCTGATGAAAGCCCAAGGCATCATCATCTATACGGTCGCCCTCGGCGCTCTGGTAGATGGTACCGCCCAAACCATGCTGCAAAACTGCGCCACCAATCCCAGTTACTTCTTCCTATCGCCGACAACCAATGAGTTACAGGGAATCTTCCAGCAGATCGGCGAATCGCTTGCGAATTTGCGCATAAGCCAGTAAGGTGACAGAAGACGGATAACGGATGCTGGATTACAGAAATACCTTCTGTTATCTGGCCTCTGTTATCTGTTTTCTGGAAGGCCTGCATGAAACTATCAGTCATCCCCGCCCTATCTTTGGCCTTCCTCACCGCCTGCAGCACATTGTCGGACGATACGAAACACGCAGCGCAGGACGCGCAGGTCATACAAACGTCGGATAATCTCCGGCAATCGGGCGATACGGCTGGTGCCATCCGGGTATTGCGCGAGGCAGAAACGAGCCAGCCGGACAACCCGCTTATCCTCAGCCAACTGGGTTATACGCTGATCGCCGGCGGCCAGCCGCAGGAAGCCGTGGGCGTTTTCGACCGGCTGATCGTGCTGCGTCCCGATGATGCCGGCGCTTATAACGGCAAGGCAGTGGCGCTCGACAGAAGCGGCAACCATCCGGCCGCTCAGGAACTATACCGGAAGGCGCTGACGCTGTCGCCAAACTCGCTGAGCATCAAGAATAACTTGGCCATGTCGATGATCCTGAGTGACCAGCCCGATCAGGCCATCGCCCTGCTGGAAGAGCTTAACCACCCACCGGCAGCCAACAAAACCGTGCGCCAGAACCTGGCGCTGGCGTACGGACTCAAAGGCGACAAGGAAAAAGCGCTGGCGCTCAACCTGCAGGATTTGCCCCCGGCGGAAGCCCAGGAAAATCTGCGCTTCTACGAGCAATATGCCAGCGAGCGTAAAAGCCGTAAGGAAACTGCCGCGACAACGCCGCCAGCCGCCGCACCCGCCCTCCCCGCTTCGCTTAATGACCTCTTATCCCCTACAGCCGGCACCCCCGTTCCTCCCGCACCGCCCAAGGAAATCCTGCCGCTTACCGCCGCAGCGCCCGCTTCTCCGGCCCCACTCAGCGAGGTCGTACCGCCGGGAGCCATTGTGCCTTATTCTGCTCCGCCTAATGAAATTCTGCCTCCTCCGACAGCCAGGGCAGGCAGTAGTTATTATCAATGACTTGTCGTATCCAGCAGCTTTATGACCGACGGCGCGATGATGACGATAAACAGCACCGGCAGGATGCAGGTGATCATCGGGATCGTCATAAGCGCCGGCAGGCGCGATGCTTTCTGCTCGGCGCGCAGCATACGCGCCTGGCGGAATTCGCTGGACAGCACGCGCAGCGCCTGGGCGATCGGCGTACCGTATTTTTCCGTCTGGATCAGCACGCTAACGATGCCGCGCACTTCCGGCAGCGTGCAGCGCTTGGCGAAGTTGGAGAGCGCCTGGTTGCGGTCGGGCAGAAACCCAATTTCGATCGCCGTCATCGCCAGCTCTTCCGCCGTCGGGGGATAGACGATCGCCAGCTCGCGCGCCACGCGGTCGAGCATCGACACCAGGCTTAAACCTACCTCGGCGCAAATCGTCATCAGGTCGAGCACGTCCGGTAAGGATTTCTGGATGCTGTAATAGCGCTTCTTGCGCACATGGCCGATATACAACCCCGGCAGCTTAAGCCCGATATACGCGCCCAGCACCGGCCATATATAGTTGAACATGTGCCATTTCTGGCTGGTGAAGATATTGAGCTTCACGGCGATAATGCCAACCACCCCCAGCGCAATAGGCAAGACCAGATTGAAAAAAGCCAGCACGATAATCGCATCCCTGGAACGGAACCCGGCCTCGACCAGGCTGGACTCGGTCTTGCCGATCCGATTTTTTTTGATGAGTTGCAATTTCATTACGACGGCGCGCATGAAGTTGACGCCGGTTTCCGGCCGCACGCGTTTTTTCGCACCGGTGGCGGTGCTTTGCAGAACTTGACGCCTTTCCTGTATCGCCTTGATCCTGACCGTCACATTGCGCCGGGTAAAGCTGTTGCCAACTCCCCAGACGCACAAGAACGCCAGCACGCCGATCAACGCGACGTAGAAATCATCGGTCTTGATTCCAAAGGGCAGCTGCGGCATGTGCGTCCTCTTTTAAATTTCAAACTTGGTCATGCGGTTCATGACCCACAACCCGAAAATCATCATGCCCGCCGCCACACCGGCGCACATATTGCCGCGCGGGTCGGTATAGAACGGGGCAAGGTAGGTGGGAGTCAGGAAGCTTACCGCCGCGATCACCACGAAAGGCAACGCCCCGATGATATAGGACGACGCCCGCGCCTCCGACGATATGGCCCTGATCTTCATGCGCATGATGTAACGCCCGCGCAGCACCTCCGACAGGTTGTTGAGTATCTCCGACAGGTTGCCGCCGGTCTCCCGCTGCAGGACGATGCTGGTGGTAAAAAAATTGAATTCGGTGAGGTCGAGCTTGCGGGCGACTTCCTGCAAGGTTTTCTCCAGCGTGACGCCCAGCTTCATCGTATTGGTAATATTGCCGAAGATGCCGGCGACCGGCTCGGGCACCTCGTGCGACACCAGCACCAGCGATTCCGACACCGGAAGGCCGGAACGCAAGCCCCTGACAATCAGGTCGATGGCATCGGGAAAAAGACGGATGAACGCCTTGTCCTGCTTGCTGATCTTGCGTTGCAGCAGTTTAAGCGGCAGCCAGACGCCGATGATGATGCCTATGGAAAACCCGAGCAGGAGCGATTTGTGAAACACGCCGGAGACGAGGAACGTGATGATAAGCAGGGTCAGCAGGCGCCGGAAGGCATATTGCTTGGGCGTAACGGTCTTGCCGGCGCGCTCCAGCCGGTCGCCGAGGCGTTTGAAATCGGGCAGCGGTTTGATCAGCCAGTAGATCAACCCTCTCGGTTCGGTGGTCTTGCGGCGCAATGACATTTCCTGAATCGTCCTCGGCGCCGTCACCTTGCGGCTTTTCAGGCGTTCGACGCGCTGGCGCATGCGCTGGCGCTGCGACCCGCCGAAGACGCCCGCTACCAGCCAGACCAGGCCAAAGACAACCGCGAAGAGGAAGATGTTGATCAGCATGGGGTTACGTTCATCGTACTTACTCCTCCGACATCATGGCGTCCATCAAGGCCTGGTCGAGCCCGAAATATGCCGCCTGCGGCGTGCAATGCGGGCGGATACCGCTGGAGCGGAACTCGCCGATCAGCTTGCCGTTCTCATCCTCGCCCTTGAATTCGAACGTGAACAAATCCTGCGTGATGATGACGTCGCCTTCCATGCCGACGATTTCGGTGACATGGGTGATGCGGCGCATGCCGTCGCGCATGCGGCTGATCTGTATGATCAGGTTGACGGCGCTGGAGATCTGGGTGCGCACCGCCTTGCTCGGCAGGTTGACGCCGGCCATGCCGATCAGGTTTTCCATACGGGTCAGCGCCTCGCGCGGAGTGTTGGCATGCAGCGTGCCCATCGAGCCGTCATGGCCGGTATTCATCGCCTGCAATAAATCGAAAGCTTCGCCGCCGCGCACTTCGCCGAGGATAATGCGGTCGGGGCGCATGCGCAGCGCGTTCTTCACGAGGTCGCGCATGCTAATCTCGCCTTCGCCTTCGAGATTGGCATGACGCGTTTCCAGCGGTACGACGTGCGGCTGCTGCAGTTGCAATTCGGCGGCGTCTTCGATGGTGACGATGCGTTCGCCGTGAGAAATCATGCGCGACATAGCGTTGAGCAGCGTCGTTTTTCCGGAGCCGGTGCCGCCGGAGATAATGAGGTTGAGGCGAATGGCGCCGCAGATTTTCAGCACCTTGCACAAGGCGTCGGAGATATTGTGCTGCGCCGCCATCATATCGAGCGTAATTTTTTTCTGCGAGAATTTGCGGATGGAGATCGACGTTCCCCGGATGGCGCAAGGCAGGGCGATGACGTTGACGCGGCTACCGTCGGGCAGGCGCGCGTCGCAGATGGGGCTCGATTCATCGACGCGCCGGCCGACGCCGGTGACGATGCGCGTGGCGATGGCCATGACATGCGAGTTGTCCCGGAATTTGACGTTGCTCAGCTCCAGCTTGCCCTTGCGCTCGACATAGACCTGGTACGGGCCGTTGACCATGATGTCGGTGATCGCCTCCTCGCGTAAGAGCGGCTCGAGCGGCCCGAAGCCCAGCATGTCGTCGACGATCTGGTTGGCCAGCGTCTGCTGCTCGGCCTGGGACAGTGGCAGCTTCTGCTCCATGACGATCTCGCCGATCAGCTCGATGATCTGCCGCTTCAGCTCGTCGCGCGGCAGGCGCGACGAGGTGGCGATATCGATTTGCTCCATGAGCAGCCCGTAAATGCGATCCTTGGTCGCCGCCAGGTCATCATCGATCTTGGTAGGCGCGGCGGGAGCGTTCAGGCTTCCTTCCGCCGGGGCCAGCAACAGATCCTCGCCGCTTTTTTTTGCCGGCGGCAGTGCCTGCCCGTTAGGCTTGACGGCGGCGGGCAGCGGCAAAACAGGCGCCGCCGTCTCCCCTTGCGCTGGCGGCAGGGGTGGCGGTACGGGTTCTGCAGTGCCGCGGCGACCGAACATGGTTAGGTCTCTTTTTTGCGTTTTCTGAATAAGTCGAGGGGATTTCTTTTCTGCGTTTCCGCCTTGCCCCCGGTTTCCGGCACCAGCTGTTCGGCCAAGGCGTAGAGCGGCTTGACGGCAGCGTGCACTTTCTGCTTGAGGGCGGGAATATCGCTGCTGACCTGCATGAACACGTCCGGCGCAAAGGGCACGCGGTGCGCTATCTTGCCGTTGATGCCGCGTTCGAAATCATCCGCCTCCATCTCGTGCCTGGGCGCAAAGCCCATGCGGTTGGCGACGATGACCGGCGGTTTCATCTTGAGCGACTCGCGCATCAGGTCGGAAAGCCGTAGGGCGTCGCGCAGGGAAAGCAGCGTCAGTTCGGTCACCAGCACGACCTGATCGGCATAGGCCAGGCATTGCCTGCCGAAGGGAGTGAGATGGCGCGGGATGTCGAGCACCACCACGGCGAATTTATCGCGCAATTCCCGAATCAGCGCCTCGGCGGCGCTATCGTGTACATTCAATTGATCCTGCAGCGACTCCTCGGCGGAGAGCACGGACAGATTCTTGATCGGCCTGCTCATGACGCGCTCGATGAACAGCGAATCGATACGGTCAGGCTTTTCCAGTGCATCGCGCACGCCGCGGCTCGGCTCGATGTCCAGCGCCAGGGCGATACTGCCCTCCTGCGCATCGATATCGACCAACGCCACCAGCTTGCCGGAATGCCCGGCCATGATGCCGGCCAGGTTCAGGCTCACCGTCGTCGTCCCAACGCCGCCACGCGTGCCCATCACGGCGATGATCCTGCCGGGCTGTTTCTCCCGCGTCGCCACCGTTGCCGCTGGTTCTACCGATTTGAGATAAGCGTTCTCCAGCATCGGCACCGTCAGCGGCTTCAAAAGATAGCTGAAAATGCCGAGGTCCATCAGCCAGCAGTAAAAACTGTATTCGTTGACGGCGCCGATGGTGATGACCTTGGTGCCGGCATCGCAGACATCCGCCAGCGCGTCGAGCAGCGCCGGAGCTTCGCTGGCCGACGGGATCTCGACCACCAGCAGCACCGGCGAGGTATGGCTTTTCAGGAACTGCGCCGCCGTGCGAATGTCGCCCTGATGGATGCCGTCATCCGCCCATTGATGGGCATTGGCAAAGGCTTTCAGCGTCCCGATGTCGGCGCTATCGCTGACGAATGCCAGCAAGGGCGGCCTAACAGCCGATGAATTTGGGTTGGACGTTCCGGTCATATGCATTCATTCCTGAACTCGTTCAATATTGGCCGTTTGATTACTGTCCGCCGCCGCTGCTGCTGCCGGTCAGCCCGGCAGTACCGGCTGCCACCGCTGAATTCATACCGCCGATACTCGTGCTGGCGCTGCCGCCGCTGCTGCCGCCGGAACCGCCGGAACTGCTGCCGCTACTGCTGCTGCCGGCGGCCAAAGTAGGAGCCATGAAATCCTTGCCGGAGTGGTAATCCTGTAAGACCTTGGACGAACGCTCAGTATCGGGCGTCACATCGCCAGGGCCGCGCACCAGATCGTGTGGATCGGCTACCATCAGGCCAAGATTGACCACCGTCGCGCATTTGAAATTGCCCTGCATGGTGTTGCTGTAGCTCGTCACCGGCGAGGTGCGCCAGTCGGGGCAATCGGGAGCCACTACCACGCTATAGGCGATATCGATCTGCGCATCGCCGCGTACTACCGCCACCGACGGCTCGAAGCGGACGTTGATCTTGTAGCCCATCTGGCGCAGCAGCCGGACGAGAGAAGCTTTGCGCGCCTGGTTATATTTATCGGCCTGCGCCAGCTGAATAAGGATCGAATCGACCGCCGGGGGCGATATGGGATGCAGCCCGGCGCGCAACTTGTCTTTTTCATCGTCGGACAGCGCCGCCTGCGCCGGAGCGAAATGCACCAACTGCGATAGCTGGCGCGCCTCCAGCCGGTTCTCGATGGGATGCTGGGCGTAATACTGATTAGGATCGACGCCCTGCATATCGAATTCCGGCGTACAACCGGAGAGTATGGCTAATATCAAAATATATCTTTTCATTTTCATTCCTTGTTTTTGCTTATGGGTCATGAGTTATTTAGCTCGTTGTTTACTTTACCCATGACCAACAACCCATGACCCATAACTACTCCATGATAAATCCGCCGGCCCCGTGCAATGTCGGCATCGGAGCAAGAGGCGACAACGTTCCCGGCCTCTCGTTTCCGCCAATCAGCGGCTGTTGCTGATAGAGGTTGCCCAGCAACAACAATTGCAGATCGTTGGGCGGCGTATAGCCGTCCAGCGGCGTTTGCAGCTTCGACGCCTCGGCCACCGGATGCACGATATACGGCGTCACCAGTATGACCAGTTCCGTCTCGTCGTTCTGAAATTGCGTGGAACGGAACAGCGCGCCCAGCACCGGCAGGTCGCCGAGGCCGGGAAATTTGTTGATGGTATTGCTGGTTTCGTTCTGCAACAGCCCGGCCAGCACAAAACTGTCGCCGCTGCCCAGATCGACGACAGCCGACGCCTGGCGCGTTAGCAGGATCGGGTAAGTTACGCCCGATACCTGGATCGGGTTGCTGAAATCCAGCGTGCTTACTTCCGGCGCCACCGTCAGGCTGATGCGGTCGTGCGACATCACTACCGGCGTGAATTTCAAACTGACGCCGAACGGCTGGTACTGGATGGTCACGGTGGGAGCGCTACCGGCGCTGGCCTGTACCACCGGAATCGGAAACTGGCCGCCGGCCAGGAAACTCGCCGCCTGTCCCGACGTCGTCGTCAGGTTCGGCTCGGCCAGCACATTGGCCAGCCCTTGCGTTTCCAGCGCATCGATGACGCCGCTGAGGTTCATGCCGCCGCGCGTGAGCTGGGCGAGAACATTGGTATCGGTATTCGACGCCGAGCGCTGCACTACGCCATTGGCTAAACTGATGGCATTGCCCTGCACCAGCTGCAGCGACAGACTGCCCTCATTGAGGAAGGATTGCAGATTGATGCCGAGCGTCTTCAAATCGGTACGCTTCATTTCGACGATCTTGACCTTCAGCGTCACCTGGTCGGAGCCGCCGGTTTTGATCATGTTGATCATTTTTTCCTTGGTCGTATCGTTAATAAAGGTCTGCGCGACGTTGCGTATACTCTCCGATTCGGCGACGGTACTAGCGTTGCCTTCCATCATCAGCCCGCCATCGACCG
>Ga0206970_10025_pt1 | contig 50024 bp, 37 predicted proteins | sample Alteio_BWOrgHeat_88_FD_152964 | JGI IMG/M metagenome (GOLD analysis project Ga0206970, IMG submission 152964) | Enriched cells from forest soil in Barre Woods Harvard Forest LTER site, Petersham, Massachusetts, United States -... | ecosystem: Environmental > Terrestrial > Soil > Temperate forest >... | reverse complement strand
GCCACCGTGGTCGGTTCCCACAATTTCATCATGGCTGACGCCCACATTGCGCACAACTGCGTCGTCGGCAGCCATGTTATCATGGCCAACGGCGCCATGCTCGGCGGCCACGTCACCGTGCAGGACCGCGCTTTCATTTCGGGCAACTGCCTCGTGCATCAATTCTGCCGCGTGGGCACACTGTCCATCATGCAGGGCGGTTCGGCCATCAGCAAAGACCTGCCGCCATTCACCGTGGCGCGCGGCGACAACGGCATTTGCGGACTGAATGTCATCGGCTTGCGGCGCGCGGGATTCTCAGCGGAAGACCGGCTGGAATTGAAAAAGCTCTATCATGCGCTGTTTCGCAGCGGGAAAAACTTCAACGACGCCGTCTCCGCCGCTCAGAAAGATTTTGCCAGCCCCGGCGCGAAGGTGATGCTAGAGTTTGTTGCGGCTGCCAGGCGCGGTGTTTGTGCGGATCATGGTGCGGCGCGTGGCGACGATGACGAATGACCGAAAAAATAATATGAACTACCGGATTGTTGGCGCGGACGGCAAAGTTTACGGCCCCATTGGGCTGGAAGAACTTCGCTGGTGGCTCGCCGAGGGCCGCATCGAGGGCCGCACGCCCGTCCACCTGGAAGGCGCCCCTGCTTGGACAACCATTGGCCTCCTGCCTGAACTCGCCCAGCAGCTTGCGGGTGCTCCCCCGGCGATTGCCGCGGTCACCGCCGTCACGGCTTCCTCACGCGGGACCAATGGCTACGCCACGGCCGGCCTGATTTGCTCGCTGCTCTCCTGGACGTGCTGTTGCTGCCTGCCCTTTAACCTGCTCGGCATTGTTTTCTCGCTGATCGCCCTGGCGCAAATCAACTCCCAGCCGCAGCCGCAGGAAGGCCGTATTTTTGCCATCATCGGCCTGGTCCTCTCGGGCGCAAATCTGCTCTTCACCGTCGCCATGGTGATACTCCAACTGGCCTTTGGCAACAACACCTTCAACTGGCAGAACGGACAATTCTAGCGAACGATTTGAATGAATGCTGCGCCGCCAAAAATTTCCCCTTCGAAGACTTTGCCGTCCAATGCGCGCTTTGCGGCGGCCGTTTTGGTTGTAACAGGGCTCGTGATCATGACCATGGTGTATTTCTTCAATCCCTCAGCCCACAGCTTTTATCCCGTGTGCCAGTTTCACCGGTGGACCGGCCTGAACTGTCCGGGCTGCGGCGCCACGCGGGCGCTTTATGCCCTGCTGCACGGGGATTTTTCCACGGCCCTGCGCGACAACGTGCTGCTGGTCGTCGCCATCCCGGCAGTAGCGGCGCGCAGCGCATGGTTCGCGCTGAACCGCCTGCGCGGACGGCCCAACGGCAAATTCTTTCCGCCCAGTCTGCTGATACCTTTGCTGGTGGTCATGGGCGTGTTCGGCGTGTTGCGCAACCTGCCCATGTTCTCATTTCTCTCGCCGCAGTAAAATTTACCATTCGTCATTGATTTCACAGTACCACTTCCGTCCCCACGCCCTTGTCCGTGAAAATTTCGAGCAGCACCGAATGCGGCACGCGCCCGTCCACAAAGGACACTTTTTCCACGCCCGATTTGATCGCCGCCACCGCGCTGTCCACCTTTGGAATCATGCCCTTGTCCACGATGCCGGCGGCTTTCAACCCCGGCACTTCAGTGGTTTGCAAATGTGAGATGACCGTCGCAACGTCCTTCGGGTCGCGCATCAGGCCCGGAACATCGGACATAAACACCAGCCGCTTCGCGCTCAGCGCAATGGCGCACATCGCGGCAGCCACATCGGCGTTGCAGTTGTAAATCTTCCCGTCCTCGCCGCGCGCCGTGGGGCTGATGATCGGCGTGAAGCCGCACCACATGCTTTCCTTCAGCGGCGCGACGTTCACCTCAATGACCTCGCCAACATAGCCAATGTCAATTTTCTTGCCCGGATTATCCTTGTCGTCGAGATAAAGCTTTTTGCATTTGAAAATGTCCGGCCCCGCAAAGCCCACCGCCTGCCCGCCGAGCGCGTTGATGGCCTTGACCACCTCAGGATTGATTTCGCGCGACAGCACATCGTCCACAATCTTCACCGTGGCCTCATCCGTCACACGCTGGCCCTGGATAAAATTTGCCTTCAGCCCGGCCTTCTCCATCGCGCGGGTAATGGCCTTGCCGCCGCCATGTACCACGACGGGATTAATTTCGACTGCCTCAAGAAAAACAATATCCCGCGCCACGCCGTTGCGCACCTCTTCATCCGGTGAATCCATGAAACTGCCGCCATATTTGACGACAAACGTTTCGCCGCTGAACTTCTGAATATAAGGCAGCGCTTCAAGCAGCGTGGTTGCCTTGGCTATGAGATCTTGCACGTCAAATTTTTATCAATAACCACGCCGAAGCGAAAGACCCATTCGTCGTAGCGGCGTCTCGGTAGAGCGCCGCAAACTATGGGGAAATGAAAAGCGCCGCTTTCCGCCGACAGCCACTACGCCGAGCTTGGGGAGGTCTCTATTCGTCATTCGTCATTCAGCAATCGGATTTATTTTTCCGCCACCAGTTCGTCGCACGTCTTGTTAAAAAACTTCACACACTGCGCAATCTCCGGACTCGAGTTGTCCCAGTGATATTCATACTCCACGCAAAACGCCCCGTGGAAATTCTGCCGCTTCAGTTCTTCCATCATTCCTTTGGCATTGCTCACGCCCGTGCCCCAGGGCACGTCATGCGCATCCGGACCGTATTTGTTGAGGTCCTTGAAGTGAAGACAAATGACGTGGCCGTCCAGTTTTTTCAGGCACTCGACCGGGTCCAACCCCGACCGCACCCAGTGCCCCACGTCCGCGCACGCGCCCATCAACGGCGTGCGGCCCTTGATCGCCGCCAGCACCGCGTCCGGGTTCCAATAAATGGAATGGCCCTTGGGATGATCATGAATCGCCACCTTGATGTTGTACTCCTTGCACAGCTTTTCCACCGTGTCCAACGCATTCGTTTCCGGCTCGGAGACCAAAACACCGATGCCCCACTTTTTCGCGAACTCAAAAACTTTCCGCGACTTCGCTTCATCAGCCGGCAACTGCACCACGCCGCAATTGACGAAATTGCCGAAGCCATCTGCGTGAAGCTTGTCATCTATGCGCGCCCGCTGGGCATCCGTCAACGTCGGGGTGCCGAATTTATTTGTGCCATCCAGAATCACGCTGCCCGAGATGCTCATGTATTTCACCCCCAGCGCCTTTGTCATGTCAATCGCGTCAAAAATATTGAACCGCTGGAACGTGTACGAATGCACCGCCAGTTGCCAGCCCAGCTTGTCGGCGGAACTGGTGTCAGTGGATGATTGCGCCCAGGCGCCAAGGCCAAGACAGATGCCCAAGGCCGATAGAATCAGTTTCTTCATTTTCAGTGGTATCATAAAATTTTGACAAATCGTAATGTTAAGGGCGTGTCTTCAATTTCGGAGCGCGGCTGCGTCCGCAGGACCAGCCGCAGCGCATGAATAGCTTATAAAGCTTCCGGCTGGCGAAGATGCTGCGGCTGGTCTTCGACACAGCCGCGTTCCGCACCGAATTTGAAAACACTCCAAAATCACACCTTCGGCTCCCAGCCCGGTTCATATTCGCGCTGCCAAAGCTTCATGGCGTCGTCATCATTGAGAATATGGCCGTTGCTCGTGTCGCAATACAGCTCGCGGCCCTTGCGCCAGGAAATGTTGCCCAGGTGCAGCAATCCCACGCTGACGTGGCCCTCCGTGGCCGGGCAATTCAAAGCCGCACCGTTCCGCACCGCGTCAATGAAATTGGCAAAATGCAACTGGTCTAAATCCTCGCCGGTGGAGCTCAGCGTATTCGTTGCATCCACCACCTCATTGCTCTTCATCTGCTTGACGACTTTTCCCTTCTTGTCGTAAATCGTGTAAGCATTGCCATCCAGCAACGCCACGCCGTCCGTGCCATAAATCATCACACCGCGCGAAAGCTTTTCCACCGGGAAATTATTGCAACTGCGGCCTTCCCAGCTCATGGTCTTGCCCTCAGGAAAATCCCACGAAATCGTCTGCGTGTCCGGCGTCTCCCAATCGTCCTGAAACGCATAGCGCCCGCCATTGGACGACACCCGCGTAGGCCACGTCACGCCCATTGCCCAGCGGCAGACATCCACCTCGTGCGTGCCGTTGTTCAGCGCCTCGCCCGTGCCGTAGTGCCAGTGCCAGTGCCAGTTGTAATGAATCAAATTATCCACAAACTCACGCCGCGGCGCCGGCCCCTGCCAGAGGTCATAATTCAGCCAGTCCGGAACCGGCGCAGGCTTGCCGTGCCCGATGCTGCCACGGCCGTTCGCATACCACGTCTTGCCAAAATACGTTTTGCCAATCAGCCCGTTGTGCAGCTCCTCAATGATCGCCTTCAAATTCGGAAACGACCGCCGTTGCGCCCCCATCTGGAGCAGCCGCTGCGACTGCGCCACCGCCTGAATCAGCATTTCACCCTCATGCGGGTTTTGGCTCAACGGCTTTTCCACATACACATGCTTGCCCGCAGCCAGCGCCAAAATCGCCATCGGCGTGTGCCAGTGGTCCGGCGTGGCAATTGTCACCACATCCACATCCGGGTCCGCCAGCGCCTTGCGAAAATCACCCAGCCCCTGCGGCGCGTTGGCCTGCTTCTTGGCAGTTTCCTTGACGCCCTTTGCCATCGCCCGCGTGTCCACGTCGCAGATGTATTTGACTTCAACCCCCGGTATGTTCGTCAAGCAATGAACATGCGTGAGGCCACGCCCGTTCGTGCCGCAAATCGCCGCAGTGATTTTATCGTTCGCGCCAAATTTCTTGGCCGGCGACGGCGTCGCCTGCGCGTTCGCCCGGCCCAACGAGCCAAAATAACCCGCCACGCCCAGGCCCAAACTGGCCACGCTGGCTTGTTTCAAAAATTTACGACGATCAATGGTATTATCATTCATAGAGGACATAGTGGATGGATTAGACGTTTTCACCCCCGAGCTGGTGTCAGACAAGATTCTGGCTTTGGCGGCGGGATCATGCATGGCCTATTGATAGAAAACTTGCCGCCCAAATGAAAGCGCTATCCGTCGGTCGGATTCGGTTTGATCCAGCCGGTTCGCTCGAATTTCGCATCATTCTCATCGTCATCCTCATCCTCATGCTCGCCCTTGGAAGTTGGGGGCCCGTTTCACCCTCCTATTTGCACCCTCCACGCAATTTGTTCAAAGGTCGGATTCAGTCTGATCCAGTCGGATTCGACCGGGTTTTGACCGCGTAGCCACCGCCAATTACCTTCCTCTGCGTCCCGTGCGGTCATGATTTTTTCGATTTTTTACTTGGATTTGCCTTGACCAGTCTTGACTCCCACCCCTCGCCATTACCCCAAAACAGGCTTTGTTTTTGCGAATTCATTGGCTTTTTTGCAATGATTTTCAACTGCAACTTGGAACTTTTCTTTCGCGTGTTTCGCATATTTCGCGGTTAAACCCTCCGCACCTTCGTTACTTTGTTACTTTGTTGCTGCTCTTTAGACAACATCTTTTCACCTGGGTTAACTCTTGGCATTCAAGCTCCGGGCTCCCTCGCCCCCTTGGGGGAGAGGGTTGGGGTGAGGGGGCGTCGTGTTCATTGGAGTATGGTTCTACAAGGCAACTTTATTGTTCAAATTTGGCAGAAGCATGCCAAAGTTCAGTCACTTTCCGCTTTCCGCCTTGTCAAAGAGCTTCCCCATCCTGCCACAAATCCAAATTTCCACACGCCCCATGAAAAAAAGTTTTTCACAGTTCATTTCCGCGCCAAATTCCCGATCATCGGGAATCCACGCCCCCGCCCCATTCGTCATTCGTAATTAACCCCCGCCGCATCCACCAAACTGGTGATACCCCGCACCCTTGCTTTCGCCCAAAAACCGCAGTTAAATCGTCTGCATGAACACCTTGGACACAAGCCGCTGGTCCCGCCGCGATTTTCTGGGCGCTGTCGCCGCCGTATCCGCCGGTGCCGCCCTGCCCAGCTCGCTCCGTGCCGCAGACGCCAAGCCCGCGCGCAAACCCAATGTGCTCTTCATCATGTCCGATGACATGCGCGCGGAGCTTGGCTGCTACAACAGCTTCTTTCACGCACAAACGCCCAACCTCGACGCCCTCGCCAAGTCCGGCGTGCGCTTCGACCGCAATTACTGCCAGTTCCCACTCTGCAATCCCTCGCGCGCCTCCCTCCTCACCGGCCGCAACCCCACCCGCACCAGCGTGCTGGGCAATCGCACCGATTTCCGCGTGGCGCATCCCGGATGGACCACGCTGCCGCAATTGTTCAAGGACAACGGCTACGTCACCGTACGCTCCGGCAAGATTTATCACGGCGGCATTGACGACGCCAAATCGTGGAGCGCCACCAGCGACCAGGACGGCCCCACCGACGACGGCAGCGGCCCCGCCATCGGGCACACCATGGTCATCCCGCACGCGCAAATTCCCATGCCCGATGGCGTGCTGCCTCCCCTGCCCGCCGACAACGCCCGCTCCGCCTATTCCGACCGCATCGTGGTGCTGGATGGGAACGGCGAAGGTCACGGCGATTACCACACCGCCGATCGCACCATTGAAAATCTCCGCAAATACAAGGACCAGCCGTTTTTCATCGCCTGCGGCTTTGTAAAACCGCATAGCCCGCCGACCGCGCCGCAGCGGTTTTTTGACCTCTACGACCCGGACAAAATTCAGTTGACGCCCGATTTCGCCGCCTGGCCCACCGTGCCGCCGGGCTTTCCCAGCGCCGCCATCCGCAAACGCAACGCCGACCTCTTCATCGGGCGTGGCGCGAGCGAGGCCGAGGCCCGGCAGGTCATCCGCGCCTACCTCGCTTCCATTTCATGGGTGGACTGGAACGTCGGACGCGTCCTCGCGGAACTGGACCGTCTCGGCCTGCGCGAAAGCACCATCATCGTGTACGTCTGCGACCACGGCTATCAGCTCGGCGAAAAGGGAAAATGGTCCAAGGCCGGCTCGCTCTTTGAAAACGGCACCCGCGTGCCGCTCCTCATTTCCGCCCCCGGCATGGACGGCAACGGCACCAGTTGCACGCGCATCGTCGAATCCCTGGACATCTACCCCACCCTCGTCGAACTCTGCGGCCTGCCCAAACAAACCGAAATCGAGGGCGCCAGCCTCGCGCCGCTCCTCAAAACACCCGCCGCCAGTTGGGATAAACCCGCCTTCAGCATTTGGAGCGAAGACGGCAAATCCATTCACGGCACCGCCGTGCGCACCGAACAATGGCGCTACGCCGAATACGGCCAGGACGGCCTCAACGGCGCCATGCTCTTCGACCCCCACGCCGACCCGCTGGAAATGAAAAATCTCGCCAACGAAGAAAAATACAAACCCGTCATCGCCGAGCTTTCATCCCTCACCCGCCAATACGCCGCCACGCTGGGGTAGCGCAATTCTCAAAAATCTTTAGCCACGATCAGACCGAAACATTCAACGCTCAATATTCAACATTCAACTCGAAATCCGAAGTTGAATGGGGAGCGCACCCGCCCCGGGTGCTGTTTTCCGCGCCCTCGCGGAAAACTCCGGGCGCACCGAAAAGTTTCGAGGATTCGTGTCAGCGACGCACGCACGGGCGCGGAACGCCGGGCGCGTTCCGCTACACCCGGGGCGGGCATGGCTCCTCAACTTCGGAATTCGGGTTCAATTCTCAAGGGCTCTGAATCTGCAGATTCCTTCGATGTTGGGCGTTGAATGTTGAATGATCTGAAATTAGGCTGCAGTTTTACTCGAACCGCACTAAAACTTTCAAATACGAGAACGCAGAGGCAGGGGGTGGCAGATCTGTGCGTGTATCTTGGCACGATACTAAACTCCCTCTCCCCGCCAAACGGGGAGAGGGTTGGGGTGAGGGGATTTGAATACGAAAAACCAAGGGAGCTTTTCCTGCTCCGGCTCTGTTCCCTCCGTTTCCTCCTGTTAAAATCCCTGGGACGAACTTGGCACCTAGCCCCTCACTTCGCCGCCGGATTATTCGTGTCCGGATGCTGGTCCGTCCAATCCTTGAAAGCTTTGGCCATGTTATGGCCCTGGGCGTCGAGGTGCTGGTTGATCTGGTCCTTGTACTTCTGGAAGATGGCGGATTTTTCCGGCGCGCTGCCGCCGTCAATTGCCTCTTCCCGCGCCGCCTTGAGCAGTTCCATGATCTTAGTTTTCTCCGCATCCGTCAGGTCCGGCACAATCGCGCAATAGGCATTATAAGTCACCTTGACCTTGTTGTAAGTCATCTGGTCCTTGACCTTTTCAACGTCCTCCGGCGTGAGCACCGCGCCGAGCTTGGCCAGAAACTGTTCGTGCAGCGGCTTCGACTGGATTGCCAGTTGCTCGGCCCGATTCGCATAATTCACTTCCTTGCCCTCCACCTTGAGCCGGGTGTCAATCGCCGCGTCGCGGACCCGCAGGTCATGATACTGCGCGACCAGGATGTCATGCACCGTATGCGCCTTGTCCGCATCGGACAGGTTCAGCACCTTGAGAATGTCCCCTACCCGGTTCTCAATGGTGGTGGCATAGAACGCCTCTTTTTCCGCGTCCGTCGCCGCGGGCGTGCTCAGGACCGGCGGCGGAGCCGGCGGGATGTCCTGGGCGGAAAGCGGCTGGTTGATGGCAAAAATGCCAAATGGAATGGCAAGGACCGTCAGGAGTTGCGTCTTCATGGATTATTGAATACTAGCATTGTTTGGGTTGACTGCAAAGCTGCTCCGTGGCAAACATCTTTTCACCTGGGTCAACTTTTGGCATCCAAGCCCCGCACTCCCTCTCCCCCTCGGGGGAGAGGGTTGGGGTGAGGGTTGGGGTGAGGGGGCGCCTCTTTCTTTGGGGTATGGTTTCTGCAAAGGTTTTTGTCATGGCAGTTTTCCAAAATAAAAACTTAATGAGCCGGAGTATTCTCCATGGACAATATTCGCTTGCCCCTGCGCACCGCCGAAGCGCGCTTCCTTGAACTTGCTGCCGATGGGCGAAATCGCATCCAGAAAGCCCAGCCCGCACTGCGGCATTGGCGCGACGGCTTTGCCCGCCAGGTTCGCGGGCGGAAATTCCGGCGTGAGCACCTGCATGAACGGCACCGCGTTATTGTTGAGTATGGTGATCTGCCCCTCCGTCGTGTCCAGTTGCAGCCAGCGCACGCCGGCAAAAAATCCTTTGAACTCCGGATAAACCCAGTCGCGCCAGCCCGCGATGGTGTTGTTGTAATCATTTTGCCAGACGCCGAGCGCCGCGCCGCGCAGCCGGTTCTTCCAGACGCGATACGGGCCATCGCCCAGCCAGCGCTTGTGCGTCACCAGATTTTCCGGATAGTCAAACAGCACGCCGATAAAATCATTCGTACCCTCGGCCGTATAGGTGTAATTGCAATTGATCCACCCGTTGCCATTAACGCGCCAGAAAATGGATTTCAAATCACCGTCATACTTGGCGGAGACAAAAGCATCCGGCCCGTCATCGTCAAAATGAATCTCCCGCAACATCGCGCTCCCCACCGCCAGACGCGGCCCGTTCGTCAGCGAAAAGCTTTGTCCGCCACGCTGGACACCAAGCAACAACCCTGTGTCCTTGCTGAACATCGCCGCCACGTCACCGGCGGTAATTGTAATGATGCCGTTTGTCTCCGCCGGCACGGCGTGATGCTCGGCGGGTTCTTCGGCCAGCCGTCCGTCATCACTCCGCCGCAACGGCCACACCCACGTCCACAATTCCCGCCCGCTCGGATCATCCACGCGCAGCGCCAGCGCGTCCGCATTTTTGGCCGACCCCGCGCTGATTTTCAAAATTCCGCTTCCGCCTGGCGGAATCGCCGGCGAATCCAAAACACCTTCGCGCACCACTGTGAACGGAGCATTAGTGACGAGCGGCGACGCAAATTTCCGCAGCTCCCACGAGAACTTGCAATCATGCGCATCGGTGAAACTGAAATGATTGTCCAGGCGGAAGAGGTCGTTGGTTTCACGCGTAACCTGAATCGGCGACCAGATTGCCTTGATGGCGTAATAGCTGCCCTCGCGCTGGCGGTACGGCCCCACAATGCCGTCCGGCGCTTGATTGCCCACCACGTCAATTTCCCCGGTGTCAGGCCGCTTGAGGCCGTCATCCAGAAACGCCCAGATGAATCCCCCCGCGCAATTCGTATGGCTCATCATCATATGCCAGTAGTCATCCAACCCCGCCCCCGCCCCGCCGTCGTAGAGTCCGTGCAGAAATTCCGTGGGCATGTAAATGTATTTCACCGGATCATTGGTCGCGACCAGCTCCTGATTTTTTGAATAATAAACCCGCTGCCCGTTCGCCGCGATTTCCGCCTTGTCGTACGCCAGATAATGCGCCGTGTTCACCCCGCTGAACGCCGCCCACGGATGCAGCACGCGGCGCCGCTGCGGGTCATATTCGTCAAAAAGGTTGTCGAGGTTGGTGTTAAAACCGCCCTCGTTGCCATTGTCCCAAAACAAAATGCTCGGATGGTTCACATCGCGCACCACCATTTCCCGCACCAGCTTCGGGCCGACCTCGTCATCGTAATAATGGTGCCAGCCGCCCAACTCGTCCAAAACATACAGCCCCAATTCATCGCACAAATCCAGAAACTGCGCGTCCGGCGGATAATGCGACATCCGCACCGCGTTGATGTTCCCGTCCTTCATCGTGTTGATGTCCAGCCGCTGTACCGCCTCGCTCAGGCAGCGGCCCGAGTCCGGCCAGAACGAGTGCCGGCAAACGCCATGCAAAATGACCTTGTGCCCGTTGACATACAGCCCGTCGCCGTCCCGCACTTCCATCGTCCGAAAACCAAACCGCTGCGAAATCTTGTGAATGACCTGCCCATTCTGTTTCAGCCGAAATTCAGCCACATAAAGATTCGGCGTTTCACCTGTCCACAGCTTGGGTGAGTCAATCTGTGATTTGAGATTTGAGATCTGAGATGACGACGCCGGAAGTTTTGCGCTGAAAACTTCGCCCACAGCATCGCCAGCAATCGTCCGAACCTGCCCCTCCACCTCATCGGCATTCGTCACCCCATTCAAATAAACATCTGCGGCAAAACTCCCATCAGCCTTCGCATCAATCGCCACGCGCTCAATAAATTCCTGCGGCACCGCTTCGAGCGAAACCGGCCGGTAAATGCCGCCAAACACCCAGTAGTCCGCATTGCGTTCCGCGCCATTGATGGATTTGTTCGCCGAATGCTTGGCCACGGTGACTTCCAGCAGGTTGGTCGCGCCAAATTTCACCAGCGGCGTGACCTCGTATTTGAACCGGTAAAAACCGCCCTGATGCATCGGCCCCACGGACTCGCCATTCAGCTTCGCCCCGGTGTCGGTCATCACCCCGTCGAACACCAAAAAAATTCTCCGCCCCGACCATTCCGCCGGCACCGTAAATTCATGCTCGTACAGCCCCTTTTCATCAAAGGCATTCGTCATGTCCTTCTGATAATGCACCGTGCCAAATCCCTTCACATCCCATTGCGAAGGCACTGGCAGATTGGTCCAGAACCCCGAATTGGCCCCGCTGGTGCAGAGAAATTTCCACGGCACCGCGTCGTCCTTGCCATGGCCCGAAAGCATTTGCACTTCCGTCTCCTGCGCGAAAACAGGCAGCGTGAAAACCAACGCAGCCAGCAGAAAAACTGCGGAATATCGAACATCCAACATGCTCTGTGGAAAACATCGTTCGTCCTGTGTTAACTCTTGACAGTCAAGCTCCGCACTCCCTCTCCCCCTCGGGGGAGAGGGCCGGGGTGAGGGGGCGTCTTCTTTTTTTGGAGCACGGCTTCTACAAAGCACATTCAGCATCCAACATCCAATGCCGGGCGCCAGCGTGTGTCGGACATTGAGTGTTGAATGTTGAATGTTGAATGTTGAATGTTCCTTCATTTTATCCTTTCAAATGCTTGCGGAAATCCGTCGGCGTCATGCCTGTGTGATGCCGGAAAAAATGGCTGAAATAAAACTCGCTGGAAAAACTCAACTGCCCCGCCACGTCCTTGATCGAGAGCCGCTTGTCCGCCAGCAACAGCCGCGCCTGGTCCAGCCGCGCGCGCTGGATGTGCTCATGCACCGTGCCGTGGCCGGATTTCTGGAACGCCGCGCGCAGCCCCGAGTAGCTGATTTTCCCCACCATCGCCAGTTCCTTCGCCTTCCAGTCGCGCAGCGGGTTCGCCGAAATCGCGTTCAGCACGCGCACCACCGGCACCGGCAGTTCCGCGTGCGGCGAATCCAGCAGATGCCGCGATACCAGCAGCTTGCCCAGCAGGTTGGTGATGATGACATGCACCTGCCATTCCCAGCCGGTTGGCCGGCGGTGAACGAGCCGGAGCAATTCGCTTTGCGAGCGCGCAACGATCTTCAAATCTTCCAGCGGAAACTCGGCGTTTTCATCATCGCGAAATGCCTCGTGCCAGAACTCCAGGCCCGGCCCGCCGAAACGAAAACCGGCGATGGTGAGATGCCGCCCCGCCGCCGGCAAATACGTGCGCGGCTTGGCCATGTCCAGCAGCCACACTTCCTTGCCGCGCCGGAGCTGGAACCGCCGCGACTTGTATTCCAGTTCGCCCTCGCCCGATTGCACCCAAAACAAATGTGCCCCCGGCTTTTCAAATTTTTCATGCCGGTCAGCCAGCACCACGCGGCGCGATCCAATGGAAAATAAATGCCACAACAGCCGCCGAGCCACCGGCGAGGGATCCACAAATGTCAGCTTGTCACCGGAATGATCAGGCGGGGCCATGGCAAACATTTAGCAGACCGCAGGGCTGGCTGTCCACTGTTCAGGCCAGGCATAGGTTCCCGGTTTGATCGTCAGCAAAATGGATTCGCCGCTGTCCACCGCCAGCGTGGCCACGCCCGGCGCCAGTTCACGCAGCACGCTCAATCGCGACCAGCCCATGCGCCGCACCAGTTCCGCCGCCGTCGCGCCGCCCTCGGCAAACACCCGCGCCACCGCCACCTGCCGCATCACCTGCTCCGCCACGCGCACCACGCTCTTCGACAGTTTCCGCGCAACGTCCACGTCGCGCACGGGCGGCAGGCCCACCGCCAGGATTACCCGTGAATTGTTTTGAAAACCGCCCACCACGCGCTGCGCCACCGCCGCGATGGCCGCCGGCGTGAACTCCGCGCCCCATGCCAGTTCCTGCGGCAGTGAAAACACCGGCGTCTTGCGCCGCTTCTCCGCCTGCACAAATTGCCGCGCGTTCTGCGTGGAGGTGCCGCTGATAAATAATTCCCGGCCCGTCGCGGTTTCTGGCGTTGAAACAGGCCCAACGCCGGGCGGATTGGAAATTTCACCGCCCAGCAGCGCGTTGAAAAATTCCGAGCCGCCCGCCGGCAGCACCGTTGCGTCGTGATGGCCTGCCCAGCTCTGCACATCCGCGGGCGTGCTCGCCTCGCCAATCACGATGGTTCCATTGGCCAGCGAACGGTCGCCATTCACCACCCGCAGCAGGAAATTTTCCGGCGCCGCCAGCAGCCGCACCACCTGCGACCAGCGCCGCGGGTATTCCGGGTCGCGCGCAAATTCTGTTTTGTGAATCGGCTTGCCCTGCACGAAATATTGCCCGTCGTGGATGGTCCGGCCCAGCGAAGGATTCGCCGGCAGCAACAGCGCCCGGTCCAACTGGAGCTGTTTCATCACCGCCTCCACTTCCGCCGTCACCTGCCCGCGCAAAACCGAATCCACCTTCTTATAAATCCACGTGGCTCCTGCCCCGCGCAACATCTTGGCCGCCATCGCCGCGCGCTTCGCCGCCATCGCCGGCTCGCACGAACGCGAATCCGTGTCCACGCACACCAGGTCGGCCCGGCCGCTGGGCTCGCCGCTGCGCACAATCTCCGCGCGCAAACCATGCCGCAATCCCACTGCGCCGAGTTCGGCCGCGCCGGTCAAATCGTCTGCAATTACACCTATCATTTTAAATTTACAATTTTAGATTTGCGATTTGCGAGGCCGCCGGCATTTTGCGGCTCATTCGCAAATTGCGAACTGCCGTTTTCCTTTTGCGCCAGGTCCGCAGCCACACGGATGGCGGAAAACAGGCTCGCCGGGTCCGCCTTGCCTTGCCACGCAATGTCAAACGCCGTGCCATGATCCACCGACGTCCGGACGATCGGCAGCCCGAGCGTGATGTTCACGCCCGTGTCAAACGCCAGCATCTTGAACGGAATGTGCCCCTGGTCATGATAGAGCGTCACTATGGCATCGAATTTTTTGCGCACGTTCAAGGTAAATGCCGCATCCGGCACCAGCGGCCCTTCAATCTGAATTCCGCGCTCACGCGCCAGCTTGACCGCCGGTTCGACGCACGTTTCTTCCTCGCGGTTTCCAAAAAGTCCGTGCTCGCCCGCGTGCGGGTTCAGGCCGCAAACACCCAGATGCGGCTCGCGCCGCAAAATCCATCGCATCGTTTCCGCCGTCAGTTCAATCACATTGAACACCCGCTCAGCCGAAAGTTTCCCCGGCACTTCATGATAGCCAATGTGCGTCGTGACCATGCTCACCGTGATTTTGTCGGAATACAGCATCATGCAGCTTCGCTTCGCGCCGGTGAGCGCCGTAAAAATCTCCGTGTGCCCCGGAAATTTTACGCCCGACAGGCTAAGTGATTCCTTGTGGATTGGCGCGGTCACGACTCCGGCAATTTTCCCCGCCAGCGCCGCCGCAATGGCCCGTTCAATGTAAACATACCCTGCCCGCCCGCATGCGGCGGAAATTTTTCCAGGCTCGACTTTTGCCGCGTCAATCGCCGCGCAATCCACCACGAGCGGCTCTGTGATTACCGTTAAATCCTCAAATTCCGCAAGTGAAACAATACGGCAAATTTGCTCGCGATTCTTCGCGACCCGGCGCAAAACCGACGCATCACCAAACAACACCGGCACACAACGCGCCAGCATCGCCTTCTCCCGCAGCCCGTGCAGGCAGATTTCCGGGCCGATGCCGGCCGGATCACCCATCGTCAACCCAAGTGTTGGTTTTACGCTCATGTTTTCCCGTTCAACAGATGCAGCTCCGCCATCTGCTTCCGGATTTTTTCCAGCTCCGCTTCCGAAACCTTGCGCAGCGGCGGCAACACCTGCGGCGCGCACAGGCCGCGCAGATGCATCGCCGCCTTCAATGCCGATAGCGATTCGTTCAGGTTGCGCCCCTTTTGGTAAAGCGCCGCCACCGCGTTCATGCGCACCGAAAGGTTTTCCACTTCCGTCCAGTCCGACTTCTCCGCCGCCGCGCAAAGCTGGCGGCAGACCTCCGGAATCAAATTGCCCACGCTCGGCACAATCCCGTCCGCGCCCAGCCTCAACCCCTTTTGCATCAGCGCGCCGACTCCGATGAACACGGAAAAATCCTTCCTCCCGCTGAATCGTTGGAGCAGTTCCTCATGCCGCTTCGGGTTGTTCTCGGAATCCTTGATGCCCGCCAATTTCGGATGGCCCAGCAACTGGCCCACTGCATCCAGCGGAATGGAAACCCCCGTGGTCATCGGCATGTTATAGAGCAGCATCGGCCCTTCCAGTCCGTCGAGCAGCGATTTATACCACTCGCCCAATTTTTCCGCCGGGACTTTTTCTAAAACCGGCGGATGCGCCACCACGGCATCTGCGCCGGCATCGAGGAACTCATTCGCCTCGGATAAATCCGCCGGCCGGATGTCGCCTAGGCCGGCAAAAACCACCGCGCGCTTGTTCACAAACCTCACCGTTTGCTCCACGAGCCGCCGGCGCGATTCACGCGGCACCTGCGAACCCTCGCCCGTGGTGCCCAGCACAAAAATTCCCGCCACGCCTCCCGCCACCTGCAAGTCCACCAGCCGCGCCAGCGCCGCCTCATCCAGCGTGCCGCCGCCCGCGAACGGCGTCACCAGCGGCACCACTGCCCCATGATATTTCAAACTTTTTCTCATTTTTAAATTCAGTAGGCCGCCTCGTAAATCCCTGCGGCATCGGCTTCCGCCAGCGGACGCAGGTTGTTCTTCAACAAACGCGTCACCTGCATCGCCGCCCGGGCCATGGCCGGAATCGCCTCGCGCGGGATTTTCAGTTCGGACAATGTTTGTGGCACACCGCAATCGCGCGAGAGTTGCGATAAAAATTCAACGCCCTTTTCCGCCGTGCCCAAATCGGAACAGTTGCGCGCCACACCCAGCGCCACCGAGATCTCCGCGTAACGCCCCGGCGCGGCGGAAAAGTTGAACCGCAGCACGTGCGGCAGCAGCAGCGCGTTGGAAACTCCGTGCGCGATGTGAAATTTTCCCCCCAGCGGATACGCCAGCGCATGCACCGCCGCCGTGTTCACCGGGCCGAGACACAAGCCGCCGTAAAGACTGCCCAGCGCAAGTGCCGCACGCGCTTCGAGGTCATTTCCGTTGCTCACGGCCCGGGCGAGATTTGCGGAAATCAACCGGATGCCCTGCAGCGCGTACGTATCCACGATCGGATGAGCAAATTTGTTCGCGTAAGCCTCGATGCAATGTGTCAGCGCGTCCAGCCCGGTCGCGGCCGTGACCGCAGGCGGCACCGAAACCGTCAGCAACGGGTCCACCAAGGCGGCATCGGGAACCAGGTGCGGACTCACCACACCCTTTTTCAACTCGTCCGTTTCATCGAGCAATATCGCGTTCGGCGAAACTTCCGCGCCGGTTCCGGCAGTCGTCGGCAGGCAGACCAGCGGCAGTTCGCGGCTGCGCAAAAGGCCGATGCCAAAAACTTCGCCGACGGTCTGCTTTCCATTAATGAGTGCAGCGACAAGCTTGGCCACGTCAATCGCGCTGCCCCCGCCAATTCCCAGCACACCGTCAATGCGTTCCGTCCGCGCCGCCGACAGGACTTTCTCAAATAATTCACGCGTCGGCTCGCAATCCACCAGCGGAGCAGACACAACTTCTATGGCGGATTTTTTCAACGCTTCCAAAACCGCCCAGAGCGTCGGCAGCACCGGCGTGCTGGAAACCAGCAGCGTGCGCTTCACGCCGCGTTGCGCAAGGATTTCCGCGCACTGTGGCGCGCAACCGTTCCCAAAAACGATGCGCGACGGCTGGAGCAATGTAATAGGGTTCATTTGATGGTGGAAAACATCCAACACTCAGCATCCAATATCCAATGCCCAATGAAACCAGCTCGCGTCGGCATTGGATGTTGAATGTTGAACAGGCCATGTGGAAAACAGCGTCTGACCTGTGTTGACTCTTGGCATTCAAGCTCCGCACCCCCCTCTCCCCCTTGGGGGAGAGGGTTGGGGTGAGGGGGCATCTCTTTCTCTGGAGCAAGGTTTCTACAAAGCATGTTCGATGTTGAATGTTGGATGTTCATATCTTTTGCCCCGCAACGACCGATGGAACGTTCTTCTCCACATACGTACTTTTGCGCTTCTCCATCCATCCCCAGAACGTCATTTCATCGTTCAGATTGGCATCCGCTGGAAACAGCCAGCTTGCCGACCAGCCAACGACCACCACAATAATGTGCGCGATGACGCCAATCATCACATCCGGCCAGCCGTAGCTCAGGCCGAGGTCAACCATCTTGTACTTGCCCCCCGTCAGTGTCGCCCAGGTGGTGAAAATAAGCGCCGTAACAATGCCAATCCAAAGCCCCTGCCGGTTGGCGCGGCGAGAAAAAAATGCCAGCAGAAACATCCCCGCGAGCCCGGCGGAAACAATCGCCGTCGCCGCATAATACAAATTCAAGGCCGAGTCGCCCTTGTGCGCGATAAACGCGCCCGCTCCAACCGCAATAGCGCCGCTCACGGCCACAATAATTTTTGCCACAAACAGCCGCTGCCGGTCGGTCGAGTCCGGGCGCAGCCGTCGGTAATAATCTTCCACGCCCACCGCCGAAAGGCAGTTCAGGTCGGACGACATCGTGGACATCGCGGCGGAAAACATCGCGGCCATGAAAATCCCGGCCAGCCCGGCGGGAATTTTCGTCGAGAGAAAATACGGAAACACCTGGTCGTAAAGAATCTTTCCGTTGGCATCGTGGAGTGCCGGCGGCAGGGTCTCGCCGGACAACTGATAAAATGCCCACAGCAACGTGCCAATCAGCATGAACGCCGCCCATGCCGGCACGCAGAGTGCCGCCCCCAGCGCCACGCCCTTGAGCGCGTCACGGTCCGTTTTGGCCACGAGATAACGCTGCACCAGCGTCTGGTCGGCGGCATATTTTTGCAAATACCAGAACCCGCCATAGAACACCATCACCCAAAAATTTCCGTCCGTCGTGAGGTCAAAATTAAACCCACCCAGGCTGAATTTGTCATGCTCGTTCGCCAAGTGAAACGCCGCGCCCGCGCCGCCCGGCATGATGGAAATCAAAACACCAAGCACCACGATCACGCCCGCGATTTTCACGATGCCTTGCAACACCTCCGTCCAGATGACCGCCTCCAGCCCGCCCACCAGCGTGTACAAAATCGTCACGATCCCCGCGCCAATGATAACGCGATAGGGATCCCAGTGCGTCATTCCACAAATCGCCATCGTGATGGTGAACAGCACGAAGCCCATCTTGGAAAAATGTCCCGCCGCAAACGCCAGCGCGCTGTAAGCCCGCGCGCTGTATCCAAAACGCTTTTCAAAATATTCATATGCGCTCATCCCCACCGCGTGGCGGAAAAACGAAATTAAAACCGTCCCCGCCACCAACAGTACGCCAACCGCCATGAATCCCGGTACCAGTTGGTTCCAGTTTCCTTTGAATCCCGCTCCCGGGTATGCGATGAACGTGATGCTGCTGATGATTGTGGCAAACACCGAAAGCCCCATCGCCCAATGCGGCACCGAACGCCGCGCCACAAAGTACGCTTCGGTCGTGGTCTGCCGCCGCGCAAACCACAAGCCAATGAACGCCACCGCCGCGAAATAAATCACGATGACCAGCAAATCCAATGTGCGCAAGGAGGTCATTTAGCCGCCACCTTTTTCGCCGGCACTTGTCCGGCAAAAATTCCGTTTGTAAAACGATATTCCGCAGCCAGCTCGCCGTTTTCATCCCACTGAAAAACCGAACCATCCGCCACGAGTCCGAAGAAGCTGCGCTTCGAATCGCGCCCTTCAGGCTTCGTGTTCCAGGTGGACTGCAATTTGTGATGACCATCCGGCCAGTGCTGCGTCCAAATGGCCTTGTTCAACTTTAAATCATGCTGCCACGTCCATAGCACTTGCCCGCCCTGCGACCAGAAAGTCTCAAGACCGGTTTTGCGGCCGCTCGCGTAGGTGACTTCATGCTGCTTTGCACCGTTTTCGTAAAAATCCGTGCCCTTGCCATCCAGCAGGTACCGTCCATTGGGGCATATCCGCGCGCTCCATTGCGACCGGATTTGCCCATTCAGATATTTCTCGGAGAAATCTTTGACCGTGCCGCCCGAAGTTTCGGCTGCGATGTCGCCCGCATTTGAAAAAATCCACGCCTCATTCAATTCATAATGCAGGCACGGCTCCGTCTCCGTGGTCAAAACATGAATGACCCCGTTCGGCGCCTGGCGCGCGGTGACGTAGCCGAGCGTCCCATTGACGCCGCGCTCGTGGTTCGGCAACTGCACCGGCAATTGCTTGATGCGCCACGTTACGCCCTTGTCGGTGGAAAGCGCCACGAAGCAGCCGTTCCCGGATTTCCAGCCCTCGGGCGGCGGGCGGTTGGCCTTGTGCAGATACGCGTCGCTCACAAAAAATAAATTCCCGTCCGCCAGCTTGATCAACGATGGCCGTTGCCCGCTGCCCAGCGGCGGAAACGGCGACGCACTGCTCGCGCCCCAGCTCGCGCCCCAGTTCGTCGAGGTGTTTTCCGGCGACCAGCCTTGGACGCTCGCATTCTTTCCACCGATTGAGAGTAAATCACCCTTGTCATCCAGCGGCACAACCACCGAATGGCGTCCGCCAGTCCGCCCGCTCATTTGTTGCCAGTGAATCCCATCGTCCGTGCTATGCCACAAAAAACTGGTCGCCTTGTCGCCGTCCATCGCAAAATAAATTGAATTATCCGCCCCGCGAAACGCGCTCGTGATCGGCTGCGCCGTGAAATGTTCCGCCGCCTGCGCAAGCTGTGGCAGCGAAAGCGTCCATGTTGCGCCGTTGTCCGCTGACGTTGCCATTTTGAATGGCACCGAATCCGACAGCGCCCGGCCGCCGCCAAAAAATCGGATTTTCCCGCCGTCGTTCCACAGCAGCCCGGACTGATCGTTGTAATTTTCCGTTTTGAAAAACAGTTCCGGCAGGTCCCATTCCTCGGAGCCATAGCGCAGCCGCGCTTGCACGAAGGACGTTTCCGGGTCGCTCTCTGCCTTGCCCGGTGGGGTGCTGAAATAGACCGCCAGCGCATCGCCATTGGGCAGGATTTCAAATCCCGGCGAGTGGTTGTGCGTGAACACCTGCGGGTCCATTCCAGTCAGCGCCGCGAAGTTATTCGTCAAATTTTCCGGCGGAATCGGCATGGCGAAGCGCACGGTGAAATACGGAACCCCCGGATTCGGCCCCAAAAGCGCCGGGGCCTTGTCCTGCTTCACGGCGCACTGTGTGAACGGTGGCATCGCGGGACTCGCCGAATCGAGCGCCAGTTCCAGCCAGTTTGCACCGTCAGCGGCGGATTTTTGAGCGCCCAACGTAAACCCCGCCGCCCGCACCGGCACGGTTTCCATGTTGCCAGCATTGGACCTTTCCGCGCAGGCAAAAGCGCCAGCCATCGCCGCGACAGCAGCGGCGCGCCGGACCAATTCGACCATTGCACGGTTCGGAAACATTAACTTGATGGAGACGCGGATAAGTTACCTCATTTCCAGCTTTGGAGTCATATTGAAAACGCCAAACTATTTGAGAATAATGCCAAACAGCCGCCGCGTCAAAGTTTCCGCTTGCTTCCGCGTGTGATGAAACGATTCTGTCCTCAAGGCATTTCCCGAATAATTAGCCGCAAAAATCGCAAAGGGCCCGGCGCCCAAAATTTGCGCTCTTTTAGGCCAAATAAATACATTTGAGTCATTATGAAAGCAGCCACACCAACGCTCGGTGTCATCTACGGCAACCGCGATTTTTTCCCCGACCAGCTCGTCACCGAGGCGCGGGCGGACATTGCCCAGCTCTTCGCCAAATTCGGCATCAAGGCCATCCAGCTTGGCGAACACGATTCCAAGCTCGGCGGCGTGGAAACGCACGCCGATGCGCGCAAATGCGCCGCGCTGTTCCGCAAACATGCCGAAGAAATTGACGGCGTCCTCGTCTGTCTGCCAAACTTCGGCGACGAAAAAGGTGTGGCCGACACGCTCAAGATGTCCAAGCTCGATGTGCCGGTGCTGATTCAAGGCTATCCCGATGATTTGAAGCAGCTCTCCCCCGCGCGCCGTCGCGATGCGTTCTGCGGAAAAATTTCCGTCTGCAACAACCTCGTCCAGGCCGGCATCAAATTCTCGCTCACCAGCAAACACGTTTCCTACCCCACCTCGACGGGGTTTGAAACCGATCTGCAAAAGTTCCTCGGCGTCTGCCGCGTCGTCAATGGCTTGCACGGTGTGCGCCTCGGTGCCGTCGGCGCCCGTCCCGGCGCCTTCAATACCGTGCGCTATTCAGAAAAAATCCTCGAACGCCACGGCATTAGTGTCACCACCATTGACCTCTCGGAAATTCTCGGCAAGGCCGGCAAAATGAATTCCGGCGCCGCCGCCGTGAAAGCCAAGCTCGCGGAGATCACCGGCTACGCGCCCGCCCCCGGCGTGCCTCCAGAAAAGCTCGTGCAAATGGCCAAGATGGGCGTCGTCCTCACCGATTGGATGGATGCTAATTGCCTCGACGCCACCGCCATCCAGTGCTGGACCTCCGTGCAGGAAAACTATGGCTGCAACGTTTGCACGCTCATGAGCATGATGAGCGAAAAATTCCTGCCCAGCGCCTGCGAGGTGGATGTCACCGGCGTGCTAACGATGTACGCCATGCAACTCGCCGGCGGCACCCCCGCCGCGCTCGTGGATTGGAATAACAATTATGCCAACGACGACAACAAGTGCGTCCTCTTCCATTGCGGCAACTGGGCAAAATCCTTCCTGCCGGACATCAAGATTTCCACCGCGCCAATCCTCGGCAGCATCCTCGGAGTGGAAAACACCTACGGCGCACTCGATGGCCGCACCCCCGCCGGGCCGTTGACCTATGGCCGCATCACCACCGCCGACGCCGAGGGCAAAATCCGCGCCTATGTCGGCCAAGGCCATCTCACCAACGATCCCCTCAACACCTTCGGCAACCGCGCCGTTGCCCACGTGCCCAACTTGCAAAACGTACTGAAACACGTTTGCCAGCAAGGCTTCGAGCATCACGTCGTCATGACCGTCTCGCACAGCGCGGACATTCTGGCCGAGGCCTTTGGAAATTATTTCGGCTGGGAAGTGTGCCACCACCATGACAAATGAGCTTCCATCTTGTCATGAATATACATGAACTCGAAGCACGCCTTTACGTTGATTGAAATGCTCACTGTCATCGCCATCATCGGAATCCTCGCCGCCCTCCTGCTCGCGGTGCTCATTGCCGCCAAAAAGCGCGCGGATCGCGCCACTTGCCTGAACAACCTGCGCCAGATCAACCTCGGCATCCGCATGTATTCGGACGATTCCAGCGACGCCACGCCCAGCCCCGGCATCTCTGCCACCAGCACCAATCACATGCCGTTGTTCTCAGCTTACAAGGAGCTGATGAAAAATTACGTCGGGTTAAAAGGCGCCCCGTCACCGCGGGACAAGCTGTTTGCCTGCCCCGCGGATAAATTTTTCCCAAGTTACGTTGATATCACAAACACAGGTTGGTACTACGTGCGTCATAGCCTCCACGATGTTCCTGTCCTGGATTATTCCAGCTACGCGTTCAATGGCGGCGATAATGCCACGCGCACCTTCGGACTCACCAATCACTATACCATGCCCGGGCTCACCGGCGTAAAGTTCAGTTCGGTCAAACATCCAGCGCGGACCATTCTTGTCGCCGAGGCATCGGCCTTCCCTCCTTGGTCATGGCACGAACCATCGTCCAGCCTGGTCTTCAATAATGCCAAAAACATGGCCAGTTTCGTGGATGGCCACGTAAGCTATATAAACATTTATTGGGACAGCACTCCATTGCCCGGCGGCGGCCAGTCGCTCGCGTTGGGATATAATCCCCCCGCCGGCTACGACTATCAATGGAGCGGCGACTAGGGCGCGAAACTTGACACCATGACCGACCGCGAACTCCAGCTTAAAGCCGTTCACCTGCGCAAGAAAACGCTCGAAGCGATTTTCGAGGCCGGCGCAGGCCATACCGGCGGCGGACTTTCCTGCCTCGACATCTTGAACGTGCTCTACAACCGCATCCTGAATGTCTCGCCGAAGACGAGTTCCGATCCGCACCGCGACCGCTACGTGCAGAGCAAGGGCCATTCAGTGGAGGCCCTTTACGCCGTGCTGGCGGATCGCGGGTTTTTTCCAGAAGCGGATTTGAAAACAATTTGCCATTACAAGTCCCATTATGTCGGCCATCCCACGCGACACATTCCCGGCATCGAGATGAACACCGGCGCGCTCGGTCATGGCTTGCCCATCTGCATCGGCATGGCGCTCGCCGGCAAAATGGATTCCGCGCCGTATCGCGTTTTCACCCTGCTCGGCGATGGCGAACTCGCCGAAGGCTCCAATTGGGAGGCCGCACTCGCCGCCGCGCACTACAAGCTGGATAACCTCACCGCCATCATTGACCACAACACGCTCCAAATCACCGGCCACACCCGCGACGTGATGAGCAACGCGCCGCTCGACGAAAAATGGCGCGCCTTCGGCTGGTCTGTAAAGGTTCTGGACGGCCACGACTATGCGGCCCTGACCGGGGCATTAAGCCGGCCTGCTGAAATCGGCAAACCCACCTGCGTCATTGCCAACACCACCAAGGGCAAAGGCGTGAGCTTCATGGAAAACGTCGTCAAATGGCATCACGGTGTGCCGAACGAGGCGGAGTTGAAACAGGCGCTAAGCGAATTGAGCGCCACCGAGGCAAACTTGAAAGGCGCCTTGTGAAAATCTTAATCCTCGGCGGCACCAAATTTCTCGGCCGGCATCTGGTTGAGGCGGCCCTAGCGCGCGGCCACGAAATCACGCTGTTTAATCGCGGGAAAACCAATCCTCATTTATATCCCGCCGTCGAAAAAATTTGTGGAGACCGTGACGGAAATCTGGATGCGCTTGAAGGCCGCCACTTTGACGCAGCCATTGACACCAGCGGCTATATTCCCGCGCAAGTTCGTGCCAGTGCCGGCCTCCTTGCGAGCACCGTTGGCCATTACACATTCATTTCAAGCATTTCAGTCTATCGCGATTTCAGCGAGGCGGGCTTGGACGAAAATGCCTCCACCGCCATTCTGCCGCCCGGCGCAGGCGACAACGGAAACAACGGCCAGTATTACGGCGCGAACAAAGCCCTGTGCGAGCGGACCGCCGAACGCGCCATGCCCGGGCGCGTATTGATCGTGCGGCCGGGCATCATCGTCGGCCCGCATGACCCCACAAACCGCTTCTCCCATTGGGTTCAACGGATCGCGCGTGGCGGCAATATTCTATGCCCCGCTCCGCCGGATGCACTGCTGCAAATCATAGACGCAAGGGACCTGGCCTTATGGATCATCCGCATGGTAGAGGCCCGGCAGGTCGGTTGTTTCAATGCGGCCGGCCCCGCCTACGCCCTGACTTTTCAGCAGATGCTTGATACCTGTAGAAATGCCAGCGGCAGAGACGCGCGCTTTGTCTGGGCGGACGAAGAATTTTTATTGGAGCACAAAATAAACCCTTCGACGGAGTTGCCCCTTTGGATTCCGAAAACAGAAACAGGTTATTCTGGATTTTTTGCCGTTGATTGCGGGCGGGCTCTAAAGATGGGACTGGTATTCCGGCCATTGGCTGAAACCGTGCTGGACGTCTTCGCTTTCGCGCTCGATTCTTCAAGTAACGCCCGGGAAACGGGCCTCTCGCCCAACCGGGAAGAAAAATTTTTGCAGGCTTGGAACGCTAGAATTCCCGCATGAGCGCGCCCGCACCCTCCATGTTCACGCCTGCCGCCAAGGCGATGGCCGAAAAGCTCGGCCTCAAAATGGGCCGCGCCAATTTGGAAGAATTCGCCGCGACGCTGGAGGAACTCGCCAAAGCCGACCCAAATATAATTGCCGTCACCAGCGATTCGCGGGGTTCCGGCAAACTTGCGCCGTTCGGCAAGGCCTTGCCCAAACAAATTGTTGAGGTCGGCATCGCCGAGCAAAATCTTGTGGGCATTACAGCAGGACTGGCCGCGTGCGGCAAAAAAGCATTCGGTGTCTCGCCCTCCTGTTTTCTCACCGCGCGCGCGCTGGAGCAAATCAAGAATGATGTTTGTTACTCGGACGTTCCAGCCGTGCTCGTGGGCATCAGTTCAGGCGTCAGCTACGGCGCGCTCGGCACCACGCACCATTCCTTGCATGACCTCGCAGTCCTCCGCGCCATCAATAATCTCACCGTCATCGTCCCCGCGGATAATTTTGAGTCGCGCCACGCAATCCTCGCCGCCGCCAAGGCAACCAAACCTATTTTTGTGCGCTTCGGCAAAGCCGCCATGTTTAATCTCCCCAAGCCGGATACGAATTTTGAAGTCGGCAAGGCCATCACCTTGCGCGAAGGCAATGATGTTGCCTTCATCGCCACTGGCGAAACGGTGGTTCACGCCCTGCTCGCCGCCGGCCAGCTCGCCGAACGTGGCCTGCAAGCACGGGTCATTTCGATGCACACCATCAAGCCGCTCGACACGGAGACCATCCTGAAAGCGGGCCGCGAATGCCGCGCCATCGTGACCGTGGAAGAACATATGGTCCACGGCGGCTTGGGCGAAGCCTGCGCCTCGGTGCTGCTGCAAGCCGGCGTCAGCAAGCCCTTTCGTATCGTGGGCTTCCCCGACGAGGAAACCGTTCCCGGCGCGCAAGCGGATATTTTCCGACATTACGGTATTTCGGTGGAAGGCTTGAGCGAAACGGCGGCGCGACTCTTAAATCGCGCATGAGCCTGATTTTCGCCATTGACCAAAGCACGTCCGCAACGAAGGCCATCCTCTTCAATGCGCGTGGAAAAGTTTTGGACAAGGCCTCGCGCAACCACCGACAAATTTATCCGCAGCCCGGCTGGGTGGAACACGATGCCGAAGAAATCTGGCGCAACGTCTTGGCCGTCGTTCGCGAAATCACCCGGCGAAACCGCCCAAAAATGTTGCAGCTCGCGGGCCTGAGCATCACCAACCAGCGCGAAACTGTTTTGGTTTTCGACCGCAAGACCGGACGGCCGCTTCACCATGCGCTGGTCTGGCAGGACCGCCGCGGCGATTCCATTTGCGCCCGGCTCGTGAAGCAGGGCTACGAAAAATTTGTTCGCGCCAAAACCGGGCTGAAAATTGACACCTACTTCTCCGCATCAAAAATCCGTTGGCTCATCGAGAACCAACCCGGTCTTGCGGCCAGACTGAAGAAGGGCGACGCAGTCATTGGCACCATCGACACTTATCTCATTCATCGCCTCACGGGTGGAAAAGTTTTTGCCACGGATTCCACCAACGCCAGTCGCACTCTCCTGTTCGATATCGGCAAGCTTTGTTGGGATACGAAACTTTGTAAAATGTTCAAGGTCCCGATGCGCGCGTTGCCGGAAGTTCGTGAAAGCGCGGCGCACTTTGGCAAGACGAACGCTGATGGCATCCTGCCAAAATACGTTCCCATTGTTGGCGTCATGGGTGATTCACAGGCGTCGCTCTTCGCACAGCGCTGCTATCAGCCCGGTACGGCCAAGGCCACGTTCGGCACCGGCACCAGCGTGTTGCTGAACATCGGCGGGAAATTCCGCCCCTCAAAAAAAGGCGCCGTCACCGCGCTGGCCTGGGTACATCACGGCAAACCAACCTACGCCTTCGAAGGCATCATCAACTTTTCCGCCGCCAGCATCGAATGGCTGAAAAACCAGCTGGGCTTGATCCGCGATTCATCGGAGGTGGAAAAGCTCGCCACGAGCGTCGCGGACAACGGCGGCGTTTACCTCGTGCCGGCGTTTGCCGGACTGAGTGCCCCTTATTGGTCGCCACAAGCCCGCGCTGCCATCATTGGCATGACGGCGCACACCGGCAAGGCCCATGTCGTCCGCGCTGCGCTCGAAGCCATCGCCTACCAGATTCGCGATGTGCTCGACATGATGCGCGCGGACGCAAATACCAAATTACTCAGTCTCCACGCCGACGGCGGCCCGACACAAAATAAATTCCTGATGCAATTCACCGCCGACCTGACGCAAATAGAAATAAAAACCGCCGACGTGGCTGAAAGCTCCGCCTGGGGCGCGACTATGAACGGTCTGCTGACGCTGGGCGTTTATAAATCACTGGACGAACTGGCAAAACTCCCGCGCAAACAGAAAATTTTTCATCCTGCCATGAAACCGGCAGCGGCAAAACAACTGCATGACGGCTGGCAGGCCGCCGTAAAAAGAGTTTTGTGAACTCCGGACCAAGCTCAACACCATGCACACCACACAAATGAAAATCATGAAATCAAACTGGCTCAAAATGGCGCTGGCCTGTTTAGTGACAATGGCGGCCATGCTGTTCACGCAAGGTGCCCTCGCGCAACCCGCGCCCAAACAAAAAATCGCCGTCATCATTTCCACGCTAAACAATCCATGGTTTGTTGTGCTTGGCGAGACCGCCAAGGCGCGGGCCGTGGAACTCGGCTACGACGCAACGATCTTTGATTCGCAAAACGACACGGCCAAGGAAGCCGCCAACTTTGAGAACGTCATCGCCAGCGGCTACAAGGCCATTCTGTTCAATCCCACCGACGCGAACGGCTCTATTGCCAACGTACTCAAAGCCAAGGCCGCGGGCATCCCGGTTTTTTGCATTGACCGCGAAATCAATTCCACCAACGCCGCAACCGCACAGATGCTGTCCGACAGTTATTCCGGCTGCGTCAAGCTCGGCCAGTATTTTGTGAAGACCGTCGGCAAGGAGGGCGAATACGCAGAGCTGCTCGGCATCGTCGGCGACAATAATACCTGGAACCGCTCGAAAGGATTTCACAGCGTCGTGGACCGCTATCCCGGCCTGAAAATGGTCGCGCAACAAAGTGCCGAATTTGACCGCGCTAAGGGACTCGAAGTAATGGAATCCATCCTGCAAGCGCATCCGGACATCAAGGCTATTTTCTGTGGCAACGACGCCATGGCCCTCGGCGCGTATCAGGCGCTCGTCACCGCCGGCAAGGCTGACCAAGTGAAGCTCTTCGGCTTCGACGGTGCGGATGACGCGGTAAAACTCATCGCCGAGGGGAAAATGGCTGCGACCGGGATGCAATTTCCAAAAACCATGGCACGCCAGTCCGCCGAGTTCGCTGATGCATACATCAAGGGCAAACGCGATTTTCCGCAAAAGGTGCCGGTGCTGGTCGAACTCGTCACCAAGGACAACGTGGACAAATACGGCGATTACGGAAAAAAATAAACCATGCGCGCCGCCCGCTGGCTCATCGCAGTTGCTATTGCCGTTGGGCTTTGCTGGCGGTTTCCGCTGTTTCACGCCATCCCTTTGAAAACAGCGGTCGCCGAAAAAGCCGCCGCCGCGTTTGACCCAGCAGAGTTCGCCGGAACCTTCTGGACGAATCAGTTGCTGCCGTCGCTCACGAAAGCGGTGAATTCCGAAACGCTGCTGCCTGCAATCCAAGCTGACGCGGCGGCGGCAAAAACAAATTACTCGCGCAGCGTAGGCATGGGCGGAAGTTATTTCTATTTCCTCTCCGGCACCGGACGCGTAGTCGCGGTATCAGATGACGAAGTTTCCCTCGCAATCAACGACAGCAGCACCAATAAAGAAGTCGCGTTGCAAACCGGCCTCGTTTTCGGCAACGCGTTGCGCGACGGCACGGGCCTGCTCAACGTGAACGATTACCCAAACTCCCAGGACTTCAACGCCATTTCCGAGGCGCTCAATCACATTGTCGAAACGCGCGTGTTGCCACAGCTCCACAATCAGGCCAAAGTCGGCGCGAAGATCTATTTCACCGGCTGCGCGGAAGTGGATGACGAATCCAGCGATCTAAAGCCGCTCAAGGTAATCCCTATCCAGACGGAGCCTCGATGAACGCAAAGGAAATCTTCAAGCGATTGCAGCCGCTCATCGCGCTCCTCGTGATGGTCATCGCGCTATCGCTGCTCTCGGATAAATTTCTCACAATTAGTAATCAGCGAAACATTCTCCTGCAAATTTCGGTCAACCTCTGCCTCTCCATCGGCATGACGCTGGTCATTCTCACCGGTGGCATTGATTTGTCGGTTGGCGCAATTCTCGCCCTCGCCGGTGCAGTTGCCGCCAGCCTGCTGAAAAACGGCCTCGCGCTGAAAACCGTTGGCGTGGTACTCCAATTCACACCATTTGGCGCTGTGATCGCAGGCATCGTCACCGGCCTTGCATTGGGTCTGTTTAATGGCCTCGTCATCACACGATTCAAACTGCCGCCCTTCGTGGCCACGCTTGGCATGTTAAGCATCGGGCGCGGTCTCACCATGCTTTGGACCGGCGGATTTCCCGTGACCGGCCTCGGTGATCAGTTCGACTTCATCGGCACCGGCATATTTCTGGGCGTGCCCATGCCAGTCTGGATTTCCGCCGCGCTCGTCACGCTGTTTTACATCATCTCACGGCGCACGACGCTTGGCCGCTACATCTACGCAGTAGGCGGCAGCGAGAAAGCCACGGCCTTTTCCGGCATCAACGTAAACCACGTCAAACTTTGGGTCTACGCGCTCGGCGGCGCGCTCGCGGCCATCGCCGGGCTCGTAGTCACGGCGCGGCTCGATGCCGCCGACCCCAAGGCCGGCCTCGGCTACGAACTCGATTCCATCGCGGCCGTGGTCATCGGCGGCACGTCGCTTTCCGGCGGACGTGGTTCCATCCTCGGCACCGTGCTCGGCTGCCTCATCATTGGCGTGCTCAACAACGGCCTTTTCCTCCTGGATGTTTCCCCGTTCTGGCAACAAGTCGTGAAAGGTTTCGTGATTCTCGCCGCCGTCGCCTTGGACAAAATGGGCTCACGCCGGGAAGAAAAATAGTCGCCACCGCCCTTATCCAGCTTTCTCCTCAACCACCGGCCGCTTGTGCCAGTAATTCGCCAGCATGGAACCGCTGATATTCATCCATACAATAAAAATCGCCGGCGCCAGCCCCACCGTGGCAAGCTTCCCCATCGCGTTCGCCAGCCCGCTTGCCATGCCGCCATTTTGCAGGCCCACTTCAAAGGCGATGCTGCGCGCGGAATTCTTGTCCAGCCCGCTCGCGCGGCTCAGGAAATAACCAAAGAAATAGCCGGCAACATTGTGTATCAAAGAGGCCAGAAACAATAATCCGCCCACTTTCAGCAAATTATCGCGCCCCGCCGCCGTGGTCATCGCCGTAACATACAGGATGCCCACAATCGCCATCGTGGGCATAAACTTGTCCAGCCACGGCATTCGCGTCGCGACGGCGTGATAAACCACCCCGATCACAAATGCGCTTAGTAGAAATCCCACAAGCGCCACACTCGTAAGTGAGCCGTCCGTCAAACGCGACTTCATATAATCCCAGCCGCCAAAAATCAAAAACAACAGCCAGACAACAGCCAGCACGGCAATGCCAAGGATAATTCTTTTCCCGCGCGGCGACGCATGTTTCAAAAAATCATGAATTAACGCCGCCCCGATGGGCACCAGCACAATTTTGATGATATCCACCATCATGCTGAAGTAACTGACCGGAACCAGCTCGCCTGCCAGCAGCTTCATCCAGAGCGGCGTCATCAGCGGTGCGATCATCGTGGTGACGGCCGTCACCGTGACCGACAATGCGAGGTTGGAACGCGCAATGTAAGCCATGACGTTCGACGCCAGGCCACTGGAACATGAACCAATGAGGATGATCCCCGCCGCAATTTCCGGCGGGAAATGAAAGATTTTCGTAAGCGCCAGCCCCACCAGCGGCATTACGGAAAAATGGCAGACAATGCCCACGAACACTCCGCGCGGCGCCTTGGCTACGCCCGCAAAATCATGCAGGCTCATCTGCGTGCCCATGCCAAACATCACGAGCTGGATGGCAATCAGCATGGCCCATTTGTTGCGCATGTTGAAACCATCCACGTGCAATATCTGCGCCGGATAAATCACCGCCAGCGCCACCACCGCCACAATCCACGCGGTAAATTGGTAACCACGAAATCTTTTCGAGAAGTGCAGCGCAATCGCGAAGACGACCGTCAGGATTATCAAAACCGGCTGCCACCATGCGGCATTGTTCATTTGGATGGCCGGACGATTTGAACTTCTCCGCCTTCGAGTCCGTTATGGCCGTCGCGATTTTCACACAGGGCCGTCAGCCTCGCCCAGGCCGCAATCACCGGCTGCGGCGCATGGTCGGGTACCGCATGGCTCGCCCAGGTAAAAATTTCCACGTAACGGGGCTTGCCGTTGTCTTCCGTGGTCCGAATGACCGTATGCGGCTGGTCAGTCGTCAGATGCCCGATCTGATAAATTTTCCATGTCTGCCACAACACCTCCTCAAACTCCACCTCGCTGCCGGCCTTCACATGATACGTGACAAGGACGGTTTCGGGATCAACGCCCATGTCTGCGGCCGGCTTCAGCGTCGAACAACCCGGCACCATAAAAAGCAGAAGGCTGAAAAAGGTGAATGTTATTTTCATGCGAAAAATCTGGCCATTTATTTCGCGTTGTCAAAATGATTCAGAGCACGCCTGCTAAATAATCGACCGCTATACCCGGACTCGCAAGAATCGGAACGCGCCGGTCTTCCGGCGCCAGCATGTCCACCACTCGCGCCATTGAGGCCTGCGCCAGCGCGATCACATCCACCTGCTTGGACAATTTTTTCAAAGCCGCGGCCACCAGCACGTCGTGCTTCGCGGCATCACCGCTCATCAGAGCATCAAACGCGCCTTCCGCCAGACGCGACGTAAGTTTGATCCGCTTCCCGGCAATAGCTGCGCGGCGCTGGATTAAATCCGCCGTTGGTTCCAGCGTGGTCCGCAACGTGGCAATGACGCCGATACGCTTGCCTGCAGCCACAGCCTTGTCCGCCATCGGCTGATCCACGCGTAACACCGGCACGCCAGCCAGTTTTGCGCCAGCCTCCACCGCCGGGCCGATGGAGGAGCACGTCACCATGATATAATCCGCGCCCGCCAGCTCGGCAGATTCAATATATCCAGCAACACGGCGTGAAATCTGCGCCGTCAAACTGCCGGCGGCCACGATGCCTTTCACCAGGCTGTCATCCGCAATGTTAAACGTCTCCACGCCGGGCAGCTTCTCCTTGCACAACTGCGCAAAGATCGGCACCAGCGTCGCCGACGTGTGAATCAACCCGAGTTTTTTGCGTTTCATAATTTTAGATTCTTCCGCGTCTCACGATTTCAAAATAATTCTCCGCGCCGACCTGTCCGCCCTTGAAAATCATCTCACAACCATCCACCGGCGAGCCCGGCGCGTACGCGCGGCACAAAGGCGCGCCAGGCGTCAACGGCGCAATCATTTCCAACGCCTCAATGCCCAGCGCCCGCGCGGCAAAACTTGAGGTATCGCCCCCCGCAATACAAATTCGGCGCGTTGGGCACCGCCCCTGAGCGCAGCGCAACACCATGCCAAGTGACGCGCCAAGAATTTGCGCGGTATTATTCTTCAATTTTGCAACGACGCGTTTATCCGCACCCCTGCGGGTTGTATGCACAATCACACTGCGACCCGCTCGCAACATTTCAGCAGCGGCGTCCGCTGCGCGGTTCATTTCACTTGGCGCACTTGTGCTCATCGTCAACCTTGCGGCGTTTAAAATCACTTCGAAAAAACCATGCTTTAATGCCCGGTCAATTTGCCCTCCTGTGACAGGCGAGCAACTGCCCGAACCAATCAACACATTTGTAGCAGCCGACGTGAGGAGGCTCTGACTATCTCGCTTTTCGGTTTGAGCCGCCTCACGTCGGCTGCTACGAGAACCAAAATGCGCCGCCAACGCCGCCTCAACACCCGATGAACCAATTGAAAACAATGGCTTCCCGCGGCTGGCATAAGCGTCAATCAACCCGCCAATTTGTTTTAGTTGATTGGTGTAAAGCGCATCGAACAAAACCGCATCCGGCTTCTCCATCAGAATTTTTTTGAGCGCCGCGCGCGCTTCACTCTCCGGCAAGGCCAGTTTCAAAATATCAAACAGTGCGATTTTCTTCTTCATCTGCTGCGACAGATGTAACCGCAAATCCGCCTCGGTCATCGGCGTGACCGAATGCTTGCTGACGGACGGATGGCGGTCGAGCCGGTGAATTTCACCCGCGCTGCCAATACCATAGCGCGCAAAATGCGTCCCGAAAACAGTATAGCGTCCGAGCGCTGGCGCAGCAGCCAGGATCGGAATGAACGGCGCGGGGAAAATCTTGGCCGCCACCTCCATCACCCGCCCAATGCTGCCCACCGCAGGCGAAGAATCGAATGTCGAACAAACTTTGTAATGAACATGCCGCGCGCCCAGAGCCTTCAATTTTCTCAGCGCCGGCCGTAGTTCCTTTTCAATCGCTGTCGGCGGCATCGAACGCGTCATGCCCGCGACCCCGACCGCTTGCAGCCCGGGAAACTTCCTCAATTGCGCCGGGGTCGGCGGCTTGATAAACAGTGCTGTGCGAATACCCGCCAGCGTAAGTTGCTCCAATGCGTCCGTGGAGCCGGTGAAATCATCGCCATAGAATGTGAGAAGCAGCCGGCTCATTTTGCCTTCCCAAATTTCTCCAGCGACGGGTTGAGTTCCGGATATTTTTTCACGGCCTCCTCCATCGTGAGTCCTTCCACAGCCGCCTCCCACCATTTCCGCAACGAGCGCACGCCCGCCGCCGGACCCTCGGGATGCGCCATGATGCCGCCGCCCGCCATGTAAAGCAGGTCAACCGTCTGCGTGCGGCGAAATGTCTCCGGCGCCTGTCCGCCCCATTGGCCGGACGAAACCACCGGCAACACTGCCATGCCGCCGAGCAGCGGTTTGCCGCAGGCCTCAATGGAGCGCACTACGGAATCATCGCTCTCCCAAAATTTGTTTGCGATGCCGTTGACATGAATCTGGTCCACGCCTGCCAGCCGCCAGATTTTTTGATAGGCGGCAAACTCAGTGCCGAGCAGCGGATGCCGGTTCATTGCGCCCCATCCGTTGCGGTGGCCGTGAATCGCCAGAGCACCGAAATCGCAAACCTTCTTCGCGCCCGCCAGCCCGACGCTGTTGAGGGAAATCATCGCGCACGTGCCACCGGCATCCACCACCTTCTCATAGTGTCGCCGCATTTCATCTGCTTCATCGCTGACATTGAACGCGTACATCACTTTTTTCCCGGTGCGGTCGGCGTGGGCATTAATGACCTGCATCACCGCATCCACGCGCTCATCAAACGGCGAGTGCGGTGGATTGGCCATCAGCTCATCGTCCTTGATAAAATCAATCCCGGCCTCGGCCAAAATTTTCACCAATCCCGCCGTTTGTTGCGGCGTCAGGCCGATGCTGGGCTTGATAATCGTGCCGATGAGCGGACGATGCTGCACCCCGGTCAATTGACGGCAACCAGCAACTCCAAATTTTGGCCCGCGAAAATGTTTGGCAAAAGACGGCGGCAATTCCATGTCCACCAGCTTCAAACCGGAAAATTGCGACAACTCGTAAAGATTTCCCTGAATCGTTGAAACCAGCGCGGGCAGGTTCCAGCCCATGTTTTCCACCGACCACGAGATGACCACTTCAGCCCGTCGAAAAGCCTTGTGCGCGCCGCTTTTTGCGCCGGGCAAACTTGGCTCTTTCGCGGTTTCGAGCGGCGTGATTTTTTCAACCCACGCGGCAAAACGCTCTTTGAGTTCCTCCGTTTCGCCCGGCACCGGAACGAAAGTTCCTGATGATTGCTCGCCCGCGAGGACAGCCGCCGCCTTCTCCACCGCCAGCGGCGTCTCGATCAGGTACGTGGCGGAAATGCGTTCCATACCAAGACAATTATTGATTTATCACCAGCACGCAACGAAAACCAGTCACGACGCTGAACCGCCCGGGCGCGACGTGCTCGCGATAGGACGACAACAAACTTCGCGGCCCGCAGTTGTTCCACGCGCCGCCACGCAGCACTCGCTGCTTGTGTGAATCGTCATAACAATCCGCGCACCACTCCAGAGCGTTGCCGGCCAGGTCGTAGATGCCGAATTGATTGGGTCGAAAACTCCCCACCGGCGACGTTGTCACAAAACCGTCGTTGTAACCTTCGATATGTGGCCATTTGGTAAAGTAGTTAAACGCCGCCTGATCGGCAAAGTTGCCTGCGCCCGGGGGCGGCGGAAACTGAGTGCCCCATGGATAAACGTCCTGCAACTTCCCGCTCTTCTCCCTCGGTGTCGCGCCGGTTTCGCGACCGCCAATTCCCACGGCAAAGCTCCATTCTTCGTCGGTCGGCAACCGGTATGAATCTTTTGCTCCAATTGTCCCGGCTTTGCGCTCGGCATCCGTCAGCCACGCGCAAAATGCAACCGCATCATTCCAGCTCACATTCACCACCGGAAAATCCGGGCCCGCCGAAACCGGCGTGACGCCATGATAAAGCGCATGATTCCAATTCGTTGCTTCCAACTGGGGCTTCGTCCCGGCAAACGCGTTGAAATCTTTCACTCGTGTCTCGCAGATGGCAAAACCAACTGCCGTTTTCGGCACAGCCACAAAGATCATTCCCAGGCTGTTGGTCCAGCGGTCTGATTTCAAAGATGGCGGTGCTGGTTGTGCGCGCAATGGCGCGCATGCCATTAGAAGCACAAAAAAAAATCGCAAAATATACCAACACCAGTGTGCATCTCGACGCTGTCTTCGCCCCCTCTCCCCGCCCAAGCGGGGAGAGGGTTGGGGTGAGGGGATTTGAGCCAAATGGCCAAAGGCTTCCTCTCCTCCATTCAAGAAAGAGAGCGGGAAAATAAGGGCAGTGTCCAGATGCATCACCAACCCCGGCTTGAACACACGCCGGTTCATTCGAGCGGCACCGGCTTCACTTCCGCGACCCTCAAATTCACCGGCCCCAACAGGCCCGAATCCAGCAAGGTGTCGTCCTTCGTCCAATGATGCCACGTGGTGAAGGTAAATCGGCCGGTCGGGCTCGGCTTGCCATCGAGCACCCATTGCGGCCAGGCCTTCAGCGCCTTGCCGTTCCACTCGCGATCATCGGCCATCTGCTCGTCACCGATGAGCCGGTTCGGCCACAGATTGGTCACCTTGACCTCCAGCGAATTGGTCCCCGACTGTGCTGCGCTGGTGAGGTTCACGCGGAACGGCGGCTTCCACAAAACACCAAAGTATTTCCCGTTCAGCGACACCTCGGCGAAATTTTTCACCGCGCCCAGATCCAGCCAGATTTCGCGGCCGGAACCAAAATCATCTGCGGGAATTTCAATTTCCTTTTCATAAACCGCCGTGCCGGAAAAATATTTCACGCCGGGATTCGTGTGCTCGCTCCAGGAAACAAGCTTGTCGAGCGTGACACTGTCCGGCGCGCCCCAGTTCGGCGGGAAGTTCAACTGCCATTCGCCGGAAATTTCCATCGGTGGCGGTAATTTACCGACCGCGGCCTCCACATTCTTACCAGCAGCGGTGGCAAAGACGAAATGGCCTGGTTCAAAGGCGCGAAGCGTGGCTCCATTTTCGCCGTTGTCCACTTCATAACCCGGCGGTGTGCCCGCCGAACCCCCGAGCTCCGGAAGTGAGAGCGCGTCGCCTTCCTGCACCGCAATGCTCTTGGCGACGCCGTTCAACATGTATTCAACATGCAATTCCTTGGGCAGCATCTCAGCCGGATCGCGGCCCGCCATCGCGTTATCGGCCACGACATCCAAATGCCCGTCCGCGACCAGCAAGGCAAGTTTCTTGGTCAAATCCATCGTCTGATTTTTCGCGCCCAGTTTTCCGTAAACTGCGTTGGTTACCACCGCCGCCTCAGGCAGGGTCAGGCTGCCGTTCTCGTTCGCCACTTTAGATTGCGGTTCGCCATTAACCGTAAAACCCACAAGCAGTTGCTTCGTTATGCCTGGCGCCGGGTCATCCCCTGCAAAATCATTGTTCGCGGGAATTTCCAGCGTACCTTTCGCCACCAGTGTCTGAACCGTCTTCGTGACATCAGTCCAATTCTGGCCCGACGGCGGGAAAAATCCGTATGCCGCCTTGGTGATGCGCAGCTCCACGTGCTTCGGCTTCTCACCAAATCCCGCTTTAGGATGCTCCATCGAGATAAAATGGCCGGCTTGCGGTTTGTCCCGGAACACGACGAAGATTGAACCCGATGGATCGAATTGAATCGGCACAATCGTCCGCCCGTTTTCCTCGCGCCAGACCGGCGCAGTCTGAATATCGCCGGTTTCCGCGTTCCACAGCTCGGGCGTTTTGCCCGTGACGCGGAAACTGCACTCCGCCGAGTTAAACTGCTGGCGTTGGTTGGAAACAAAATAAATCTCTGCATCTCCCGTTTGCCGGTGGCAATAGATAATTTTTGAACCCGCATCGTGGCCCTCCAGTTTGAAATCCGGCGGCAGGTTCAATTCGGCAAAAACGTCCGTCAGCGATTTGCCCCACGTCACACGGCCCTTGCCGGCCGCATTCTCCTTGATTGCGTCGCCGTCGCATTTGCCCCAAAGTTTTTTCGCCAATGATTTCACCTTGGTGTCGCAATGGGGATAATCTTGCAGGCTCGGCGAATGCTGCGGGCGCTCGCCCACCAGCGTCAGGCCGGCGCGGACAAAATCGCCAATGCGGGCCAGCAATGGCGGAGTCAGGTTCGCATCATTGGGCGGCAGAACCAGCACGGCATAACTTGCGCCCCCATCGAGGTTGAGCCGGCCATCTTTCACCTTCGCGTGGTGGAGCAGCACGTCAGAGTTAATGGCGTCAAATTGATAGCCGGGCGGCAGCGGCGGATCGCCCTCGCGCATTTCAGACGGAACGCTTTCGCCGTTGAAATACGCGGCATCTGCCACGTAGCGGCCCTGTTGCAACATGAATTGCGCGCGCGAAACGTAGTCAATCCACGCCTTGCCTTGGTTCCACCACGTTTCCGTGCGGTCGAAATGAAAACCCCACTGCCCCATCGTCATGCCCGGCCAGCGGTTCGTCCACGGCTGCATCGCATAACGGTGGAACACGAAGCGGTTCAACCCGGTGCAATATTCCAGATCGCCGAGCGCCTTGAGCGAATACGGATCTTCCAGCCAGCGGCCGTTTCGGGCGCTGGGCGCGGCCGTAAAGGATTCCGCCGCGACGATTTTCTTGCCATAAATATGCGCCACCGACGCAGCGAGCTTCACCGATGGCCCGCCCTGGCTGCCGCTCCAAAATTCGCCCATCACAATGTCATCAGGCTTGCCGCACTGCAGCGATTCATACGGCCCCGTGTAAGGCTCGATGGACGAAAACAATCCATTGCTATGGCACAACTCCGTGAAATGCCCGTAATACTTCTCCGCGAACAAATCCGCAATGGTCCGGCGCACGTCCCAAAGAAATCGCTCCGTGACTTCCGGACTGTCCACGACGCGCCCCGTGAACGCGGGCAGGAACGGCGTGGGGTCATAGCCGCGGCGCTGCTTGAATTCATCGCGGAAATTTGCGCCCCAGTTCTGGCCGCCGACTTCATAGCTGTCAATCACTCCGCCAACGAAAGTCTTTCCCGTCAAAGGCCCGGCGTCTTCCACGAGTTTTTGCATATAGCCGGCCCAATGCGCATCCAATGCCGCCGTGCTGAATTTGTCGCACTCCAGCCCCGTGCCTTCCACCGGAGCGGGATGGTTTTCCCGGCCCGACGGCGTGAAACCCACGCGCAGGATCGTCCAGTCGCCGGCGGGAACCTTCCAGTTCAACTTCCCGTCGGCATCAAGTTTCGCCGTCAGGTCAATGGTTTTGCTCCGGCTCAGGCCAAAACCGGTCGCCGTGCGGTCATCGGACGACATCGAATCCACAAAGCCGCCGGTATCGCCGTCTTTAGTCTCAAAATTTTCCACTCGCAGGCGCGGGCTGAACTCAATTCCGCGCAAGGAAATTTGCTTCGCGTCATTGCCCAGGCTGTTAAATACCACGCGATAAAACCGCGCGGTCACCGCATCGTTGCCGAGCGAAAAAATCATCGGGCGCGTTGGCCGGTGCGGCAATGCGAACTCGCCGCATTTGCGATAAGAAATGCCGTCGTCGGAAACCTCAATCTCACCCTTGGCGTTGCTGATGCCGGTCCCCGGCGTGAGCTGGATTGTCCGCGCGGTAAATGACTTCCGAAATTCGAGCTGGATAAATTGCGGATGATTAGGCGTTGGCAGCGGGAAAATAACTGCGGCGGTATTTTTACCATTCACCAGCGACGACGCATCTACGTTTGTCGCGCTGGTGGTCACTTGAGGATGGAATGACCTGGTGCTCTCGCCATCCAGCGTGCGAAAGGCAAGCACGGAAATGTCGCGGTAGTAATCAAGCTGCTCGGGAGGCTGCGGCAGCGCTCCGGAGAAATTCGTCGGCCCGGTCACGTGGATTTCGCTGGTGACGACGCGCATCATGCTGTTCGACGCCACGTTCCAAGGGCCACCGCTGCTCGACCAGCCGGCGCAGTTGTGTGCCTCCAGCTCCAGGCCAAGCCGGTTCGCCTCGTGCACTGCGTGTTTGAACATCTCATGCCATTCCGGGCTGTTGAATTTCACCGGCCCGGCGGGAATACCGCAATCGGGATTAAAAATTTCCGCGCCTCCAAGGCCGATTTGCTTCATGGCCTCCAGATCGGCGGTGATGCCTTCCTTGGTCACATTGCCGTTCATCCAATGCCACCACGTCTGCGGCTTCGCGGAATCCGGCGGCGATTGAAACCCCGCCTCCAGCGGATCGCCCGCCCGCGCAACCTGTTGAACGAGTGAAAGCGTCAGGGCCATGAAGGCAAAACGAATCCAAGACGGGATGGCTTGTGTTTCCATAGTTTGTATTGCCAGAGAAGTAACGCAATTCGCCCCGGTTAGTCATGTAAAAAACGCCGAAAGATTTTGGAATTGTGCCACGAACCATGTCCCATAGAATCGGTTTGGCTTTCCGCGCCTCCTGTTTATCCTGAACTCATGGCCGAGAAACCACAACCGCTCTGCGACGCCTGCCATGAACGGCCAGCGACTCATCATATCTGCTGTGTGGGACTCTCCAAAGAGGTCATACGCGATTTATGCTCGGAATGTTATCAGCAAACGGCAACCCCGGAAGCGCTGGCCATCGACGGGCGTTTCAAAGAAATTATAAGGACTGGCAAGTGTGACTACTGCGGCGCGCCTGCCTTCACTGGTTCATATTCTTCCTGTTCCGTTCCAGGCGACGGGAAAGAAAACATCCACTTGAAGTGCAAACAATGCGCCGATCATTTGCGTGAATTTCACTCGCTCCCGGGAAATAAAATTGATTCCGATTTCGACCCGGAAGATGAGGAGTCGATGGCAAGAATTTCAAAGCAATTCGCCGAGATGGAAACGCGAGAAAAGGAATTTATGCGGCTAAAACTCAAGAATCGCGGGCTCGAATAACCATGGCTAAATTTCGTTTAAACTTTCTTTTGTTCCAAACGTTGGTTGCAGCGACAGACGTGCTTGCTGCTGCACCCGATTGGGAAAACGAACAAGTCTTGCACATCAACACCGAGCCGCCACGCGCAACCTTTGTTCCGTTTGCAACCGTCACCGAAGCCTTGAATGACAATTTCACCAACTCGCCATTCTATTTTTCATTGAACGGAGATTGGAAATTTAACTGGGCTCCACGACCCGAATTGTGCCCGACGAATTCTTTTGAAACGAACTTGGATGATTCAACATGGACAAACATCACGGTTCCGTCGAACTGGGAAATGCAGGGCTTTGGCGTGCCGATTTATCTGGGCTCCGGCTACCCGTTTAAAATCGATCCGCCGCTCGTCACGGGCGAGCCGCCGACCAACTGGACGGCATTCGCGCAGCGCGACCCCGTCGGCTCGTATCGCCGGAATTTTGACCTGCCGAGGAATTGGGATGGCCGCCGCATATTCATCCATTTCGATGGCGTGGACAGCGCGTTTTATATTTGGATCAACGGCTCACGCGTCGGTTTCAGCAAGGACAGCCGCACTCCTGCGGAATTTGACCTCACAGACTTTGTGCATCCCGGCACAAACCAAATCGCCGTGCAAGTCTATCGTTGGTCCGATGGCAGCTACCTCGAAGACCAGGACATGTGGCGCATGAGCGGCATCTTTCGCCCGGTTTATCTTTACTCGACCGCCGCAGCTCGTATCCGCGATTTCACAGTACGGACAGACTTGGATGTAAGCAACCGCGACGCAACATTGCAAATCAAACCCGAACTTGCGACGAAAAACCTGTCTCTGTCAAACTGGACCGTTCGCGCGCAACTTTTTGACGCGAACAAGAATCCGGTTTTCACCAGTGAATTGAGCCACGATGCGGCTGAAATCTTGGACCCTGACTTCAATGCGAAAATTCTTGATGCGCGGATGCCGCAACGCGGCGGGCCAAAATTTGCCTGGCTGGAGGGCCACGTGGCAAATCCCGCGAAATGGACTGCGGAAACTCCAAACCTCTACACACTCGTTCTCACCTTGAATGACGAGAATGGAAACGTCGTGGAAGCCGACTGTTGCCAGATTGGCTTTCGAAAGATTGAGATTCGCAACGGCAGGTTTCTCATCAACGGCCAGCCAATCCGCCTGCGCGGCGTGAACCGTCATGAAATTGATCCGGACACCGGCCGCGCTCTTTCGGAAGAACGCATGATCCAAGACATCACCTTGATGAAGCAGGCGGACATCAATGCCGTTCGCACCTGCCATTACCCCGACGATCCGCGCTGGTATGAGCTTTGCGACCGCTACGGCATCTACGTTTTGGATGAAGCCAACATCTGCACGCATGGCACGCGCGGTTCGCTGGCCAATGATCCGCGCTGGACCGGTGCGTTTCTCGACCGCGCGCAACGCCTCGCGGAACGCGACAAGAACCATCCCAGCGTCATTATCTGGTCCATGGCCAACGAATCCGGCTACGGGCCGAACTTCGCCGCCATCTCCGGCTGGCTGCATGAATTCGATCCCACGCGCCCGGTGCATTACGAAGGAGCGCAAGGCGAAAATATTGACCCGTCCACGGTGGATATCATCGGCCGGTTTTATCCAAGGCTCACCATGGAAACGTACGCAAAACCAAATGACCCGTGGAATACGCGCTGGGACAAACTTTTGGAAATCGCGCAACGCAAAAACGATAACCGCCCCGTGCTCGCCACTGAATACGCCCACGCGATGGGCAACGCCGTGGGCAATCTGCAGGATTATTGGAATGAAATTTATTTCAATCCCCGCATGCTCGGCGGCTTCATCTGGGAATGGTGCGATCAGGGTCTCCACAAGACTGCAGCGGATGGAAAAACCTTTACCGCCCACGGAGGCGATTTCGGCGATGTGCCCAATCATGGCGGTTTTTGCATCAAGGGACTGGTCAATGCCGGGCGTGAAATTTTTCCAAAATATTGGGAGGTAAAAAAGGTTTATCAGCCGGTCGCATTTGACGCGGTGGATTTAAGACCTGCGAAAGTTGCAATTAAAGTCACCAACCGGAATTCATTTTTGAATTTGAGCGAATACGAGGCGCGCTTCACTATCATTGATAACACTGGCGCGGAAACCCTGTCGGGTATTTTTTCGCCGCTGAATTGTGAACCCGGACAGCAAATTACGCTGCAGACTTCGTTCGACAAAATTCAGGATTCGCAACCGGGCGCCGAGTATTGGTTCCGCATCAGTCTCCATACGCGCACAGCCTGTCCGTGGGCGCCAGCCGGATTTGAAGTGGCTTGGCAGCAATTTAAGTTGGACGTGAAAGAACCGGCTTTAACCATTTCAAACATAAATACAAACGCCAGCAGTTCACCGCCATTATTGAAAATTGACGCCACAAATTTCGCGGCGCTGTTCAACCGGGCGGCGGGAACTTTGGTTTCGTTGAAATTCGGCGGAAAAGAAATGCTCGCGACTAATGAATTTTTTGGTCCGGTCCTGCAATTGTTCCGCGCGCCGACGGACAACGACAAGGGCTTCGGCAAATGGCTCGCCCGCGACTGGCGCGACGCCGGGTTGACCAATCTGACGCGGAGCGTGGACTCGTTCACCGTGCGGCAATTGAAATCCAAAGACGTCGAAGTCGTCAGTGTGGAGACATACAACGCCCTTGAAGGCGGAATCAAACAAACCACCGTGTGGACGGTCCATGGCGAAGGCTGGGTGGAAATGGACGCGCAGTTTGAGCCGTTTGGAAACCTGCCATTGCTGCCACGCGTCGGGATAGTTTGTGGCATAGCCCATGACTTTGACCATCTGCAATGGTATGGCCGCGGCCCGTGGGAAAATTACGCCGACCGCAAGGAGAGCGCGGACATGGGCGTGTGGTCCAGTTCCGTGGATGACCAATACGTCCCGTACGTTCGCCCGCAGGAAAATGGCAACAAGGAGGACGTGCGCTGGCTGGCCTTGACGGATGCGACTGGGAACGGGATGAAAATTTCCACTGTCGCAGATCCCATTTCTTTTTCCGCGCTGCATTTCACGGCCAACGACCTAGCCTCGGCGCGGCGCAATGTGGATTTAAAGCCCCGCCCAGAAATCATTTTGTCGCTCGACGCAAAAATGAGCGGCCTGGGCAACAGCAGTTGCGGGCCGGGCGTGCTGGAGAAATATGCCGTTTCCCCGGCACAGACTTATCACCTGCATCTGCGTTTTGAGCCATTTGGACAACGGTAACAAGGGCAGTGCACCAATTTGTCCTCGGAAAAATTTCAAATCGGAATGCACAAAATCGCAGTTCACTTCGGAAGCAGGCAGCGTAAACTTTAGCCGCTTGAAATCCACATTCCTTTATTCAATTGCCATGTCATGGCTGGCTGTGGCCGTGCCAGCGGCAAACCCGCCCGGGAGTACGCTCGCAATGAAATTTGACGCCGTGGTTTCCGCCGACGGCTCCGGCTCATTCACAAATCTACAGGACGCCATCGCCGCCGCGCCGGACAATGGTACAAACGCGTTCGCCATCCTCATCAAGCCCGGAACTTACAAAGGCCAGTTCATAGTCCCTAAGGAAAAGCCGCATGTAAAATTTGTCGGTGAGGAATGGCAAAACACCATCCTCACCGGTTCACTGAACCAGAATGAGCCGGCACCCGGCGGAGGACGCGCGGTCTACAACAACGCCAGTGTCGTGGTGCTCGCCGATGATTTTCACGCAGAAAATATCACGTTCCAAAACACCTCCGGCGATCATGGTCAGGCGCTGGCGCTGCGCGCGGACGGCGATCGCGAAGTCTTCAATCATTGCCGGTTTCTGGGCTGGCAGGACACGTTGCTCGTCAACAATGGCCGTTACTTTTTCACCAACTGCTACGTGGAGGGGCGCGTGGATTTTATTTACGGCTCGGCCACGGCGATTTTTGATCGCTGCGAAATTCACAGCAAGAACGGCGGTCACGTCACCGCCGCCAATACGCCCAAGGACCGCGCATTTGGCCTGGTTTTCATGGACTGCAAATTAACCGGCGATACCAAGCCGTGGGTCAGTCCGGAAGGGATTCCCGCCAACACCAACCAGCCGCCGATGGCCGATCTCGGCCGCCCGTGGCGTCCGTACGCCAGCGTGACGTATCTCAACTGCGAAATGGGCGACCACATCAAGCCCGAGGGCTGGAACAATTGGCGCAACGCGACGAATGAACTCACCGCGCGCTTTGCTGAGTTCAACAGCACCGGCCCGGGCGCGAATCCGGACAAGCGTTTCAAATGGGCCCGGCAACTGACCGGCGATGACGCCAAAAATTATACCGTCGAAAACATTCTCAGCGGTACGGACGGCTGGCGGCCAGCCTTGAATTAAATTTATAAAAATGCAAAACCGGCTCATCACCTTGTTAGTCGCAACAATTATGTTCGCGACAGCCTTGGTTTTCGCCCAAGGCCCGACCAACGCGCTGGACAAAAAACTCCGCATCGTTCTCGTCGGCGATTCGACAGTGAATGACGGGGGCGGCTGGGGCTACGGCTTCAACCAGTTTCTTACCGGCGACGTCGAGTGCATCAATACTGCCGCCAATGGCCGCAGTTCCAAGAGTTTCATCGCCCAGGGCCGCTGGCAAAAAGCGCTGGATTTGAAAGGAGATTATTACCTGATTCAATTCGGCCACAACGACGAGCCCGGCAAAGGCCCCGACCGCGAGACGGACCCGGCGACGACGTATCCGCAGAACTTGGCGCGCTACGTAGATGACGTCCGCGCAATCAGTGGCAAGCCGGTGCTGGTCACCTCGCTCACACGCCGGAATTTTGACAAGTCCGGCGATGGTAAACTCGTGCCAAACCTCATGCCGTACGTGGAGGCGATGAAACGGGTGGCCGCGGAAAAAAACGTGCCGCTGCTGGACTTGCATTCAGACAGCATCGCGCTCTGCGAAAAAATCGGACCGGAGAAAACGGCGAAGTTCAACGCGGTCAAGGACGGCAAGCCGGACACGACGCATCTGAACGCCGGGGCACGCGTCGTCTTCGCGCGGCTGGTGGTGGAAGAATTGCGCAAGGCGGTTCCGGAACTTGCGCCGCATTTATTGACGGAACCAAACACAAACGCAGCATCAGGCACATCGAAACCCTGACGCAATGCTGCAATTTCCACTCAGATGCCTGCGCTGGCCGTGGTTCATGGCCATGAGTCTGTTCACGGTTCTGGGGATTAGTTGTCAGGCACAGGTGCCGGTACAACTCGAATTGGGTTTACAACCTGCTGGAGCAGAGATCCCGGCTGACTTCGTCGGTTTGAGTTTTGAGATGCAGCGCGTATTGCCAGACACCAACGGCAGCCATTTTTTCAGCCCGGAAAACAAACCGCTCATTGCCACGTTCAAAACGCTGGGGATAAAAAGTCTCCGGGTCGGTGGCAACACTGCTGACCGCCCCACCCTGCCCGTGCCCAGCCAGGCGGACGTGGACCAACTCTTCAGCTTCGCGAAAGCAGCGGACGTCAAAGTCATTTACACCTTGCGTCTAAACCAAGGCGATCCGGCTGCCGCCGCAGAAATGGCCAATTACATTTCGCGCCATTACTCCGGCCAGCTTGACTGTTTCGCCATTGGTAACGAACCGAATGTTTTTTCCACCAACTTCGACGTCTATCTCACCGAGTGGAAGCGCTATGCGGCGCAAATCACCGCGCCGTCCAATTCACCGGATGCAAAATTTTGCGGCCCCAGCGTCTCGCCTGGACACGAAAAATGGTCGGCACAGTTTGCCCAGGACCTCGCCGGCGGCGGATTGCTGAAATACATTTCGCAGCACGACTACGCTGGCGGCGACGCACGCAAAGTCACAAACCCGGAGGTTGCACGCGACAAAATTCTATCACCCACGATGGAGGTGCATTATGCGAAGTTCGCCGCCAATTTTGTATCCGCCGTCCTTTCCAACCGGCTGGCATATCGCTTCGAGGAGGCCAACAGTTTTTACGACGGCGGCGCGGCGGATGTCAGTGACACTTTTGCCTCGGCCCTGTGGGCGCTGAATTATCAATGGTGGTGGGCTGAACACCGCATGAGCGGAATCAATTTCCACACCGGCGACAAAGTGGCCGCGCGCGATGAAAACAAGCCCTGCCGGTATGCGACTTTCTGGACCACGACAAATGGATATAATGTCCATCCCATCGGCTATGCGGAGAAAATGTTTTCGCTCGGCAGCCGTGGGAAAATTATTTCTTGGAACCTGTCATATCCCGCCACGAATTTCAATTTCACGGCCTATTCGGTCCGCGGCAATGACCGCGCTTTTTACGTCACACTCATCAATTTCAGCCATGGAGACTTTGCCACCAATTGTTCCGTCCAAATCATCGCCCGGCAGCCAACGGGCTGGGCTGGCGGCGAAATCATCCGGCTGGCTACCCCGGACGGCGATGTCTCACGCAAATCTGGCGTGACCCTCGGCGGCTCGGAAATCAATGACGACGCCAGTTGGACCGGCCAGTGGGAAAGCATTTCGCCGCCAGACAATCCTGGGTCGCCAATTGTCGTGGCCATGCCAGCCGCCAGCGCCGCCGTGGTAAAACTGACGCCACGTTAGCAGGCATGGCGGCATCCGGCAATTTCCGCAAATAAACTGGCATTTTTCTGCAACTCAATACTCGTCAATCGCCCCCATCAGGCGTAGATTTTTTGTACCCAATATTAAAACCATGCGGCGCGTAAAAATTGTTTCGAGCCTGGCGTTGCTTTTCCTCATGATCGCGCGTGTTGGCCTCCATGCCGCAACAGGGGTTGGAGAACTGCAATGCGAACACCTCAACAATCCGCTGGGCATTGATGCAACCGAACCGCGCCTGAGCTGGATGCTGGAATCGAACAAACGCGACGTGAGCCAGTCCGCTTATCAAATCCTCGTCGCATCTTCCGGAAAAAAGCTCGCGCAAGACAGCGGCGATTTGTGGGACAGCGGCAAAATCACGTCAGACCAGTCCATTTTGACGCCGTACAGCGGCCAGCCGCTGATCTCGCACGAAGCATGTTTCTGGAAAGTCCGCGTTTGGGATGCCAACGGAAAAGAATCCGGCTGGAGCAAGCCTGCCAGCTGGAGAATGGGAATTCTCAGCGCTGACGAATGGCACGCCAAGTGGATAGGCCTGGATGGCGAAGGCGAAGTGGATTTACTTTCCGGCACGTCCTGGATCTGGTCGGACGATGCAAATTCGCCAACCAACTATTTCCGCCGCGTTGTCACCATTCCCCCCGGCAGCATCATCAAGCGCGCGGTTTTTGAGTACACCGGTGATAACGAGTGCCGCGGGTGGATCGGCCAGTTTGATCTCGGCGCGCGAAATAATTTCAAGACTGTCAAATGGAACGACATCACCACGCGGCTTGAACCCGGCAAGACTTACGTGTTCGTACTGACTGGCAGCCACAACGGGAAAGACCAAAATCCCGCGGGCGTCATCGGAAAACTGACCATTGAATTCACTGACCGTGACGCTTGGGTGATTCCGACGGATGAAAAGTGGAAGGTGTCCCCAAACGCCGACGCCAGCTGGAACAGCATGGATTTTGACGATTCAAAATGGTCGCAGCCAAAAGTACTCGGTCCGGCAGGTATGGAACCCTGGGGCGGGATCCACACAGCCGAAAGCCGCCGCCAGCCAGCCCGCTATCTACGCAAAGAATTCTCATTGGATAAAAGCATTTCGCACGCAACAGTTTCGTTTTGCGGCTTGGGCCTGTCTGAATTGTATGTGAATGGAGGCAAAATTGGCGATGCGGTTCTCTCACCCGCCTTCGCGCAATACGACAAACGTGAATTTTATGTGACGTATGATGTGACCAGGAATTTGCAGCCCGGCGCGAACGCGCTGGGAGTGATTCTCGGCAACGGCCGGTTTTACGCCGACCGCAGCAAGGTTTACGCGGGCACGGTGAATTTTGGCTGGCCCAAGTTGCTGTTAAATTTGCGCATCGAAGTAATCACGCCGGGTGACGACGGATGATTGATAATCGCGCAGGAACTTTGCGAGCGCGGTGAGTGTTTGCGACGTGGCAAAGGGCCAGACCGCGCCGTCCCATTCGCAGTGTCCATAGCCATGTGTGCGGAACTGCGGATGCCGCCGCTCGGCAGTAGTAATACCATAAGGAGCGGAGAACCCCCGGGTGTCGGTCAACTGTGCCCAGGCTGCGTCGAAATTTTCACGGTCGTCCGGCAGTTCAAAGTACCAGGGAACGAAGCCGATTTCCTCGCGGGCGCCGGAAAACTCCCCGTTATCGTGCAGCACTTCAAAAAAACTGGCATCCAGATTCCACAATTGTTCCTGCACGAGGCTCTTCAACTGAGCGGCCTTGGCGTCAAATTCGCCGGCGATTTTTGCGGTGTCGGCCAGCCGCGCAATGTTGGCGATGGCGCGGGCGTTGCCGAACATGTAGCTGTTGATGGTCGGACGGATGTTCTTGTTCGTGCGCGAACCGCTGATGGATTCTTCCATGGCATCACGCACGTCGTATTGCCAGAACATGCTGTTGGTGGAAAGCCGTTCCTGTTCCCATTGACGATAATCCCGGACCAAATCGTTGAGCTGCGACGTAACGAACCGCCGGTCGCCAGTGACGAGATACCGCTGATACAGCGCGTCGTCCAGCCAGCTGCTATATTTGTGCAGCGGCTGCAATCCGTTTGTGCCATGCAGCCAATAGCGGACGTAGTCGTCGAGATAATTCTGGTCATGCAACCAGCGGCCTTCCATCAGATGATGACCGAGTGCGCTGCTGACGGGCGTCGCGCGCGTGAGAAATTCCGTGAAGACAAAACCCTGGCCGGTCTGTTCGAGATGTTTGCGGAACGACCACCAGCGGTAATAGTACATCTCCTCGACTTCGGGGTCCGGGCATTCAAAAAGCGGAATTTCTTTTTGCAGCCATTCCCAGGATTTTGCGTTGGGAATGAAATTGGTGACATTTTCGTCCTCCATCGAATTGAAATGGTTGACGTAATGAGAAAAGCTGGATGGATCCAGGACATTGGAGTCTGTGGCAAAAGAATTTCCGACAGGGAAGCAGGCCAGGCATATGAAAAACAAGCCTGCCAGCGAAGAATTGTAGAGTGTGGCGATGATTTTCATTCACTGACAAAATGATATTTGCCGCTGCCGATTTCGAAAACCGCCCGGCCATTTTCAAAGCGAACCGCTTGCACGCCGCCGGCCATTGCGGCATCCAATTTTGTTGCCGGGACATAAACCGTGGCCGTCGTGTTGGCGGGAATTTCAACCTGCCAGTCGAACTTGTTGCCATCGCGATGCCATTCGCTTGAAATCAAACCATAGGGCGAGTTATGCGT
>Ga0206970_10024_pt1 | contig 50188 bp, 28 predicted proteins | sample Alteio_BWOrgHeat_88_FD_152964 | JGI IMG/M metagenome (GOLD analysis project Ga0206970, IMG submission 152964) | Enriched cells from forest soil in Barre Woods Harvard Forest LTER site, Petersham, Massachusetts, United States -... | ecosystem: Environmental > Terrestrial > Soil > Temperate forest >... | reverse complement strand
CAGAGTAGTAACCTTGGATGCTCTTGGTCAAATTCCCCGAGGTGTCGTAAGTGTTGGTCGTCACAGTCCCGAGCGGGCTGACACTCCCCACGAGCAAGCCGGTCGTGCCATCGTACGCGTTGTTCACGACCAGGCCATCGGCGTTCGCCACGGTCAGCAGCAACCCGCGACTGTCGTAGATGTTGGTCGTCACGTTGCCGAGGGCATCCTTGATGGTCAGCGGCCGGCCATCGGTGTCATAGGTGTAGGTCGAGATTTGCTGGAGGCTTCCGCCCGAGGCATTGGTGGCGGCCAGCAGCATGTTGTTTCCGTCATAGCCATAGCTGGCGACGATCCCCAAGGCATTGGTCTCGAAGAGCTTGTTGCCCAAGCTGTCGTACGCGAATCCATTAGTAGTCTGGATGCTCGTGCCCAAGGCATTGATCACGGCCAGGATGTTTCCCTTGGTGTCGTAAGCCGAGGTGTTGGTGCGGCCCAGGCGGTCGATGACGTACTCGATGCTGTTGGTGGTGTCGTGGATGAAGGAGTTGGTGTGGCCCAAAGCATCGACCACCGCGGCGATCCGGCCCAAGCCATCGTAATACGTCCGCGGCACGCCGCTGGCGGTCTGGATGGCGGTGATGAAATGCGGAAAGCGCGGGTCTTCGTAATAATATTGATTGGTGGTGTAGGTCCCGGCATTGCGATCCGCCAAGCGCAACACTTGGGCAAGATTGCCGGTATCCTGGTCATAGACGTATTGGGCCAGCGCCACACCGTTGGTCCCGCCCGGATCGGTTACGGCGGTGATCCGGTTTTGAGAGTCGCGGGTAAAAGCGATCTTGCGGTCGGGTCCACCAGCTCCCCCAGCCCAATGGTCAATCTCCGAGGGCTGGATCACCAGTTTGTCGCCCGAGGGCTGGTCAATCTCGGTGAGATGGAAAGGGCCGGGCCGAGGCTGGACGAAGACATAATTCCCGGTTCCGTCTTCATCGATATAATAGGAGGTGGGAGCCGTCCCCACGGGATCGCGATTCACCTGGTATTGAGTCCCGTCCAAAGTGGTCAGCGTGAAGCCGGCGATGTCGAATCGCTCGAAGGGGGTGCCGGGTCCGCCAGCGTGCCAATAGGGACCGTCCGAACCGAAGAAATCGATTTCGTCGTCACTTGTGATGGCTAGTTGGGCGGTGATTCCGGGCGCGCTGGTCCAAGTCGCATGCATCTTCTCGTTCCCGGAATCCATTCGGGGGTTGAATACGAAGGTCGTTCGACGTCCGTCAGGCAGGGTAAGGGTGACATTGTACCCGCCGCCGGAACGGACATTGATGGGCAGATCGTCGAAATCTTCCGGATCGTCGCCGGTGAGATCCATGAACGGAGTCACATTTTCCCGCTCCTCGTCCACCTGCACATCCATACCCGCAAGCGTGTAAGTCCAGCCGTAGCCGAAGTCATGGGACTCGGGGTTGAAGGAATTATAGGTCCGGGTGAGCGTGAGGGGAATGCCATTGGCCGGGATAATGGCGTCCTGTTCGCTAAAGGTGAACTGGCCAATCTTGAGATTGCTTTCGAGAGCAACTCGGACCGAGGCGGTGGTCGCCAGCGCGCCGCCGCGCACAGCGAGCACGAGGTCGTAAACGCCATTGGGAACCAAATCGAGGTTGATGGTTCCCAAGGAACCGCCGGTGACGCCTCGTGTGGCAAAGTAGCCATCCTCATCAAGAGTTCCCGGAGTCAGATTCAAGATCGGATTGACCGAGTCGTAGGTGTGATACAGGAAGAGGGCGTACGACGTGGGGTCCGAGTCTGGATCGTTGGCCGTGCCGGTCAGCGTGACCAGGCCATCGCGAATCAGCGGATAGTTGGTGGCGGTGAGGGTGGAATAGGTCGTGGTCGAATTGGCCAGGCTGGTGATTTGAGCCACCGGCGGATGGTCCGTGCCGGATTTGGAAACAAACACCGTGATCTGATTCGTGCCCTTATAGCCGTTGGCGTCGGTCGCGATGACTTGGGCCTCGTAGGAAGCGCCCGACGACACGGAGGGCGTGAAGGAGAACGTCGGCGAGGTCGTGGAGGAACTCAGGGTTCCGTTGAGGTAGAGAGAAACCCCGGTGATATTGGTGGTACTATCGGTGACCGTGCCGGAGAAATTAATCGAACTGGTCCCCGACACGAAGGTGGTGAGATTGCCGGGCGAGCTAATGATCACCTGCGGATGCGCTTGAACGGTGACGGTCACCGCGGCCTGGCTGGTGGTCGTGCCATTGCTCGCGGTGTAATAGAGGATGTCTATCCCCGACGCGCCGGGATAAGGGCGATAGAGGAGGGTTTTGCCATCGGAGGAAACGGAGACGTTGCCTTGGGTTGAAGCTTGAATGATGCCGGAAAAGGGGGTGTTGAAAACGCTGTAACGGAAGACTCCGGTGATGGTCCAAGAAGACGGCGTCGGATCGTTGGTGAGCACGTTGAAAACCGTGATGGGGATTCCGGCATCGACGGTGTAATAGTCATCGACGCAATCCGTGGATCCGGAATCGACGCGGATCCAGCTGTGGGGCGAGGCGGCTTGAATTGAGACGGGTTTTGCGCCGCTGTTGTTCGTCTGCGATGCCACGGCCCAGATTTCGTGGAGGCCGGTGCCGGTGATCGTCACATAGTTGGTAAACTTCTTGCCGCAATATCCAATGCCGGTCAGGTACACGCCGGCACTCGCGGCGCCATCCACGTAGATAGATACACTGCTGTTATCGATCGTGTAAGTGGTGCAATCGGAGGCGGTGGCGACGACGGACAGGTTAACCGGGCTGGAAGAGATTGTTTGGTTCCTGGGCGCCTCGAAATAGAGCGCCGGCAGGTTCAAGCTGGTATTGGTGTACCCCACTCGCCAGCGTGCGATACTCGATGCGGTGCGGGACCCCGCGGCGGTAAAGAAACCACCAGCAACCACGTCGAACTGGCTGGGTGTCGGTCCATCCAGGATAGCGAGGTCCGACACCCAAAGTGGATTGATATAGAGCGTATTCGGGTCGAGTCCTACCCCTCCTTCCATCGACCGCCATTGCCACCGCCCTGGATTGGAGAGCCAAACGGCCTCGGCGATGTTCACGCTAGCCACCGCGCCCTCCCGGTTCGAGGCTTGCACGAACCGGCCACCGGCGTATAAGCGGTTGCCATGCGTCGCGAGTGCTGTGACTCCGATGGCTGGTGGAATATCCCCGGTCGTGTAGATCGCTCCATCCGGGTCTCCACTGACGCCGCTTTCCACTCCGCTCCAATGCGCGCCGTCCCAGACGGCGATGCAATTGGCGCTCGTGATGGAACCCGCGGTTGTAAAGGTTCCACCCGCGACCAGTTTGCCCTGCCACTTGGCCAGAGCCCAAACCGGCCCGTTGAGGCCGCTGCCCAACCCAACCCAACCCGCGTTGGTGGTATATTGAAGCAGATATTGAGAACCGGTAATACCCGTGGCTGAAGTGAACTCGCCGCCGATGTACACGGTGCTTCCATCCACGAGTATCGCCCGCACATTGCCGTTGACAGAGGGGCCGTAGGGATAGATGTCGTGCAGGCCGCCGTCGAATCTTCCCAGGTAGTTGAAGGTATTGGTCTCGTAGGAATAGCCGTTGAAGAGCCCTCCGAACAGCACATCCGAGCCCATCGCCCGGGAATGCCAAACCGCTCCATTCAACGGCGAGCTGGTGTTCAGGGTGGTCCAATTCGTTCCATCGCACCAAAGAATATTGTCTTGGCTCGCGTAAAAGGTCTGGTTTTGCACATGCTGGATGGCGCGTCCCGGGTATTCAGAGATAATGCCATTCGTCGCCAGAAAAAGGCTCCAGTTTTGGCCTTCCCGCCAATAAGCCGGCCCGGTTACCGATATCGTGGTCGACACCAGCTCGTTGAAGGCCCCATAAAGATTTCCGTCGCCCGCGAGCTGTAATTCTCGCGTCTCGAAATTGGCGTCAATGAGAGCGATGTTGCCGATGTCGGTGGTTTCCCAAAACCCCACCGAGAGATCCTCCGGCGGATTGGTCACGATCACGGGCACAGTGAGCGAAGACACTTTCCTGGGCGTGCTGTCGGTGGTGACCGCTTTAGCAATGAGATTGTGCGTCCCGGGCGTGTTGAAGGTCGTGGAAAAGGAGTAAGGGTAGTTGCTGTCCTGTCCTAAGAAATTGGTCCCGTCGTAGAAATTGACCCAGGCGATGTTGGCATAGGAGGAGACGCTGGTCTGGATGTTCACTGAGTCCCCATTCAATAAGGTGGTCCCGCCCGACGGCGTAGTGATGGTGATGGTGGGCAGGCCGCTCGTGCTGTTGACGTGGAATCCGACCGGCGCGGAGAATCCATAGGCGCCCGAGTTATCCGTGGCCCGGGCGGTGAACACATAGTTGCCGTTGGTCATGGCGGTGCTGGTGAGCGTCACCCAATAGTAACCGGTGGAATAGCTGGCGGTGGCCGTGGCGGCGGTGTTCGTGCCATAGAGCAGCACGACCGTGCTGATGGTTCCGTCGCTGTCGGTCGCCTGGATCTTGAAAGTGACGCTGTTGCCAGGGGTGAGGTAAGCCTGGTTGGCAGGCTGCAGAATGGCGACCGAAGGCGCGGAGTTCAGGGTGATGCCGACGGTGACGGAGGTGGCGGTGTTGCCGTTGGAGTCGGTGGCCTTGGCAAGTAGAGAGTAGGTTCCGGCCGCGACATTGCCCCAGGTGAAGGTATAGGGAGCGGAATCGACTTCGCCGATCTTGGTGGCGCCCGAGTAGAACTCGACCTTGGTTATAGTGCCGCTCGGACTGGCGGCTTCGGCCGTCATCACGATGTTGGTCGGGGCCACCACGAAGAACTGCCCGTTCGCCGGGCTGACCAGCGCGATGGAGGGGGGCAGACTGGTGCAGTTCGTGACGTACTCGCAAAAGCAGTCGCCCGGATCGTCTTGGAGATAATCGGGCACGCCGTTGCCATCGGTGTCGATCGGCAGGCCGCCCGACATGGCCACCGAATGGTAGCCCAGATCGACCGCGCCCGAATCCTTGGTTTGGCTGGTGGAGATGGTGTAGTCGGCAAGGTGGGCTTTGCTAGCCAGCCGGCTGCCCGCATCAGCGAGTCCGGCGGCCACCGGATAATAGCGCCCCACAAACCCATTGGTGGTTGCTTGGAACGACAGCGAGCTCAGGGTGACGAAATTGGTGTCGCCGACCACGGTGCTGGTGCAGTTGGCATAAGCGTTGTTCCAAGCGTACAACGGCGAGTAGGTGTCCAGATACAGGTTCTGGAACACATTCTCCGCGATCACCCAGGAGGCGTTGGTGGCATAATTGGCCAGGGTGAGATAGTCCAGATTGACCAGGGTGTTGTTTCGAAACTCCAGGGCGCAGGTGCTCTCCAGATCGCCCACATTGCTGGCGTTCGGACTCACCACCCACAGGTTGTTGTCGAAGACAATCAGGGGAACGGTGGTCCAAGACGCGCCGAAATCGTAGAGGTCGATTTCCTCGTTGAAGATCTGGCAGTCGCGCAGCTCGATCTTCTGCGGGCGTCCGATGCTCGAATCGGTGTAGTACCAGAAGGGCCAGGAAACGGCCTTGGTGGGCATCGACTCGAAATTGACGAAGTGGAGTCCGATGCTGCCGGTGGATTTGACATCCACCATGACGGTTCCGCTGCTGCCCGATCCCGGGCCGGGATCCGTGGAGATCTCGCCCACGCTGAAAAAGTGGACGAAGCGGACCGGGGCCAGGGGCGAGCCCCAGGCGCACAAGCTGCCCGTCCCGAGAATCCAGGCTGGCGAATTCGTGTAGCCATAGGCGGCGATGACCACGCCGTTGGTGATGCCGAGCGTGGCGTTGGTGACGCCCATCACGTTCGCCAAGTAATCGACGGGGTCGTAGTGGTAGCCGCGGTCCACCGTGTTGGTGTCCCGCGCCGCCGTCAGGCTCAGAGTGATGTTCGTGGTATAGATGACGTTGTTGGTGACGGGCGCCCAGGTGGTCTTGGTTTGGAGCAGGGTGGCGAGGGCCGCGTTGATCCCCGAGACGCCGGCGTCGCGGTGCGAACTGCCCGAGGGCAGGTAGCAGTTGGCCGTGCCCGCCGATTGAAAGACCGAGGAGGGGCTCGACGCCGTGGCGTTGCCCAGGCCGCTATAGGTTCCGTAGTTGGTCACCGCGACGAGCAGGGCGTTGGTCAGGTTGAGCGTGACGGTGCTGTTATAGTTCAGCCAGGAGGCGGTGCTCACGGTCAGGTTTTCGCCGGAGACCGTCGAGGAGGAGCCGGTGAAGTTGGTTAGCACATTTTCCAGCAAGGCGTTGCGCACCGCCAGCGTGGCCGAGGACACTGAAATGCCGGTGGCGCAATTCACGAACTGGGCGTCCCAGACCTCGTTGGTGCCGCCATTCACAGAGATGGCGGTCTGGGCATTCAGGAAGCGCGCGTTGTTGATCACGTGCGGTTTGTTGGTGGACCAGAGCTCCAGCGCCACGGTGGCGTAATATCCGCTGAAAGCGTTGGTGCCGATGGCGCTGCCCATAATCGGGTCGTCGACCCCGGTGAAGACGACGGGCCGGTACGGATCCGCCTGCCAGTCCAGGGGCGAATGAATGCTGATTTTCGGCGAATTGGTGGCGGCGAACTTGAAAACGACGGCGGACTGAAAAACCGAATTCGTGCCCCGGCAATCCACGGGTCCGGTGACCCAGTACACGTTTCCCTCGCCAAAAATGGCATTCGTATAGGTGGTGTTAATTTGAAGATAGTCTAATATCAGGGAGGGGGTCCGGGAGAAGTTCGCCGCCAGTTCCTGGCTCGCCCGGGGAAAGACGGGCTCCGCCGTGGTGAGCTTCGCTGCGGGGTTTGCTGCTGGTGCGTTGCCTGGAGAGAAAGCGAAGCGCTTGCGGCTGTCTCCCGCCTTGGCCTGAACCGGACTCGATTTCGGTGCCCGCTCGCGCCGGGGCCAGGCGCGGGCGGTCATCCGCCCCTGGACCGGCTGCCGGAGGACGGCGCCGGGCGGCTGTTGCGGCAGACCGGAACCGAGGACCTGCGCGGCCGGGACGGTTTCTACTAAGAATCGTCTCCCGTCCGGGCTCTGAATCCAGGATTTGGTGACGAGCGCCAGAGCGTCGTTCGGAGCGTCGTTTAGGAAGGCGTGGCCGCGCTCGATGGCCATCGAGCCGAAGTCCAGCGAGATGTCCGGCCGCCCATTCGCCGGATCGGCGGAGGCCACCGCCGGTTCATCAAATTGGACGAATTCGGTCCAGACCTGGATCTCGGCGGCGTCGGTCAGGCCGAACTGGCTGGGCGGCGCCGGAAGCGTTCTCAGGACAATGTCTTGCTCTAGACCTTGGATGGTGTGAGTGTAGCGCAGGTCACCCGTGAGCAGCCCGCCATCGAAGCAGTTGGTGTAAATCACGACGTTGTCGCCGTAGATGCTGCCCTGGCAGTCGCGCAGGTTCGCGAGCGGAACGGATTCATTGAGCACCGCGTCAAAATAGACCAATCCCAACACTTGGCTTCGCATGGTTCGCCCGCTGGGCAGGGTCACGACTACCGAACCTTCCGTGTTGGCATTGGCGTACAGTGCCGTCTGATGCTGGCTTTCAGCGGCCACCGCCCAGCCGTTTTGCGCGGTGAAATACGCCCGGCTAGGCAGCCAATCAGAGCCGTCAAAGTAATTGAGGCCCGTTTCCAGGCGGATGACCCCGTTGGTAAGGGAGCGCCACTGGCCCTGGCCGTCGAGCACCGGATGGATTCGTTGAATCGTCTCGGAATGAGGCCCGCGATTCGCGACTTGGAAGGTGTCCGAGCCGGAACCCGCCTCTTGCAGCGGCGCGGCGGGCGGCTCAAGCGTTACGGCGGACGGGTCGGGTGACACGGTTTGGTCCGCCCAGGCGGCGAACGCGGCGAGCAGCGACAGAAAAAAGGCGAATTTCGATTTCATGATGGGCTGGCTGGGTGGGTATTTAAGGTATGAGGGTGCAAATGATGCCGTGGTCCGAGGGAAGGCCGTCGAGCGAGGGTTCGATTCCGGGAAAATCAGGATGTCTCCCATATGGGGGACATCCCGTTTTCGGACGATCGGCATTTGGGCTTTCGTTTTCAGGCTGGGCGGACAGATGATGGTTTAGTTTCTGTCGGAAACTTTGAAGATCGGTCGTCGCGCCCTCGCCTAGTCCGGCGGCAAAGGCCTTTTCCATCCAAAGCAACATCTGGAAGGCTTTGGCGAACCGGTTTTGTTCGCACGGCGCCGGTTGCGGCTGGGGCAGAAGCCGGTTCAAGGTTGCATTGAGCCTTTTCACCGATAGGAACCCGCTGCCCGCGTGAGTCGCGGCGGCGACCGCTTTTTCCCATATTTCACGGCGTCCCGCGGCGGGCGTGGCAAGGAGTTTTCGGGCCTGTCGTTCCGTCCGCGGAAGGGTTTTGCAACCCGCGCCGGCCAAGTCGCGAGAGATTCGCGCCGCGTCGATGACACGGCAGGCATGCGATCGATTATATCCGAACATTTTGGCGCAAAACGATTCGAATGTCCGCGCATCCTCTCGGTAAAGCTGCTTTTCCCGGATCTCCCCCAGCGCCAGCCCAGCCGCCGCATACCCGTTGAGGACATCGCGCACGCGAGTCACTAATTCATCCAAACGGGTTCGTTCGCCCGAAGTGAGCAGCGAGGGCCGCCGCTCGTCTTCCCGTGGCGAAGGGTCCGGCTCATTACTTCGGCTCAGGGGCGAGGGAGGCTCTGGCAAAGACTCCCAGTTTCGATTCGGGACGTCCGCCGTCCCAGGTTCGACCTTCGCCAAGGCCAGGGTGGACTGGCGTCGGCGGCTACGAGCTGATGCGGGCCGTTCCAGGCCGGACTGCGAGTTCTCGTTTTCGATGGCATCGATCATGCGTTTTTGCGGTTAGTTTTTGAGCTTCACGCCGGCAGGTTATGGGAATGGGTGGGACAACCGCAGTCCTAGGGTCAAGAAAGGAAGAAAGAAGCAAAATGGAGCCGGGAAGAAGAAATGGGCAGGCCGCGAATCCTGGATACCAGGGCGCCGCGAGGGCCGCTCCACAGCTCGCCGAACACCGGACGAGCAAACAAGTCTCATCGTGAAAAAGAGATTCGGAATTAGGCGTCGGCGGCTAGCCTTGGCCAAAGCGGGGAATAGGTCAATGAGAAAATGATTAAAAAATACGCACGGACCATGTTTAACTTCAGATCGCATTAAATTGAAGAGCCTGTCTGAAAACGCGATTGAATAGTTTTTTCGATCTGCGGCGCGGCGAAAAGAGAATTCGTATTAAGAGATACCCTTGACATGGAGGCGGCGGGTTTGTTGGCGATCCTTTGCGGCGGCGCTGCTTGGCGATAGAAATCGCCTTTTATCCAACCGATCTCACCGACGCCCAATGGGAGCAGATCCAGCCCAGCCTGTCGGCGGCCAAGCCCACCGCACGGCTCAGGGTTCCGTTGCGCAGGGTGGTCAACGCTACCTTGTATATCCTCGCTACCGGCTGCCAATGCCGGCTTCTACCCAAGAGCTTCCACCCCATCAGACCGTTTATCACCTCTTCAGGAATTGGCAGCGGCGGAACCTTCGAAGCGCGATTAATAACCGTCTGCGCGCCTTGTTCCGGGAATAATCAAACAAACGCTCCAAGCCCACCGCCGCCATTATCGACTGCCAGACGGTGCGTTCCGACGCCTATGGCGGAGAGGTGGGGTACGAGATCCAGCCAAGAAGACTAAAGGCCGCGAACGCTTCCATCTGGTCAACACCTTGGGCGTGTCGCTGGCAGCTTCGGTCCGGCCCGCCAATCAGATGGAGAGAGCCGGGGCCAAAGCGTTGCTGGAGGATTTCCTCCCGTCCTTTTCCTGGCTCCGAAGGTTGTGGGCTGCCGCCGCATATACCGGCGAGGAGTTCACCCAATGGGTTCGAGGCTGTTGTCAGGGACTCTGGGTGGAAAATGTCAAACGCTCGGACAGTGCCTGCGGGTTTGAAATGTTGCCCCGACGCTGGGTGGTCGAGCGAACCTTTGCTTTACGACCCAGCGTCGAGGCGAGATTTGGAGACCTTGAGCTGAGTCCAGACGTCTCAAAGTTTCCAGTTTTAAGTTAGGCCGCTGTGCGGCGATCCAGTGGGCGAAATCCTCGCCCTCGTAACCTCCGTCGGCCCAAAGTTTTTCAGCTTGTGAAACCATTCCAGCAGAGGTGGCAGCAGGGCCAGTGCTCCGGCCCGTTCGGTCCGGCTGGCGAGTTCGATTTTAGCCCCTAACACCCAGCCGTTGGTGTCCACCAGCAGGAACCTTTTGTGGCCTTTGGTCTTCTTCCTAGCTACATAGCCCATTTCGCCGCCGTGGGCGCTGGAACGGACGGATTGGCTGTCTAAACAGGCACGATGCATTAGGATTGCGCTTTTCAAGGTTTTTTCCTGGGTTTTAGCTGGTGAGGACGGGGCACTCGGGAACCCGGTCGCGGGCGATGATTTCCCAAAATCACCCGCAACCCTTTCGACCTGTTTCAGCCCACCGGCGGCGCGTCGCTGCTTTACAGTCTTAAGGTTTTTCCCGGCAATCTGTCGTTGGACCCTGGACAGCCTCTGACCGGTCAATACGGCGCCCACAGCCTCGCGATTCAGTTGGTCGGCACCAACGCCAATGTGGTCGCACCCGCGCCCCAAAGTCACCGCTTGGCCGTTTACGGCGCCCAAGCGCTAGACGCCCGCTAAACCAAACTTTGTTCAAAGCCGGTTCAGGGTATGAGCGTGCGAATAATGCCACTGTCCGAGGGGCTGGCGGCGGCGTGTTCGGGCCCGGATTCCACCAGGTGTCCCCCAGTGGGGGACACCTCATTTTGGTTTTTAAAAGTTGTCGCAACTTGCCGTTCAGCAACGGGTTGAGCGGCTGATTTCAGGCTCAACTCGGAGCGGAGGTTTTGCAAAAACAGCCTTCCTCGGTCCCCCAAATCGGCTCCGAGTTTGGCTTCCATCCAAGCCACCATTTTCAAAGCTTTGCCTAGCCGCGCTTGCGTGGTGGGCTTTCGCTTGGCTAGCGGCAAAAACCGATTCATGGGCAGGGCCATGATACATGCCGATACATTGCTTTCTTTCCCCGCATGCGCCACGGCCTCCTTCACGATGCTCTTCCAGATTTCGCTTCGTTTTTCCTCGGGAATCGCCGCCAGTCTTCGGGCCTGCCGCTCCGTGAATGGAAGGAGGGTAAAGCCAGCCTCGACCAAGGCCTGGACGACCCGCGCCGCTTCCATAAGGCGGTAGGCATGCGAACGCGGGTAACCGAAAATAGTTAAGCAAAAGGACGGGAAGGAGACCCAATCTTGCCGGTAGAGCTGCTTGGTCTGGATCTCGATGAGGGCCTGGCCCGCCGCCACATAACCTTTCTCGACGTTTCGAACGCGGACCACCAATTGGTCCAGGAGGGTTTCTTCGTCCGAAGTAAGCAGCCACGGCGGCCGCGCGCCGTCTCCCGCAGCCCAGGGACGCGCCGCGTTTCTTCTCGGTTTGTCCGCCTGTTCACTCGGAGGGGGACGATACCAGCGCGGCATGCTGGCCTCATTCTTGATGGCTTCGACCATAAGCCTTGCACGCTCTTTTCTGTATTCCTTGGTAATCACACGGGGAGATTATTGCGGCCACTCGGACAACGACGGTCCTAGGGTCGGAAAAAGAGACGCGGAAGAGAAAAAGAGGCAGGAATCGGAAAACCCGGAAAGCCAGGAGCCCGGCCAGCCGCCTTCGTTCCCGAACCCCTGTCTCCCCATGGGAGACCTTCGCAATCCTTAGAGCGCCGACCTGGTCTTTCGGACGTAACTACTTTAGCGCCAGACCTCGAAGCTAACCTCCCATCCTCTGGGCTTGGCCAGCTCCCCACCCGAAGCCCGGCCATTTTGAAGACGCGAACTAGGCAAAAAGTGCCACCGAGAGTGTATGCCATACACTCTCGCCGTGTACTGACTGGATCACGCCCGGCGGAGGAGCGAGGGGCAGAGCGCGGAGCCGTTCCCCATGGACGTCAATCCAGCAAGCGAAGGCGGACATTGCGAGTTGCACAATTCCTTCTGCGTTACAAATACCAACGCACTTTGCTCTTGACTGTCCGCTCAAAGCGATCACCATGGTTTTCTGGAAAGACAATGCACCATTTTCCCCCTCGAAATTTGGCCTCCGTCAGTCGTTTTGGGCTGCTGATTGCCTCGGCCTTTGCCAGCTTTGAGCTGGCCATTTCCGCGGGCGCCCAGGATTATACCATCAACGCCGCCGTCGATCCATCGAGCTATCAGCATGGGTTCAACCGCGGTGCCAACGCGGACGATTATTTTACCTTAACCGGTGTGCCCTCCACGCTCAATTTGAGCGAGGGCAGCCTGCTGACTTTTACGATTTCGGCGCCGGCTGGCTTCGAGTTTGTGGTGAACACTCCGTACTCGCAAAACTTGATTCAGCCGAATATAAGCTACCGCGCCAATAATTTCACCATTGGATCGCTCAATCTCCAATCTTACATGTTTAATGGCCCCTCGGGCGCCGCCGCGACCAGGGGCGATTTTAATCCTGACAACCCGGTTGGCCCGGCCTCCAATGGGTTTTCAATTGCCCCTATTTATTATGAATCGAGCGGCTTTTCATTCACGAGTGTGACTTACAAAGAATGGTACTCGGGAACCACCCCTTCGGCATGGTCCCTGGTGGGTCCGCCAGAGGCGCCCGCTATTTCGTTTTTTTCTGATGGCCCGTCGGGAAACGTCCTCGACCCGGGCCCCGTCGTCAGTCTCCAGTCGTTGACCGTTCCCGAGCCGTCCCAATTGGCCCTCGCTGCCGGTTTCGGTTTTGCGGCTGTCGGTTTTAGCCTATATCGCCGTTGCGCCAAAACGTAATCGGCGTTAGCGCCCTAAGTTTGCCGCTCGCGAAAAGCGAGCGCTTGGAACACGGGCCTGGCCGGTGCTTGCCGCCGTTTCATCGGTGTCATCCGTGGTCGATAAAAGCAAATGTGGGCGAGCGCCGGGCCGCTCGAACCCAATTCCGGCTGATCGGTTCAAGGCAAGAGTACAATCATTGCACTCTTGCAGTTAACTGGCTCCAGGGAGGTCGGAAGCAAATCGAGCGGGGGTGACGAACTAGGCAAAAAGTGCCACCGAGAGTGTATTGCATACACTCTCGCAGTGTACTGATTGGATGGCAGGAGCGCGTTCACGGCTCCGTGTCCCAGAGTTGGCCGAGAGCGCAATCATTGCGCTCTTGCATTGAGCCGCCGAGACCGTGTCCGGCGGAGGAGCAAGCGAGTATCCCCCTGAAAGCCACCGGCACGAGCCAGATCGCTCGCCACCCCGCCGCTCCAGGGCCTCCATCCACCCTCTGTTCGTTGCATTCCGCCTTGACCGCGCGGCGCCTAGCATCGACAAACCTGCCATGTTAAAATCTCGGTCGACGGTCGCATCGGTGTTTCTGGCCGTGGCGGCGGCAGGCTTTTCCGGTTGCGAGTACAACTACCACCCCGAAAACCTGGGCATTCTCGTCCGAACCCACAGTTCGGCCGTCTTCACCCCCAAATACTCCATCCACTCCTTCACCCGCCAGCAACTGACCGACCAGTTCTGGAGCGAAGGCGCCTGCTTCGCCGATGTCAACAAGGACGGCAACATGGACGTCGTCGCGGGACCGTTCTGGTACGAAGGCCCCGCCTTCACCGCCCGCCACGAATTCATGCCCGCCACCCACGTGTCCAAGAGCAAGAAGAATGGCCAGGACGTCACGTTCCCCGGCTACAAAGGATTTTTGGGCAGCGAGAACGAATACTCCGCCAATTTCTTCGCCTTTTCCTACGACTTCAATCAGGACGGCTGGCCCGACATCCTCATCATCGGATTCCCCGGCGAGAGCACCTCGTGGTTTGAGAACCCCGGCAAAGACCTGGGCCTTGGCCAGCCTTGGAAACGCCACCTCGCCCTCGACGTCACCGACGACGAGTCGCCCCAATTCGTGGACATCAACGGCGATGGAAAGCCCGACCTGATCTGCGCCTCGAAAGGCAGCTTCGGCTATGCCGAAATCGACACCGCCAACCCCGCGAATCCCTTCCGCTGGCATGCCATTTCACCCGACCTGCACCTGCATAAGTTCACCCACGGCATCGGCATCGGTGACGTGAACGGCGACGGCAAAATGGACCTCCTGGAAAAAGACGGCTGGTGGGAACAGCCCGCGGCTTTGACCGGCGATCCGGTTTGGCAGCAGCACAAATGGAATTTCGGGACCGGCGGCGCCCAGATGTTCGCCTATGACGTGAACGGGGACGGCCTCAACGACGTCATCACCAGCTTGGCCGCTCACCAGTATGGCCTGGCTTGGTTCGAGCAATATCGCGAAGGCGGCGAGATTAAGTTCAAGCAGCACCTGATCATGAACAAGGAGGCCAGCGAGAATCGTTACGGCGTCCATTTTTCGCAAATCCACGCCATCGACCTCGTCGATATGGATGGCGACGGCCTCAAGGACATCGTAACCGGCAAGCGAGCCTGGGCGCACGGACCGGAGGGCGATCCCGAGCCGAACGGCACGCCTTATGTCTACTGGTTTCAGCTCCAGCGCGCCTCGGACGGCACGGTCGATTTTGTGCCTCATCTGATCGATGACGCTTCCGGCGTCGGAACCCAGGTGATGGCCCAGGACTACAACGGCGACGGCTTGCCGGACGTGGTGGTCGGGAATAAGCGCGGGGTCTTCGTGTTCACCCATCAAGCGAAGTCGGCCAGCCGGGAAGAATGGGAAGCCGCCCAGCCGAAGCCTTTGCAATAATCTCCTTCGCCAAATCCCCGAGATCCCGTTCGTAGGCGCCGAGGCAAGCAGGCGGACCTCCGCTTGCCATAGTGTCATTCGCCGCTCACCTGGCGCCGGTCCCCTTCATCCGCCTCGGGATTTTTCCCGTGAACGGATCTGGATCCTGGCGCGGTCGGCCCGCGACGCCGTGGGGAGGCAAGTTCCTCGCCCTCGCGCCGCCGGTTGGGTTCGCTGACCGAGCCGCGCCGGCCTCGCGTGCATCGCGGATAGACACGAGTGCCTTGCCGGTATAGCGCGCGGCGGCGGCAGCGGATATTCTCAAAAAACTAGCGCTGAAACTCATCGACGCCCGCCAGCTTCCCTGCTCCCTTTAATGCATCATCGAGAGGGGCAAAGGCGGCGTATCGCCGTTGAATCGTCTCGGCGTATCATTTCGTCTGATAGGAAGCTATGAAGAGAACGCTAAGTTTGGCCGCCCTGGTGCTGGCTTTGTTCGCGGGATTTTGCGCGTCCGCCGCTGAGCCGCTCCGAGTTTTCATTCGTGCCGGCGTGAAGACCCACGGGCCCAACCAGCATGATCACCCCCACTTTCTCGCGGATTACACCCAGCTTTTCGCCGACCGTGGCATGACCTCCGGCGGTTCCATGGAGTTCCCCACGCCCGAGCAACTGGATAAGACCGATGTGCTCGTGATTTTCGCCGCGGACGGCATGAAGATCGTGGGCGCCGAACGCGAGCGCTTCGAGGCCTTTCTGAAACGCGGCGGAGGCGTCGTCGTCATCCACGACGGCATCGTGAGCGGCGACGAGCACGAATGGTGCAAGCGAATCGTCGGCGGGGCTTGGCGCTGGGACGGCGACGAAAAGACCAAGACCAAATGGCACGAAGGCGAGGTCGGCATGTACTTCGTCGATCCGGACCACCCGATCACCCGCGGCATGTCGAACTTTGATTGGAAAGATGAAGTCTACAACCAGTTGGACATGTCCCCGGATGTCCACGTGCTGGCCACCAGCTTTTTGGATGTCTTCAACATCTGGCCCCAAATCTGGACCTACGAACGAACCATCGAAGGCGGCAGCACGCCCTACCGCGCGTTCGTGAGCATTCCCGGGCACGAATACACCACCTTTCAAGCGCCGCAGTATAAAGCCATTCTCCTGCGCGGGATCGCCTGGGCTGGGCATCGGGAAAATCTCGACGAGTATTGCCGCCCCGAAGAGCTGAACTCCCTGCGCTACCCGGAAGGCGGGCCCACCCCGGCCCCGAAAGCCGTGACCAAATTCAACCTGCATCCGGAGTTCAACGTATCCCTGGTGGCGGATGAAAACGTCGCCGAGAAGATTATGTCGATGGACTGGGACCCGAAAGGCCGGCTCTGGGTCATCGAGACTCCGGAATACCCCAACGGCCGGGATATTAATAAGAACGATAACAAGGTGAAGAGCTGGCGCGATCAAGACCCTCAAAAATATCCCGTCGGGAAGAAGGAGGACCGCTTTCCGCGCGACCGCATATCCATCCTCGAGGACACCGATGGCGATGGCGTCATGGATAAGAAGACCGTGTTCGCCGACGGATTGGAGCTGCCCACCTCCCTGGTCTTTTACAAAGACGGCGTCATTGTCTCGCAAGCCCCGAATATCCTTTGGATTCGGGACACCGACGGCGACGGCAAGGCCGACAAGACTGAAATATTATACACCGGCTGGGGCACCTTCGACACTCACGCGGTCATTAATAATCTCCGCTGGGGCCTGGATGGCTGGGTCTACGGCGCGGTGGGTTATACCCGCGGGAAGGTCAAGTCGGGCGACGGAAAGAAGGACTTCGGCGAAATCGCCGCCGGCATCTACCGCTTCCGGCCGGATGGCTCGATGTGCGAGCAGGTGGCGGCCTGGGGCTGCAACACTTGGGGCTGCGAAGTGGCGCCGGACGGCGAGATCGTTTTTTCGACGGCGACCTGCGGCATGCCCATCTGCCATGTGGTCATTCCCGAGAAGATTCTGGCGCGCGGCAACGTGGGAGGCCATCTGGCCTTCGAGAACGTGATCGAGGAGAATAAGATCTATCCTCCCTTCAAGGAAACCCGGGAGCCTTACGTGCAAATCGACTGGGTGGGGGCTTGGACCGCCGCGGCCGGCGCCTGCATCTACGACGGCGGCGCCTGGCCGGCCAAATGGGCGCCGGACGATCATTATTCCTTTTTCATGAGCGAGGCGACCATGCACTTGTTCCACCACGAGTTCCTCGACCCCCGCGGCCCAACCTATAAAGGGCGCAAGGAAGAAGGGCGCAAGGAGACGGAATTCATGACCAGCATGGATTATTGGTTCCGGCCCATCCATTCGCGGGTGGGCCCCGATGGAGCTCTCTATTTAGTCGATTTCTACAACCAAATCGCCGTCCACAACGACACGCGCGGCCCGGCCCATGGCGCGCGCAACGCGGCAACCCGCCCCGACCGCGACCATCATTTCACCCGCCTCTATCGCATCCAGCACAAAGAAGCCACCGCCTTGCCGCCCTACAAGCTCGACGCCCAGGACCCCGTCGGTTTGGTGGCGATGCTGGAGCATCCCAACGGCTGGGTTCGCCGGACTGCGAATCGGCTGCTCAACGAAGACCAGGCGTCGGCCGCCGCGCCCGCCCTGGCCGCGATGTTGAAAGAAGGGCATACCAAGTACGCCCGCCTCATGGCTCTCTACGCGCTGAATAACCAGGGGAGTCTCGACGCGCCCCTCCTCACCGCGGGCCTTCGGGATGTCGACTCGGCGGTGCGGAAAAATGCCGTCAAAATCGCTGGCGAAACCGGCGCGGGCAGCAGTGAAACGCGAAAAATCATCCAGGCTTTGCTGAACGATCCTGACGGGCGGACCCGGATTCAATCGATCATGGCTTTGGGCTCCCTGCCGCCCTCGCGGGAATCCGCCGACGCCGTGGTGGCGATTTGGCCGAGCCTGAAGGACGAGTGGTTTCAATCGGCGGCAATCGGGGCGGCGGCGGCCGATCCCGTGCTTTATTTGGAAGCTTGTTTTTCCTCTAAAGATCCCGCCTTTGTCGCGGACTATGTGGGCTATTTAGCTAAACAGATCGGCCAGAAAGACGACCCTGAACTGGCGTCCAAAGCCGTCCAGCTCCTCTCGACCGAGCCGGCTTCAACCGATGGCTTGAAGGCGGCCGCGCTGGAGGGTTTGAGCGCCAACATCCGGCCGAATTCGGCGCCCGCCTGGAATTCCGGGCTGAGCCAGGCTCTGCAAGTCCTCCTGGGCAATGACCGTTGCGCCAGCGCCGTGCTGCCGCTGGTGGCGCGCTGGGATCGAGAAGGCCAGCTCGCGGCGCCCGCGAAGCCCGCTATTGCCAAGGCGGAGGCCCAATTAGCCGACGCGTCCCTTTCCGACGACGCCCGCGGCAAAGTCGCCGCCAGCCTGGTGGGCGTGCGGCGGCTGGACGCTTCGATCATTCCTTCCGTCGCCGCCTTGCTGGGCTCGGAAGCCAGCACGGCCTTGCAGAAGAAGGCCGCCGAGGCGCTGGGTTCCGTCCCGGAAGGCGCGCTGGCCTTGGCCAAAGTCTTTGCGAAGCTGCCAAACCAGCTCATCGAGCCGGCGTTCGGTCAAATCATCAAGCGCAGCGATGCGACCCTGGCTTTGCTTGACCTCCTCGACCGCAAAGAGGTCCCGTTGACCGTGCTCGGGCCCGCTCGCGCTAATCGTCTGCGCGTCCACAGCGATGCCGCGGTCTCCAAACGCGCGGGTGAGGTGCTCGACAACCTGGCGGGTCCGGAACAAAAGGAGAAGGACGCGCTCATCGCGACGCTGCGCCCCGAAGTCGAGAAACCCGGCAATGTGGACAATGGCCATAAGGTATTTACCCAGAACTGCGTCGGCTGCCACATTTTCAAGACCGAGGGCCGCAACCTCGCCCCCAATCTAACCGGCATGGGCGCGCATGGCGCGGCGGATTTGCTGGTCCATATCGTCGATCCCAACCGGCAGGTGGAAGCGAACTTCGTCAGTGTCGCGATCGAAACGAAGGATGGCTCTTCCTATAACGGAATCATCGATCGCGAGAACGCCTCCGAACTTGTTCTGCGGGACGCCAGCGCCGACAACACGATCCGCATCTCGGACATCAAGAGCCGTGTTTCGACCGGGAGGTCACTGATGCCGGAAGGCTTCGAGGCGCTGGGAGCCGCGAGCCTGCGGGATCTCCTAGCCTATATCTGCGCGGACGAAACCCGGTTCCGCATCATCGATTTGGGCAAAGCATTCACCGCCAACAGCGCGCACGGGATCTACTCCTCTCCCGATAATCTGGACGACACGATCGTCTTTCGCCATTACGGCCTGTGGCGGGCGGAGGACGTTCCGTTCGATGTCGTGAGTCCGGACAAGTCGATGGCCAACGTCCTGGTGTTGAAGGGCGGGGCGCCCGAAAGTTGGTCTAGGAAGACCTTGCCTCAGCGTGTGTCGGCGAAAGTCGGCTTCGCGGCCCGCAAGCTCTATTTCCTCGGCGGCGTCGCGGGGTGGGGCTTCCCCGCGGTGGGGGATCGAAATCTGGCGGCCGCCAAGGTGACGCTCCATTTCAGCGACGGCGCCGCCCAGGAAATCGTGCTCAAAAACGGCCAGGAAATCGCGGACTATAACGGCCAGCCCGATGTTCCCGGGTCCAAGATGCTTCCTTGGACCAAAGGACGCGGCCAGATTCGCTGGTTCGCCAAGGACGTGAAGCATGGCGGCGTCATCGAAACGATGGATATTTCCAGTTATGACAACGGCGTGGCGCCGACCTTCTTTGCCGTGACGGCCGAGGTTGGCGAGCCCTCCGCGGCCTCGGCTTCGGCCGCCGCTCCAGCCGCGGAGGCCCCCTCGTTCAACTGGGGATCGGGGCTGAAAACGCTGATTGTCGGCGGAGGCACCTCCCATAATTTCCAAAAATTCTTTGGCGAGGCGGACACCGCGACCCTGAACGGATCGGGGTTCGCAACCGCTAACTATACCGAGCCCGTGGCCGGGCTGGGCCCGGTCATCCGCGGCGTGGATGTCTTGTTCCTGAGCAACAACCAGGCCTTCGCGGACGATGCCAGCCGGGAGGCGGTCTTCGCCCATGCGGACGCCGGCAAGGGCTTGCTGCTGGTTCACCCGGCGCTTTGGTACAACTGGGGAGACTGGCCCGCCTACAACCGGGTGCTTTGCGGCGGCGGCTCCCGCGGCCACGATCATTATGCCGAGTACGAAGTGACGGTCACCGATCCAAGCCATCCGCTCATGAAAGGCGTTCCCGCTTCGTTCAAGGTCAGCGACGAATTATATTATTTCGAGCCCGACCCCCAGGGCGCGCCGATCAAGGTGCTGGCGACCGCTCACTCGAATATCAAGAACAAGACCTTCCCGATGGTGTTCGTCGTCGAGCATCCGAAGGCTCGCATCGTGGGCATTACCTTGGGCCACGACGGCGTCACGCACGGCCATCCGGCTTACCAGCAACTGCTGAAAAACGCCGTGAAGTGGGTGGCGCACAAGGACGGAGACATCCAGGCGGACGCCAAATAAGGTTTTTCGGACCAATTCGCGCCAGCCATTTCGCCAGCGGCCCGTCAACGGGTTGCTTTGCTTTGCAGCGCAGGCACGCCGGAGGGTTCATGCGGTTCGCGTATCCTTGCGGTGCGCGTTCCCGTCGTGGCAACCAACCGCGGTCTATCCCGCGGTCGGGTCATTAACGGGCGCAATCCCGAGCAATCGACCGTTAGAAAATGGCAAGCTGCGGAAGGCAGGTCTCAAAACGTCCGGTTACCGTCGCCCCCTCGTGAGGAAAAAACTTTGGATGATGGGGATCGGAACCATGCTTGGCGCGGCGGCGCTTTCCGCTGTGGCTGACGAACAGTTGTTCGGCTTTGTGCGGGGCGCGGAAACGCTGCCGCAGGGCCAGAGCGAGCTGTATCAGTTCGTCACCCTGAGAAGCGGCAAAGCGGAAGGGGCTTATTACGGGCTCGATTTCGAAACCGAGCTGGAACACGGATTCACCGATCGATTTCAAGCCAGCGTGTCCCTGGAGAATCGTTATATCTACAACCGGGGTGTCAGCGGCGACCGGGATGCTTTGGACGACACCGACAGCTACCGCTTCGGCGGTGTGAGCGCCTCCGGCAAGTACCGGCTTTTAAGCCCTTTCAAAGACCCCATTGGCCTGGCGCTGCGGCTGGAAGGGGGTTATGTGCAGCACGACGAAGTGGACGGGCTGCCCGAAAAGGAATTCTATATCGCCCCCGAGCTCGATTTTCAGAAGAATTTCCGGGACGACACTGTCATCACCGAGCTTTGGCTGGGCACGGAGTGGGCGTGGGGCAAACAGCCGGCCGAACAATATCCCCGGGAGCTGGCTTTCCAAGGCGGCTTGGGCGTCTCTTACCGTTTCGCCTCCAACTGGTTTATCGGCGCGGAAAGCAACATCCGCGCGGAGTACCCGCTGTTCGACCTCAACCAATTCGAACATTATGTCATTTATGCGGGGCCGAGCCTGCACTACAGCGCCAGGCGCTGGTGGGCGACGCTCACGTGCGCGCATCAGGTGTGGGGCGAAGGCACGGGCGAACCGCTCGACGGACGAACTTATGCCGAGGAAACGAATTGGCAGATTCGCCTGAAAATCGGCTTCAATTTCTAATCGATATGAGCGATTGGTTCCGTCGCATCATGGCGTCCTCGGCCATCGTCCTCGCCGCCGGGGCCGTTCCGTGTTACGCCGCCACTTACTTGACCGCGGACCAGGCCCAGAAGATCTGTTTTACGAACGCCACCCGGTTTGTCGCCGCCGACGTCAAACTTTCGCCCGAACAGATGAAAGCTATTGAGAAGGATTCCGGCGTGCGTGTGCGCCTGGATACGCAAAAGGTTTGGCGGGCGGAGGCGGGCGGCAGATTCCTGGGCTGGTTTATCCAAGACGAGGTGCTGGGCAAGCACGAATTCATTCAATGGGTCCTTGCGCTGAACGCGGATGGCAGCGTCCGGCAGATTGAGATCCTCGACTACCGCGAAACCTATGGCTCCCAGATCCGCGAGGACAAGTGGCGCGCGCAGTTTTACGGCAAAGAACATGGCGCGAAACTCAAGCTGGACGACGATATTAAAAATATCGCCGGCGCGACGCTGAGCAGCCGGCACATCGCGGATGGCGTGAAGCGCTTGTTGAGTTTTTATGAATTTGCCCTCAAGCCGTGAGGCTCGCCGCTGCCGTCCTTTGCTGGGCACGTACGTCGAAATCACGGCGGCTGGATTGGAGGAGGAGAAATTACAAAATGCCATCGCCGCCGCGTTTGCGGCCGTCGAGCGAGTCCAGTTTTCGATGAGTGTTCATGCTCCCGGCAGCGAGCTTTCTCGGCTCAACCGGGAAGCCTTCGACCGGTCGGTGAAAGTCAACGCGAAACTTTTTGAAGTACTAAGCCGAGCGGGCCAGTTGGCGGCTGAATCGAACGGCGCTTTCGATCACACGATCGCGCCGACTTTGGCGCGGTGGGGGCTTTTGCCCGCAAGCTTGCGTCGGAAGCCGGGCGGAACCTGGCGCGAGGTGGTGCTTTCGCCGGGACGATGGGTGCGTTTTCTGCGACCTTTAGCGGTTGACCTCGGGGGCATCGCCAAGGGTTTTGCCGTTGACGAGGCGATCAAGGCCTTGCGTAAACGCGGAGTCGTTTCGGCGGTCGTGAATGCGGGCGGCGATCTGCGGGTGTTTGGCCCTCAACCCTCCATAATTCACCTGCGCGATCCGTCTCGCCCGCGGACGTTCGCCGGCATCGTCAGCTTGCAAGAAGCAGCGCTGGCCACCTCGTCACCTTGTTTCACCGAGCGCGGCTGGCGGGGATCGCGGGTGAGCCATCTGGTGGACTCCGTCCGTCAATCGGCCATCACCGGACCGGTCAGCGTGACGGTGCGCGCCGCGGAATGCTGGCTCGCGGATGCCTTGACGAAAGCGGTCTTGAATGCGCCGCGGCGCGCGCGGGAGCTAATGGCTAAATATAATGCCGAGGCGGTGGTGTTGGCGTTATGAAACGCCGGGGATTGCAAATTAGCCAGCGCCACCGGCTCGCGCTTTACGCCGTCAGTCTCGCGCTTTTTCTTTCGGGAGCCGCCTGGGCTTGGATTCACCGGCTGGATGAAGCAGGCCAGGCTGGAGAGGCGCTGCGTCGCGCGAACGCGAAACTGATCGCCGTCCACGGCCTCGTCGCCGTGGGATTTGTGCTGGTCTTGGGCACGTTGCTTCCAGGACACGTCCGGCGCGCGTGGAACGCCCGGAAGAATCGGGGCCAAGGAGCGTTCTTTCTTGCCGCCATGGGCTTGCTCACGGCTTCCGGATACGCGCTCTATTATCTAGGCGACGACCCCTGGCGCCGAGCCGGCTCGGGGCTTCATCTGTGGCTCGGTCTAATTGCGCCGATCCTGCTTTTTTGGCACATTCGCACCGGTAAACGCGCGGTGCTCCAGGATCGCCAGATAGCGCCAATGAGTCCCGCGATCGGGGCGCAACTGCCGGACGCCTCGAACCCGACAAAGCCCCGAAATTAAGAACAGGTCCCGAGCGGCTAACCCGAGGCCGCATTTGGCGCTGGCGGGCCAGCTTGTTCGGCACGCAAGGCATCCACCAGCCAGCGAAGGTAGTCGCTCTCGGATTCCAGCGTTTCCAAGGCTTGCACCGCGGCTGCCAAGTCGTCTGACTCCAAGGCGGCGGCCACGGCCGGGATCGATCCGCCTAGAACACTTTCGGGGAGGATGGAACAGGCGCGGGCCAGCGCACTGAGCCGCACCTTCGCGGCTTGGAATCTCCCCTGGCTCAGATAGTGCCTCAACGAGGTGATGGCTGAGTGAATCTCCTCCTGAAGACTGACCATGGCTTCTCCGCAGGCTGCCGTATCCAAGCCGGTCCTGGCTCGCAACGCGTCGAGCATTTGGCGTTTGTGCGCTCCCACCCGAGCCACGATGGCGCGGATTTGATCGATCAGTTTCGCCGGATCGAAGGGTTTGACGATGTAGCCTGCAACGCGCAATGAAGCAGCCTTCGTCACGAGGTCGCGGTCCGCCGAGGACGTGCAGAGAACCACCTCCATATCGCGCCATCGCGGCATGGCGCGGATTTGCTGAAGCAGTTGGAGCCCGTCGATCTCGGGCATCGTGAAATCGGTGATGCATAGATCCGGGAGCGGCTCATGCTGGAGTTTTTCGCGCGCGACCAGCCCGTCCACGGCTTCCGTGACCACACATCCGGGCAAGCGTGCCAGCAATAACCGGAGAAGCGTCCGGGTGACGCGATCATCATCGATGACTAGAACTCGAACAATCGGCGCAGGCGGCGCGGGGCCATCGCCGGACGGATCAGCGTTCTCGGCAACTGCTGGAGGCCGCTGCGGGGAGTCTTCCCTTTTTGAGGGAGGGTCGGACATATCGGACTGCTGCGCCGGGCATTCAAGGGCGAACTCGTTAATCGGCGTAATGCACATACTCCTTAGCAGAGCGGGTCCGTCAACGACCAAAATCGGGAGGAATCCATCCGATGGCGAACCCTTGATGGCTCGGACCCATGGCCCGAGCGATCACGCTCCAGTCATGAATTCCGCGATCCTGGAACTAACAACATCCTAGGGCGTGTTTTCAAAATGCATTCACCATCATCTTTAGGCCGGTTTGTGCTGATGCTTCGTTGCTCGTCGGTCACAGATTCCATCGAATCTGCCCCCTCCTCGCGCCCCGCCTGAGCCCAAACCGACTCTAAATCTGAGGCAAAGCCACTTTGAAAACACGCCCTAGACTGAGTTTATTTTCGCAGGCCGAATAACTCGCGGCGTGTGGAATCCGATCGCACATCCCGGCAGGGCATGGATGCGAAGGCAGCCGTCGCTCTCCTTCCGATCCAACCTTCGCATTATTCGCAACTACCAGCATGCGAGGAGGTTGGGATTGGCTCTAGGCGTTGTTGCCCTCGTGGGCATGGGCGAGACCGACAGAAATCCGGGCGGATCTTCGGCTATTGTTGCGTTTTGAATGCCAGAGATCCACATTGAGTCGCCCCCGCGCCTGCTGAGTCTGTTGTGGCTACCCTTTTATGGGAATTCCTTCTGTCGGAGCGTGGAAAGGTGGATCGAAGCGGAATCGCGCATTGTTCCGTCCTAGGAGGAAGATGAAGGCTCTTATTCCGCAGGAACTTCGGATTGTGACTCGGAGTCTGTTGAACCCGGATATTTCTTTGATTAACAGTGGTGAGCAGTATTCAAAACAAGCGAAACCTGACTCTGCGATTCGGAGCTTCGGTGAGACATTTTCGGGAAGCGCTCGGCGTTTCCCAAGAGATGCTGGCGGCGCGCGCCCAGCTGCATCGAACTTATGTGGCCCACGTGGAACGAGGGGCGCGGAATGTCTCGCTCTCGAGCATCGACAAGCTCGCGGAGGCGCTGGAGGTATCGGTCGCCACGCTGCTCTCGCACGGCAGCATTCCAGGCAAATGGCCAAACCCGCCCGGGCTGGGGTCTGACGGGGATTCCGTAGACATTTTGCTAGTCGAGGATTCTCGCAGCGATGTGGAATTGACGCTCAATGCTTTCAAAAAGGCGCAAATCGCGAATTCCGTGCATATCGCACGCGATGGCGCCGAAGCGATCGATTTCTTATTCGCACAAGGGAAGCATGCAAATCGCAAAAACAACCTGCGGCCTCGTTTGGTCTTGCTAGACCTGAATCTGCCGAAAGTCGGCGGCATTGAGGTTTTGGAGCGGATGAAAGCTTCGGAGGCCACGCGTTCGATTCCCGTGATTGTTCTGACGGCTTCGCAAAAGGACCGGGATTTTGCCCTTTGCAAACGCTTGGGGGCGGAAACCTATATCGTTAAGCCGGTCGATTTCCAAAAATTCAGCCAGGCGACGCCGAAGCTGAATTTCACTTGGAGCTTGCTTAAGCCCCATGAACTAGCAAGTGTTTAGATATTGCTCCGCAGCCTAGGCCTTCGCACGCCTGGCGCACGGGGTTGAACGTTTCGGAAGCGAGGTTATGAGTCATTTGTCCAGCCACGGGACGATCGCGCCCGCGCAGCCATTCCAGGCTGTCTCGGCGGAAGTGGCGTTATGGCGCTATGCGGCCCTGGTGGAGTCCTCCGAGGATGCCATTATAACCAAGGATCTGGAAGGGGTTGTCACGAGCTGGAATGGCGCGGCTGAGCGTATTTTCGGCTACTCCGCGAACGAAATGGTGGGGAAACCCTTTTCGATGCTTATTCCCGCGGACCGGGAGGAAGAAGAGCTGCAAATCCTGGGCTGCATCCGCCGAGGGGAAGTGGTCAGCCACCACGAGACGGTTCGCCAGCGGAAGGATGGAACGCTGGTCGATATCTCGGTCACTATTTCGCCCGTCAAAGATGAGGCGGGTCGCGTTATCGGGGCCGCCAAAATCGCTCACGATGTCACTGAGAGGAAACGGTCCGAGGAACGCTTTCGGCTGGTGGTGGAGGCGGCGCCCAATGCGATGGTCATGGTCGACGCGTCTGGGAAAATAACGTTGGTTAACTCGCAGGCTGAGCAACTGTTTGGGTATTCACGCCAGGAATTGCTCGGGCAGCAAATGGAGATGCTGGTTCCGGAGCGGTTTCGATCCGGCCATCCCGGCCACCGGGCCGGATTCATGGCTGCGCCGAGTGTGCGATCCATGGGGGCTGGCCGGGACTTGTTCGGATTGAAGAAGGGCGGGCAAGAAGTGCCCATCGAGATCGGATTGAACCCGATTCATACGCGGGAAGGAGCGTTCGTGCTGGCGAGCATCATCGACATCACGGAGCGAAAACGGTCCGAGGAGCGATTTCGGCTAGCGGTGGAAGCCGCGCCCAATGCCATGGTTATGGTGGATGCGGAAGGGAAAATAACCATGGTGAACTCGCAGGCCGAAAACTTGTTTGGGTATCCGCGCCAGGAATTGCTGGGGCAGCGGATGGAGATGCTGGTTCCCGAGCGCTTTCGCTCCGGCCATCCAGGCCATCGGGCGAAGTTTATGGCTGCTCCGAGTGTGCGATCCATGGGGGCGGGCCGGGATCTGTTCGGTTTAAAAAAGGATGGGCACGAAGTGCCGATCGAAATTGGACTGAACCCCATCGACACGAGTCAGGGACGTCATGTGCTCGCCAGCATCATTGACATCACGGAACGGAAGGCCGCGGAGGATAAAATACGCCAGTTGAATGCGGAGCTGGAATCGCGGGTTCGAGAACGCACCGCGCAGTTGGAAACGGCGGTTCAGGAGCTGGAGGCATTTTCTTATTCCGTCTCGCATGACCTCCGCGCTCCCTTGCGCGGGATCGACGGTTTCGCAAGAATCGTGATGGAGGATTATGGCGACAAGCTGGACCGCGAAGGAAAGCGGCTGCTGGACATCGTTTGCGGGGAGGCCAAGCGCATGGGCAAACTCATCGACGATTTGCTCAATTTCTCACGATTAAGCCGCCAAACGATGCAGACCTCGATGGTGGATATGAATTCTTTGGTTCTTTCCACATTCCTCGAATTGACCCGGGATCGAGAGCCGGTGCCCAGGCTCGAGTTGAAACCGCTGCCTAAAGTTCGCGGCGATCAACCCATGATCAAGCAGTTGGTGGTTAATCTGCTTTCGAACGCCATCAAGTTCAGCGGCATTCGGGAAGAGCCGGTGGTGGAAGTCGGCAAAGTTCAGGAAGCTGGCGAGACGATCTTTTACGTGAAGGACAATGGCGTGGGATTCGATCCCCAGTACGCGCATAAATTGTTTGGGGTGTTCCAGCGGCTGCACTCCGAAGACGAGTTCGAAGGAACGGGCGTGGGGCTGGCCTTGTCGCGGCGGATCGTCACGCGTCACGGCGGCCGGATTTGGGCCGAATCGGCGCCGGGCCAGGGCGCCACTTTTCGGTTTACGCTTTCGGAGCCAACCGTATTGATGCCATGAATGATTCCATCGATGTCGAGATACTCATGATCGAGGATAACCCTCGCGATGCCGAGCTGGCGGTTCGTTCGCTCAAGAAGCGAAACCTGGCCAATAAATTGGCGCATGTGAAGGACGGGCACGAGGCGCTGGAGTGGCTCTTCGGGACCGGCAAATATGCCGGGCGCGATCCCAATAAGAAACCCAAGCTGGTATTGCTGGATCTGAAGCTTCCCAAAGTCAGCGGCCTGGAGGTTTTGCGCCGGATGAGGGAAGACTCGCGTACCAAGCTCATTCCGGTCGTTGTCTTGACCTCGTCTAGGGAAGATCGCGATGTGGCCGAGAGTTACACGCTCGGGGTGAACAGCTACATCGTCAAGCCGGTGGATTTCGAGAACCTTTCAGCGGCGGTAGCGCAGATCGGGCACTACTGGCTGCTTGTGAACCAGGAACCGAAATAGCGGCGGGACCTCTCACCGAACAAGCCATGATCCAGCCCATCCCTAAACGACGCATCCGAGTCCTGCTCCTGGAGGACAAGGCCAGCGATGCGGAGCTGGTGGTTCGCGAGTTGAGCCGCTCCGGGTATGAATTGGAATGGCGCCGGGTGCAGACGGAGGCGGATTATCTCGCGCAGCTCGACCCGTCGCTGGCCGTCATCCTGGCGGACTATAATATGCCGCAGTTCGACGCGCCCCGGGCTTTGCAGCTGCTCCGCGAAAGCAAATTACGGATTCCGTTCATCATTGTTTCCGGAAGCATCGGGGAAGATGCCGCCGTCAGAGCGATTAAACTGGGGGCGGACGACTATTTACTGAAGGACCGGCTGGGGAGATTAGGCCAGGCGGTGGGGCAGGTGTTGGAAGCTCAAAAGCTGCGGGAGGAAAGGCGCCGGGTCGAGGACGCGTTGCGCGAGAGCGAGGAACGCTACCGTCTGCTCCTGGAACGGGTTCCGGACGCGATTTTGCTCCACAGCGAGGGCCGGGTTATTTGGGCCAATTCGGCCGCGGCCGCGCTCTTGAAAGCCCCTTGCTTCGAAACGCTGCTGGGCAAGCCGATGATGGAAATCTTGCACCCGGATTACCGGCAAACGGTTCAAGCGCGGATCGATCAGGCTATCGCCAACAAAACCACCTCGTTTCTGGAGCACCGGATCGTTTGTCTGGATGGCGCCGAGATGGAGGTGGAATCGATAGAGATTCCGTTTGATCACGCGGGGAAGGCCGCCGTGCAGACCATCATCCGGGACATCACCACGAGGAAGAGCGCGGAGCGAAGAATCAAGGCTTTCTCGGATCTGGGGCAGAAGCTCAGCTCGGCCAAGACCGTGCGAGAGGCTGCCGCGATTATTCTCCATGTGGCCGACCAGTTGCATCGCTGGGATGCATGCTCGTTCGATCTCTATTCCGGCGAGCAGGGCACGCTCTCCCATGTGCTGGCGCAGGATACCATCAATGGCCGGCGCGTGGAGTGCGAATCCGGCTATAATAATTCCATCCCGTCGCCCCGGGCGAGCCGGGTCATTCACGAAGGAGGCATGTTAGTCCTCCGGGACGAGCGGGCCAGCGTGGCTTTCGCCGGAGTGCCATTCGGCGACAAGGCCCGCCCATCCGCTTCGGCCATGCTGGTGCCCATCCGGCATGGCGCCGAGGTCATCGGAGTGCTGACCATACATAGTTATGCTCCCCGAGCCTACCGGGCGGAAGATTTGAGGACGCTGCAATCGGTGGCCGATCATTGCGGCGGCGCGGTGAATCGCATCCATGCGGAGGAAGAGCGGACGCGGCTGGCCCAGCGAATGCAACTGCTGCTGGACTCCACGGGAGAAGGGATTTGCGGCGTGGATTTGACGGGCCGCTGCACTTTCATCAATCAAAGCGGCGCCACGCTGCTCGGTTACGGAACCGGGGAGCCGGTTGGCCAAGACCTGCATCTTTTGGCCCAATCCAGGCGATTAGATGGGTCGGCGTATCCGGAGTCCGAGTCCCCGCTCTCACGGGCGAGAAGGGAAGGCGTGGCTTGCCAAATGGTGAGCGAGGTTTTTTGGACGCGCGACGGGCGCGCCATCGCGGTCGAATGCTCTTCGTTCCCGATCATCGAGAACGGGAAGGTCACCGGCGCCGTGGTCATTTTCTTAGATATAACCCAGCGCAAGCAAATGGAAACCCAACTGCGCCAGCTCCAAAAAATGGAGGCGATCGGCCAGCTGGCTTCGGGGGTGGCGCACGATTTCAACAACATCCTCACGGTCATCCAGGGGCATGCCAGCCTGATCGAGTATTCCCAAGACTCGCCCGAGGCGGTGATGGAGTCGGTGGGGGAAATCCAAGGGGCTACGGAACGCGCCGCCAATTTGACCCATCAGTTGCTGGCCTTCAGCCGCAAGCTGGTGATTCAGCCGCGCGAGCTGGATCTTAACGAACTGGCGGGCAACATCAGCAGGATGCTCAAGCGGGTGCTAGGCGAGGATATTCTGTTGGAGGTAATCGCTTTCCCGAATTTGCCGGCGGTCCAAGCCGACCCGGGCATGATGGATCAGATCCTGCTCAATTTGGCGGTCAATTCGCGTGACGCGATGCCGCGCGGCGGGAAATTAGTCATTAGCACCAGCGTGCGAATTCTCGACCGGACTTTCGTCGAGCAGAATCCAGAAGCGCGGACGGGCGAGTTTGTGTGCCTCCGGGTCGCGGATTCCGGAACCGGGATAGCCCCCGAGCATCTAGCTCATATTTTCGAGCCATTCTTCACGACGAAGGACGTAGACAAAGGCACGGGATTGGGGCTGGCCACGGTTTACGGGATCGTCAAACAACATCAAGGCTGGATCACCGTTCAGAGCGAGCTGGGAAAAGGCGCCATTTTTGAGGTGTTTCTGCCCAGCTTGGGGATGCGGAAAGGAAACCCGCGCGTTCGACAGGCGGAAGAAGATTACCCTCGCGGGGCCGAGACCATCCTTTTGGTGGAGGACGACAAAGCGGTATGCCAGACGACGCACAGCTTCCTGGCGCGCTTGGGCTATCGGGTCATAGATGCCTCGTCGGGCGCCGCCGCGGTCGAGGTGTTCAAGCAAAACCGGAATTCGCTGCATCTGGTGCTGATGGACATCGTGCTGCCCGGCGGCATGACGGGGCTGGAACTGGCCCAGCAACTTTGCCGGGAGAAGGGAGATCTCAAGATTATTCTCACCAGCGGCTATAGCGGGGATGTGATCAGCAACGCGATGTTGTCGAACCGCGAGGCGTGGTTTCTGCAGAAGCCCTGCCCCCCGCATGAGCTGGCCCGGGCCGTGCGGGATTGCCTCGATGGCAAGCCGATGCCGGCAACTTGACGCAGGCGCAATCGGCCAAAGCCACTGTTCAGACAGGCTCTCAGGGAGAAACGGCTCGAAAGAATCCGGCGGCGTTGGTTGCCGGCGTGGTGAACTCCATGATGAAAATGAGCGGCGGCGCCGGGATGGTATAATTTCCGATGTCGACCCAATTCGCGGGCGCCAGCGCCGCCGTTTCTTGAATCCGGTAGGTTCCTGGCTGTCCGGTCATGGAGAATTCAATCGTCCCATTGGAGTAATTTGGGGTGCTGAGGATCACCGGCTGGGGCGCGGCTCGCTGTATAGCTACCGCCATCATCCCGTTGTTCGTATCCAGACCGAAGGCCAGCGATCCGCTGATTGCGGCGGCGGCTGTTCCATTCGTGTTGGGGTTTTCGGAGAGAAAGTGCAGGAAGTCAGCGACTCGCGCCGGATTGGCGGGGTCCGAGACATCGTAAACAGCAAAAGTATTGCCGCTGGCGTCGACGACGGCCAGCGCCTGGCCGGCAGGATCATAAGCCAGGCCGGAGGGGGACCCGGGGATGGCCGTGCTATCGTAAGAATTCAAATTGGTGACCGTGGCTTTAGCTAGGTCGTATTGCAGACGACGCAACGAGGCCCCGCCCGCCCAGAAGGTGTTTCCGTCGCCGAAGGCCACCGAAAGCCCGGCGCCGGAGACGTTCGCGACCAGGGTTTGCGAGGTAAAGTTGATGCCGTCGGTGGAGCTAAATACCGCGAGGTATTTGCCGCTTCGAGAAGTGGCTATGAACTGGGTGTTGGTTCCGGAGCCTCGGACGGCGAAGCTGTCGCCGTACCGGATGTCATCTCCGCTCGCGACGAGGCCCGCGCTCGGATCGCCGCTGTAAGCAAGGGTGGGAGAATTGGTGACGTTGTCGCTGCTCCAGCGATAGATCGAGAAATTGTCGGAAGCGGAAACGCGGAGATTTGCGGCATACACGACTCCGTCGCCGGCGACGCCCACGAGGTTCAGCAAAATCGTTCCACCCGAGAGCACGTTCGTTTCGTTTCCAGAGGAGTCCGTCGCTGTCAGGCGGAGCGTCAACGGCCCATTGCCGGTGTCTCCGTCCAATCCATTGGCGCCGTTCAAGATATAAACCTGCGGGCTGCCAAACGCGCTCGCGAGAAGCAGATTGCCGGTGGCGGGATTATACGCCAAGCCGCGTTCGAGATCGGCCGTGGTGAGATAAGAGCGGTCCCCAGCCGCAAGCTCCCAAGTTTTGGTCACGGAATCGGCGGACACCCCCAGGGCGAAAAGGAGGCAGACAGAGATCCAGACGGGACGTTGGCGGATCGAGACCCAGCGAAGGAAAGACATCATGGAAGCGTTTCGGTTGTTGCGTTTCTTAAGGCAAAGACAGCGGAGACAAATCCGGTATCGCTCAATAGCATTTTAGCCCTTTGCGGCGATCGGTTTTGCGTTCGACGGGCGAAGGGTAGTTCTTCTTCGAGGGTTTCCAAAACCGTAGTGAGGACACGGACTGGGAGAATCGGTGAAGGCCAGACTCGGCAAACTCGGTTTTGACAGGCGAGGGGAGGCAAACCTACCGTTCGGTAGGTTATGCGAGATGTTCCGACCAGCCACGCCCGCGCCGTTTCTCCGGCGATGTTGCCAACGAGTTGCGCTTTGCGATCTCTTTTCGCGAGCGAAATTCGCTAAGCCATCCACTCGCATTTCTACTCTATCGCGTTGATATTATGACAGTTACGCAGTCTGAGACTCGCCCGGGACCTTCAGTGATTTCGGCCGGTCCAATCGCGGTCCCGTCGGGAGAGCCCGCGCCGCGTCGCTCCCGACCCGACGGTTCCGGGGGGGAGTCCGGTTCAGGTCTCAGCTTGGTTTGGTTTGCCATAGCGGGCTGCGTTGCGGGAGCGATGACGTTTTTCCTGGTGGGCTGGCTGGACCGGGTGTTTTCAACCGAGACGACTGACGATGCGTTTCTGGAAACCTCCGTATCGACGGTGGCGCCCCGGATTTCCGGACAGGTTGTCGCGGTGAAGGTCCAGGACAATCAGGAGGTGAACCCGGGGGATCTGTTGGTCGAGCTGGACCCTCAGGACTGGAAAGTGAAGGTCGACCAGAAGCGCGCCGCAGTGGCCACCGCCGAAGCGAACGCCAAGGCGGTGAAGGCCGCCTTGCCGCTGTTGCAAGCGCGCTTGGCCACTTCTCGTTCGACCCGGGACCAAGTGGCGGCGGATGCCGATGCCGCGAACGCGCAGGCGGATCGCGCCCTGGCCGATCTGGCGCGGATGCGGGATTTGCGCGAAAAGAACACGGTCTCGCCGCAGGAGTTCGACGCAGCCCAGGCGGGCGCCCGGACGGCCTCGGCGAACTTGAAGTCGGCTCGGGACAAACTGGCCGAGGAAGAATCGCGGGTGAACGAAACCCTGGCGCAGCAGGAGGCCGCGAAGGCGGTCGTGGAAGCGGCAGGCGCGTTGCTGGAGCAAACGGGAGTCGACACCAAAGCGGCGGAACTGGATCTGTCTTACACCCAAGTACGCGCGAGCCTTCACGGGCGCGTGACGAGGAAGGCCGTGAGCGCCGGAGATTATGTTCAAGCCGGGCAGAGCCTGATGTCCATCGTCCCGGACCGATTTTGGGTCATCGCCAATTTCAAGGAGACGCAGCTTCGGGAGATGAGAACCGGCCAGTTGGTCGAAATCACCGTGGATGCGTTTCAGGCCAAGAAGTTCCGGGCGCACGTGGATAGTTTTCAGGCGGGCACCGGGTCGCGGTTCAGCCTCCTGCCGCCGGAAAACGCGGTGGGCAACTATGTCAAAGTGGTGCAGCGCCTGCCGGTGAAAATTCTGTTCGACGAGCCGGTCGATTCGCCGCATACGCTGGGGCCGGGGATGTCCGTGACTCCAGTAATCATTATACGACCTGAGATCACTTCTTCAGCCGTTCGCGGGGTAATCGCCCTGGTTGTGGGAATTGGCGTTGCGGCGGGAGGCCTGGCCCTCGCCCGTCGGGTTCGAAAACCATCGGCCACTTGATCCTGTGAGCCCTGCTGTCGCGACGCCGGAACCATGGCGGCCTAAGTCCAACCCATGGCTAATTGCCGTGGCGGTCATGGCCGCCACTTTCATGGAAGTGCTGGACACCTCCGTGGCAAACGTCTCGCTGCCGCATATAGGTGGAAACCTCTCCGCGACCACGGAAGAGTCGACCTGGGTTTTGACGAGTTACCTCGTCTCGAATGCGGTCATCCTTCCCATCACCGGCTGGCTGGGCAGGTTTTTCGGCCGAAAGAAGCTGCTGCTCCTTTGCATCACGCTGTTCACGATCGCATCGGTCTTGTGCGGCCTGGCGCCGAGCCTGGGGTTTCTGGTCTTTGCGCGCATTCTGCAAGGAGCCGGGGGCGGCGCCATGCTGCCTATATCCCAGGCGGTCTTGCTGGAGAGTTTTCCGCCAGCCAAGCGGGGAGTGGCGATGGCGGTGTTCGCCATGGGAGTGGTGGTCGCGCCCATTCTGGGGCCCACGCTCGGCGGCTGGATCACGGATAATTATTCATGGCGCTGGATTTTCTATATCAATTTGCCGGTGGGAATCTTCGCCGCCGGGATGAGCCACCTGGTGATCGAGGATCCTCCCTATATCAAGAAGGCCAGGGCGGCCGACATCGATTTCGCGGGGTTCGCCCTGATCGCGGCCGGGCTCGGCGCGCTCCAAATCCTGCTGGACAAGGGGCAGCAGGCCGATTGGTTTGAGTCGTTGTGGGTGCGCTGGACGGCGTTGTTTTCCGTGCTGGCGCTCGCGGGATTCGTGGTCCGCGAACTGCGCGCCGAGCACCCGATCGTGGATCTCCGCATTCTGAAGAACCGCAATTTCGCCGTGGGCGTGGTTCTCATGACGCTGCTGGGCGGCGTCTTATACGGAACGACGGCGGCGCTGCCGATTTTTCTGCAAACGCTGCTGGGCTATCCGGCGCTCCAGAGCGGGCTGGCCATGAGCCCTCGGGGCATAGGCGCTTTTCTCACGACGATGGTCGTTGGAAGGCTCGTAGGCCGAGTGAGCAACCGCTGGCTGATGTTCGCGGGCTTTTCCTTGCTGACAGTTTCTTCATTCTGGCTGGGCCATATCAATATGGACATTGCCAAGAAGAGCGTCATTTGGCCAAGCGTGCTCAATGGAATTGCGGTGAGCTTCATTTTCGTGCCGTTGACCACGGCGACCATGGGCCGCTTGGATCAAGTTCAGATCTCCAATGCCACGGGCATTTTCAATCTGATGCGCAATCTGGGCGGGAGTGTGGGGATCGCTGGAGTGACGACGTTGCTCGAACGCTGGTCTCAAGTGCACCAAGCGGCGCTGGTATCTCATTTGACGCTGTTCGATGCCGCCGTTCGCCCGGAGCTGGCCGCGATCCAGGCCGGTCTTTCCCGGACCACCGGCACCTACGCGGCTTCCCATCAAGCCTGGCAGGTGTTATATGATCGCCTGTTGCAACAGGCGAAGCTCGCGGCATTCGTGGACAACTTCCGGTTGTTCGGATTCTTGTGCCTGGCCTGCATCCCCATGGTGTTTTTGTTCCGAGCGGGTCGCGGCGCGCGGCGACCGCCGGAGGGGGTGCATTGAGGGAGGCGCGAGCCTTATCGTGAGCGATGGCGCATCCTCGGATGCTTCGATCCCATCCTGAACCTGCTGGAGGGAGTTGCCGCCCGAGGCTCACGACGCCGGGCCTCTGGCTGCCGCGACGGCCTTCGCTCGGAAATGCGACGCAGTTCTTCCGCCTGTGACCGAGCAGGGTTCGCTCGTTCATCTCAGGCTGACGCAGCGTCCTCATTCCCGTCCTGCCAGTTTCGACGCTGGCGGGACTTCGGCCTAAGACTGCAAAACCGCCCCATTTCGGTGGCAGCGGACAGTCCTTCCCTCGTAAAATTGTTGGGAAATCAGGCAACCCGCCGAGCGCCTTAATGGAAACTGCGCCTCAACCCTTACGCCTGCTGGTCGTGGAGGATCACGCTGATACCTCGCGCAGCCTGGCTCAAACTTTATCTCGTCATGGTTTTCTGGTGACTGTCGTCATGGATGGAGAAAGCGGCCTGGCACTCACTGCCGCCCAGCCTTTCGATCTCCTCCTGAGCGACCTTCAGCTTCCGAAAATGTCGGGCTACGCCCTCATGGAACTCGTCGCCGAGCGTCACGGAATCCCAGGCATCGCAGTGAGCGGCTCCGGCATGAAAGACGATGTCGCGCGCGCCCGCGAAGCCGGTTTCAGCGAGCATCTGATCAAGCCCGTTACCATAACCCGGCTTATTGAGGCCATTGAGCGTGCCGCTAAACGAGGCGGGTAGGGTAAGGCTGAGACGCTTCAGCCCATCGCGCTCCATCCAACCACATCCTCCAGGACTTCCTGTCGATGCGCGTCCCTCCATGTCCCGTCGGATTCGACGAATCCCAAACATCTGAAGCCAAGGCACTGAACAAAAACGTGCTGGCGGACCGGCGGAAGCTTTTCGCCAGGATCAATCGACGCATCGGATTGCTCAAAAGCGGTCCTCATAGCACATCGCTGGCTCCTCAAAAGGAAAGCCGAGCCTTTCGTTCCCTCCGCGTGACGGATCTCCTTTGGGTTGGTCCGACATACCAGCGACATCGGAGATTGAAACCGGCTAATGACGACGCTCCACTCATTGACGTTTGCGCTCATCGAGCAATTGAAGCGCGAAATAACCCAAGCGGCCCGCACGCTTAGGAAGAACCCCGGTTTCGGCCTCGTTGTAGTGTTAACCCTGGCCCTCGGGATCGGTGCCAATACGGCCCTATTCAGCGTCCTGCAAGCCGTCTTGTTGCGAGATCTCCCCTATCGTCACGCTAGTGAACTGGTTTCGATTTGCGAGCGGAATGCAAGCCAGGGATGGGATCGCTACGCAGTCTCGCTCGCCAATTTCTATGATTGGCGCGACCAGAACTCGGTGTTCCAAGAGCTAGCCGCCGCCGCGCCCGGAGTCGGTCAACTTTCGGGACCCGAAGGGCCCGAACAAATTCACGCTGCGTTCGCCTCGGCAAACCTTTTTCCCATGCTGGGGATCGAGCCCATGCTCGGACGAAATTTCCGGCCTGAAGAAGACCAACGGGAACGCGCGAATGTCGTGATTTTAAGCCACCGATTGTGGGAAACTCGGTTCCGCGGCGATACTAATATCATCGGAAAAGCACTGACGCTGAGCGGTCGTGACTATGTCGTGGCTGGCGTGCTTTCATCAACTTTTCGCTTCTTCACTCCGAAGACCGTCATCGGAATCCCGGCCAACGTGGGAGAAGCCGACTTATGGCGGCCACTGACCGTGTGGCCAGCGGCTCTGAAATGGCGGGAAAACCGAGACCTCATGGCCATCGGGCGGCTTAAGCCAGGGGTTTCAATCGGACAGGCCAGAAATGAGTTCACGATGATTGCCGATCGCCTGGCCAAAGCGAATCCCGGCTCGAACGGCGGGTGGAGCGTCTTGATCGAGCCGTTGCAAGCACTGGTAACGGGCCAATGGAAAGCCATGATCGCGGCGCTTTTTGGGGCCGCAGGTTTTGTATTACTCATGGTTTGCGCCAATGTTGCCTGTCTCGCTCTCGCGCGGAGCGCAAGCCGGCGCAGGGAGTTCGCCGTGCGTTTGGCCATCGGCGCGAGCCGGGTTGGATTGGCCCGCCAGATCTTGGCGGAGAATTTCCTTCTCGCTATTCTGGGCGGCACGCTCGGGGTTCTGCTGGCCCATTGGCTTATAGATCTATTGGGGGCCATGGCTCCCGCCGGCATCCCCCGCCTTGACGAAGCGAGGATCGACTGGCGGGTTCTAGCGTTCGCCGCGGCGGCAGTTACGGCAGTTGGATTCGGATTTGGGCTCGCGCCCGCCATCCGGGCGTCACGGATCGATCCCTCTCTTGCGCTCGCGGAAGAAGGGCGGGGCAGCAGTGAGGGACCGCGTGGATCGCTGCTCCGCAATGGTCTCGTCGTCGCGCAAATCGCGATAGCGCTAACGTTGCTCGGCAGCGCCGGGTTGATGCTTCGAACCATGGGCCTATTGAGCGAGGTGGACCCCGGATTCCGTTCGGACAACCTTTTGGCATGCGACTTGGCGCCAAGCGGTCCTCGTTATGCCAGCGGAGACGCTAACATTCGGTTGGTCGATCAATTACTGGCGCGCATCCGAGGGCTGCCACAGGTGAAGCTGGCGGCCGTGGTATATGGGCTGCCATTTGGCAAGATGACGGATTCCGACATATTAGTTCAGTTGGACGGGATAGATACCGCGGAATCCAAAGCGCCTCGCGTTGCCAGTTTGCGTCAAGCCAGCCCTGGATACTTCGAAATCATGGGCATTCCAGTTCTCAGCGGCCGCGTCATCGAGAGGGGTGACACGACCAACGCCCCGAGGGTCGTGGTGGTGAATGAAGCGTTCTCAAAAAAGTTTCTGCCCGGCCTCAATCCGCTTGGCCGTCGAATCATCAGTCCCGACCTCGGGCCCAATCCCGCGGAAATCGTCGGAATGGTTCGAGATGTTAAACAGGGAAGCCTTGACGCGCCAGCCCATCCCGAGATCTATCAACCTTATGCCCAGGGCGGAATGTGGCAGTTCTCAGTGGTCGCCAAAACGAGGCTTGCGCCCAAAGAGTGGATCACGTTCTTAAAGCAAGAGCTTGCGGCGGTCGATCCGGATCAACCAATTTCAAACTTCCGCGCTATCAAGACCGACATCAAGGACCAGCTGGCCACGCGGCGCTTTGTCCTGCTGCTCTTATCGGCTTTCGCCACGCTCGCATTGGTGCTGGCAGCGTTAGGACTCTATGGAATTCTTTCATTCAACCTGAGCCGCCGAACCCGCGAGATGGGAGTGAGAATAGCGCTCGGGGCGCAACGCGGGGATGTTCTCCGGCTCGCCATGGGTTTCGGGATTAAATTAATGCTGGCCGGGCTCGCAGCGGGAGGACTGGGCGCAGTTGCGGCGGGGCGTCTGTTGGCGAGCCTGCTTTACCAAGTTCGCCCCGGCGATCTGACCACCTTGGCTGTGGCGGTCTTGGTTCTAGGCGGTTCCGGCCTGGCCGCCTGCTGGCTTCCCGCCCGGCGCGCGGCTATCGTGGACCCGCTCGTGGCGTTGAAGACCGATTAAGATGCGGGGGCATCCGAACCACCCGCGAGCTTATCCACGCCGGGCAATTGCTCAAAATCGAAATCCTTAATCCGGTCCTCGCTGTCAACTCTGCCCACGCGAGCTCGCGCGAGACCGGCCGTTGCGCCGGGTAATTGATTATGCCGAGCGGTTCGGGCGATTCTTTCAAAAACCGAAGGAATCGCCTTTTGTTAACATTGCGGCCCGCCATAATTCGGGAGGTCACTTGCGTGGAAGATCCTTAAAAAATGATCGCGTCTTTGGCCAAATTCATTGACCAATCGGTCCTCCGAATCGGCTATGCGATGCTGCCGCAATCCATGTGGCGAGAGGCCGCCAACGAACGGGATTTAAAACTGGAGCAGGCGGTCCAATTTCTGAACGGGCCGGACTTCATCCCCGCCGAAAGCCAGCCGGCGCAACTCGATTTTGGTCCCGACGCCCCGGGCGGGCGCTTCCACCTTCCCTCGCCGCGACCGTGCGAGTTCGCGGAGAACAATGTCGTTCACGGACGGCTATACCGTTGCCCGGACGCCTGGCAAGAAAGGCCGGTGATCGTCTTGCTGCACGGTGGTGGTGATTTTCCCGGGCATCAGTTCGCATTTCACTGGTTCGCCCACCGTTGCCGCCGGGCGGGATTCAACGCTGCAACCTTGGAATTGCCTTACCACTTTCAACGCCGTCCGCGCCAGCATGGTCGATTGAGCCTCCTCTGCCATTATATTCCGTTAATCAGCCGGGATTACTTGCAGATGGCAGAGACCTATGCGCAGGCGGTTGCCGAAATCCGCAGTCTGAGCGGGTGGTTGCTGGCTGAAGGCTGCCCCGCGGTGGCGCTCGCGGGAGTTTCTCTCGGCGCTTACCTGGCAGGATTGACGGGGTGCGGCGATGCGCGTCTGGCCTCGATCGTTATGGCCATGCCAGGCACGCGCATGGGCCTTATGTTGTCGCAGGCCGGCCAGGTCGTCAGGCGGCGCGTTCGAGAAGTCATATTGCGACGGCGGGTGGCGTGCGAGGAACTGGACAGGACTCCGCTAAACCTGACCTTGGTCCGGCCGGCGATCTCGAAGGAAGATGTATTATTGATCGAAGGGATGCATGATCTAATGGGGTGGGGCGCCCCGATCGACCTCTGGCAGTCGTGGGGCCAGCCCGAGATCTGGCGGTTGCCCCATGGTCATATCGGCGCCGCCTTAACCCTCTTAAGGCCGGGCCGCGTGCTGCGCTGGATGGCGCCCCGGTTGGACGCGCCCAAAGCTCAGGCCTGATCCAGCAAAGCTGCCGGATACTGCCGAGTCGAAACATGTAAAAAATGCGATCCCTCAACCTTCTTGAAGAATCGCCCGATGAACCCGGAATCGGCAATCGGTGTTGGCGCAGGCTTTGCCCGGGATCTCCAGGAACAGCTACCGGATTTCATCATCCCGGAAGATGGGCTCGCGGCGGTCTCACCGGCTCATGACGTGGTAGATCGCCCCGTCGTACTCGATCCGCAAGGCTCTGGGCATGCGCAAGATGGACTACCAACCCGTTCTTTGAGTGTCAATAGTGAGGACTGATCCATTTTGACCCCTTTTCGGATTGAAAAACCACGGCGTGCTGCGCAGCCTCTTCGAAACGGGCTGGTGCCAGGGCCAGCGGCCGCATCGATTCTTCCTGGATCTCTTCACCAAATCCGCCGCCCAAGCCCAGGCCGCCCTCTATCGTAAGCCTCTCCCAAGCCCCGTTCCCGCTCCGCTGCGCTGTTGATTATTCAGCCGTTCGCCAGCCGCTCGGAATTGGAGCTGAACTGTTACGTGCCTCCAAATGCGCGTAAGCGGTCCAAGGGTTTGTCCGGCGGTTTTTCACAAAGGCGAATTCGACGGACATTGTCCAAAATCGGCAAGTTCCACTTTCGTCTTCAAAGTCCTTGTTGCTGCCCTTCGGAGTGCTTGATAAAGCCTTCTCCGAATCGGAAACCCGCTTGACTCGGGTTCTGGGACCGTAGGCAAAACCCGAGAATTGAAAAGCTTTACGAGACAAATCAAAAAAGGCGCCAAATGGCTGTTCGGTTCGATTTGGCTCAAACTGACGGACCTGCAGATGTTACGATGAGTGCGGTCTTCTTCGGGGCCGCAGGTACAAGGTCTCCGGTGTTGCTCGTCCGAAAACCTCAACAAGGAGCGCATCCAAGTATGAAGAACAATGAACATCAAAACCGGTCATATTCGGCGGACGACCTGACCAGCGACGAGGTGGCTAGCTGGATAAAAGACTTTTTCAATCCGGGCGCTGATGACAACGTGATGACGATATGGATCGATGTCCCTGAGTCTGAGGCGTACGATACTGGCGCCTGGCAGGGCCGGCGGAAATTTGCTTGGAAATGGTGCGAGATGATATCGGCATCTGAATCGAAATTCCATGTCGAGGTTCGGTCTTACGCGTACGCGAATGTTCGGCAACCGGGAGAAGAGCCTCCTAAGGATATGTATCGTCTGACTCAACTGCCGCCTAACCTTAGCGTGATTAATCTCGCGGCACTTGGCCGGTTGGAGAATCTCCGATCCGAATCAAACAGAAACACATAACGCGAAAGGAAAAACTAAAATTCTATGAATACCAGCCGATCGAAAAACGTGATAACTTTAGAAAAAGCCCCGAATCCCGAAATCCGCCGCTATTTGGAAAACCATTACGACGACATCCTAACGGATTTGGAGTGTCTAACAAATATTGACAGCCCGACAGGCCATCTCGCCGGAGTCATCGCTATTCAAAAATGGTTTGAAAAGCAGTTTCGGCTGCTTGGAGCGGCCATTGAAACACGCGAGTCGAAAAACGGTCCGCACTTAATCGCGCGACTCAAAGGGCAAGGCAAGGCAAAAACGCTTTTGATCGCGCATGTGGACACCGTTTTGAGTACCAACGCGATAGTCAGAGATATTAAGGAGTGGGAAGCCCTTCCGTATCGTGAGGGCGATGCTTTCGCATTCCGCTATGTTGCCGCCAAGAAGCACGCTCACGGCCCCGGCGTCGGGGACTGCAAAGCGAGCGCCTTGTTATTATTATGGCTGGCACGCGCCTGTTTCGCCAACGAATACAAACCATTTGGAGAGCTACTCATATGGCTCGATTCCGAGGAGGAGGTTATGGGAGAGGAAGGAGGAGGAATTCTGGATGAACTCGGTAAAAAGGCCGACCACACCGTCGTCTGCGATACTGGTAGACCAAACTGGGGAATCGTAACGCGGCGGAAGGCCATGCAGAATTTCAGCGTCACAGTCAGAGGAATCTCGGGACACGCCGGCAATGGCCCCCATTGCGCAGCAAGCGCAATCGACGAGATTTGCGATTTTATAGCCAGAGTGAAACGAATGGCGAGCAAGACGCCTTACCCGCTCGAGTATTTTTCACGAGAACGTTTTCAACAGCGAGGTGAAATCGATTGCGGGCAACATATTCCGGAGATAAGTATAAACGTGCCGATGATCGGTACGACGAATACCAAATTCAACGTTATTCCTGACTACGCCGAAGCGCTGCTCCACGTACGCGCGTTTGAGCCAGACGATATCAAACGGCTTTACAAACGTTTGGCGGAGTTCGCTCGAGAGCCTTTACTGAGCGAGTGCAAAATCACGGTTGCGGAGGCGAGCGGGATGTCGCCCCCTTTGAAATCAGACGATCCGGGCTCCCGCCGCCTTCATGATTTATACGTGGCGGTTGCAAACGATGAATATGCGGCCGTCGTCACAGACTGGAGAGGGGGTGGATTGACCAGAGCCAATGGTCGTCAGAATATCCTTGACTGTGCGGGAGTTGACACCGATCCGGCCTACGAGCATAGCACACGCGAGTACGTCGATCTGAATTCGTTTGTACCGCGCGCGGTATGTTTGAGCCGCCTGCTGGCGGAAATTGCGTAATCTCAAGACCGATCTCCCAGACCACCGTCCGATGCCTCGCGCAGTTTTGCCAAACCGGAAGCGGGCGCCGGTTCTGCCCTCCGCGACACGCTTCTTATATCCTGTTATACTCAAGCATGTTCCACTGGCGCGGTTTCTTTCTAAGGCATGCCCTGAAAGTGCCAGTTATCACTCCGGTTCGCAACTCACCGCCACGAGCGCGGCGGGCCACTCTCAAATCTCGCTCCCGCGCTTCAATTGCCTGCCAGGCTTTGCAAGTTCTCCGCGCGCCCAAAACAGCCGGCCAACAGCTGCAGCTCGCTACGCTCCGCCCCCGGTCTCATAAATTTGCGTTGAGGTGGTGACGTAAAAGACATTAGACGAGGTTCTCCGCGCATCCCCGACCCAGTTCCTTTCCTTGAATAAGGCGGGCGTCCAGGCCTCTAACCACTCAAGCAGCTTTGAGTAGGGAGATAACTGTTGATCGTGCGACGACTTCCGATGAAGCAGTTTTGCGATAGGAACAACCTCCGTGGCGATGAATTTCTTAATCGCTTTGTCGCGCGTTCTTTCGTCGGCTCCTGAAGTATTGCGGACGAACTTCAGGCCGTTTCCTTTTTCTTTTTCGACCCAGTTGCCGGTAACGTTGTAACGATCCGATATTTCAATTGCGTCATTTAAGGCCGTGCCGGCAAAAAAATAATCAATTTCGCGGCCGTTGTTCCAACAGGCGCCCGCAACGTCAACCAATGCCCAGCCGCAATACTCTTCCCTTGCCCCACGCACGCCTCCAAGCATAAATCGTTGCATCCTTGGGTAGGCAGCTAAAAGGACGATTCTGTCCCCAGCGGAAACATGAACGCCTTCCGTGTTATATTTCTTGACAGGAATTATCTCCTCTTTCGAGAAATGGAAGACGGTGGGATCTCCAGCACTCGAGAAAGAGCGTGGTTTTGCGGTGTCAGCGTTTTTGGCCAACCCCGAGCCACTGTAAAAGAGTATCTGTAACTTATTCTGTTTTATCGCGCCCGCATTCGCGGGAAACTCGATGAAAAGTGTTCCGATTTTAGACGCGGACGCACCTTCCATTGCTTTGGAAGCATTAAATGTCTTCCGCAGGGCCGCGTCAAACCTATCTGTTGAGTCCTGATTCCAGAAAGCATAGTTAAGCTTACACCTAATGTCGGCCAGAGTTGTGAACGGTTGTGCATTAGGCTTATCCTCTTCCGAGTCAACTTCAGGGGACCACGATTGTATTGCGTCTGGTTTTATGGCAGCCAACTGCCGACTGGATTTCCCGCTCCGCAATACCTCGGAGAAAAACTGATGAAGGTGTTCGACGCGATACGCGCGAGGCTTGGGCCATGACTTCCCTGACGACGGTTGTTTTTGAAGATCCCGAAGCGATTTTACGCTGTAGGTACATTTGTAGCTCCCAACTTCCTTGGCATGCTCATTCAGCAATTCAGCAAGCTGCACGAGCGACAACCCCCCACTAGTTTCCCTTTTCTTCCCGAGCTCGAGGTCCTGCAGTGCACCTGCGATCAAATGCGCGTAAGCGGTCCACGGATCAATTGTCTTTGTCTGGTCGTCTTTCACAAAGGCGGATGTTACGGAGATTGGCAAAATCGGCAAATTGCTTTTTCGTCGCATTAGTCCTTGTTGCTGCCTTTCGGAGAGCTTGATAAAGCCTGGTCCGAAGCGGAAACCGTTTCCAAATTGCATCTCAAAGAAAGGCCACAAATGTCCAAGAACAACGGCGCACAGGGAGCCGACCTGCTATCACGCTCCATGGAAGCTAAAGTCCCGCCGGGCATCGATTCTCCCATCAGGGAGGATGTACCGAACAGCATTCCAGACGGCCCGGGCACGCCTTCCCGCCATGTTTCTGGGGTTCCAAATTCTCCCCGAAGGCATTGCGACGACAGCCCGCTTTCTCTGTGCCGAGTTGCGCAAATCACAAAGGGACTACTTGGCGCTGAACCCGGCGCACAATCTGGTCGAGGCCGAAGCCGAACGCGCCTGTTCCGGGCGGCGGACAGCCGCCCAGAGTCTTCAGAGGCTCTCGCTCCAAGTCGTCGCGCCGACCGATTTATCGGTTCCCAAGCGCTCTGGCGCCCCAGATGATGAGCTAGGCGGTGTAAATGTGAACCATATGGAAAACACAGTATAAAACAATGAAAACAAAATATCAAAACACAAATCGAATTCGATTGTCCGTCCGCAACGCGAGTGTGTCTTTGGCCTCAAAGGTATTGGCTGTCGCTCTCCTCTCGCTAAGCACGGCCGGTCGCAGTATTTTAACGGCGGCCAACAACTCAAGGGACCAAGAAGCAGTTCCGAGACTAGTGCAGCCGCCGGCGTCGACGGAAACCAACTCGAGCGTGGTCCGCCAAATCGGGATCGAAAAGCTCGTCGGCACCCTCGAAGTCAACCTTCCCCTTAGCCAAAATGTGTCCCACGAGTGGTATTTCGTTGATGGCCACCTCTTGGGCGCTCTCCCCATCCAGACCAAATTTCGCCTCCTTCCTGGACGCTACGAAGAACGGCTCGTCGCGCCTTACGACGGCGGTTTCTGGGTAGCCAAGCGAGCCCGCTCGATCGCCCGAAACGACACCAACGCCATCCCGAACTCAGTCGGCTGGACGAACATTACCGTCAGAGCCACGCTTGCCTTGCCATGGAGCCAGACGGTTTACCGTTTGGATTGCCGGTCCCTTGAGGACGCAGAGAAGCAACTGGCACGGATCGAAGAGGAAGAAAACGATAAATGGGACGCCTTTGCCCAGGGGGATCTCTGGACGCCGATTGCGGAGGCGGTCGCCTATAACCGCCTGACCCGACGAAACCTGTGGATGGACCTGCCTTTGGCTTTGGGTGGCCCGCGCGAAATTGACCCCGGCCAGCTGGAGAGTTTGCGGGATTACTTTAGCAACCATTTGCCTTCCAACGATTTCACGGTTGAAACTCCCTTCCTAAGCGGAGCACAACAGGAAGCTGCGGTGAAAGCGGCTCACAACCTGGTGGAAGCTGGGCGCAAGCAACTCAGCCGAAACTTCGACCAAACGTTCGCCCAGCTTAAACGCAATCTAAGCCGCCAAGTCGGCTCGCTCGCCCAAACCAGCAAATGATGGGCGTCGTTATTGATGTAGAACGTGTATAGTATATAAGCTTATGCAATCAATATACTTCTGCCTTATTTTCTGCCTCGGATTGAAGGTCCAAAGCGCCGAGCAAGAGGGCAACGCCACCCAGGCCAACCTCAATGTGGTCGTAGGCGGAATCGGCGAGAAATCCGTCAGCATTGCCGAGCACTTCGGAGAGCTGGCCAATCCTGGCGCGGTTTACAGAATCCGGTTCCACGTCCACCTGCCTGGCAACGGGCTGATGGAGCGGGTGGAAGCCGCGGCCGAAAGTATCTCCGGCCCCCAAAGGTGCGTCCGGACACTGGACGTAAGCTCGGGCAACGACCCAAGAATCGCGTCCTTCCTTAAGGAGGCAGCGTCAAAGCCTTGCGTGACGCTCGCGATCGAGGTGGACTACACGACCGGTTCTAAATTTTTTGGAACGGACACCGTCATGATTGGCGGGCAACTGGAGTTAGCGGCGCAAATCGCCACCCGGGCAAAAGAAGCCCACACGTCCAAGTTCGAGCACTCCACGGATATGCTCTTCGTACATGGGGAAGCAACAGGCGTGATGCAGTTGATTGACGCGCCAGCCAGCCACCCCTTGTTCGCCAAAGAAATCGCCGCGTCCCCCAACACCTTTGACCTTCCCGAAAACGTCATCGTCTTCCTGACCGAGCACGGACTGCGGATGGGCAACTGCGGTTGGATACTAACTCAGGAGGAACGGTTGCTGGGAAAAGAATCCCCCTCCAGTGACATGGCGGAATGGGTGGCGCGCGGCAACCCCACCTTTATGCGTAGCATCGAAACGACCGAGAACCCCGTGGGTTGGATGGGGATGGAGGCCTATCAGGTCGTCGGTAAGCTGGGCAGCAAAGCGGCCACGTCGATTTTTGACGCGCAAGATGATCCCAGCGTTCTCGCGAAGACCGCGGCATCCGTCGCCGGCAAACAGTTAGGGACGCTGCCCGGCGAGATGAGCGTCGGTTCCGCACTCGGAGATTGGGTAAAAGATATTGCCAAGGAATCCACGATTAAGGCTGCCGAAGTCGTTGGATACGGAACCGTTGCCGCCAGTGGCCTGGGTGCAGCTATGACCTACCTGGAGGCGCGAAACCAAGTTCGCGCGGCCGAGGCTGAAAGCGCAAGAGCCGAAACCCGCGCGGTTAGGGTCACAATGTCGCCACTGCCAGTGCCGGAAATTCCGTGGAAGCCTGGCGACCCGCCCCCGTCCCCTCAACTCCGCCATCTCGAGCCTGTGGTGCTAACATGCGCGTCTCTGGCAAAAGCCGAGCACTTTTGGAGTCGGCGGGTAGTGCAATCTCGGGCCGCTGCCCGAGGGCCGACGACTGTCGGTAGTCGGCCGACTCAGGTTGAAGCTCCCCCTCCGCCGATGCAGGATTTTACAACCGCCCTCCAGAAGGCTGCTTTGCCTCACAAGGGGGGAGGAATTGCGCTGGTGGCGGCGGCAGAAGTACCCCTTCAGACCAACCAAATCGGGCATATCACGTGGGATCCGGTTCGCTCCTGCCTGGTTGTCCGTTACAAGGACGGGCGCACATGGTATTTCCCGCCGATCAGTCCTGAGATAATGCGCTGTACCCGCGAGTGCGCCGCCGATGCGGTAGATATCGAGTTCAGCATCGGCGCCGTAATTGCCGAACCCGGCTCGTTCCCATTCCTATTGAAGGACATCAAAGACTCGCGCGCTCTCGTCGTCAGGCTGGCTCAAGGTGCCGATCCAATGGCCACTTTTGTCCGCGACGCCCTCGACCCGAAAACACGGGCGAGCATCCTAGCTTGCGGCCCGTCGAATACGCCAAGCCATGAAATCCTGGTTCCGCTCGTGGCCAACCTGAACAACATCATCAGCGGGTCATCCATCTATGAAAAGAAGCGTTTTGCCAGGAGTTACCTCCGCCCCGAGACCGAGGCATTGATAATGCAGCAGCGTGAAACGAGGCGGGCGAATCGGCTGCTGCTGGAAGATGCCTTTCCGATGGAATTGTCGCAAAACGACGACGCGCCTCCTGGGACGCTGGATATCACTCAGTTGGGAATGGATGCGGCATATTATAAGCCCAAAAGGGCGGAAGCGTCGTTTCTCGGCCTTGCCATGTATCGTGCCGACGCGGTCCTAGGCAAATTGGCCTTTACTGGTTCGTCAGCCCTCGACGCTCTTGGGTTCGGCGGGTTGATTGGGCTGCACACCCTGCCCGAATTGTGCCCCTCCAGGTACGTGGAGCAACCCGGCAGCGACAAGTGGGGCGACGGTGGGAGCCGCATTGTCGTCGAATCCAGGCCCGCCAAACTCCTGGACATCGGGAACGGCATACTCGCCTGGAACGAGATGGTCGTTGAGTTGGTTCCGCGCTTTGCGCGGACAACGCCCGCCGAACAGGCATTCACCTCCGGATGGATCGAAAATTATCCAGCGATCATCGCCCGGTCCTCCGAGCTGAACGACCTTCTGGAATGTGCCCGCGCGGTCGGATTGATGAAGTGGGCACTCGCGTCACGGGCGATCCTGGATCTTACCTCGCTCGACGGCCGGTCCAGCCTTTTGTTTACATATGTAAATGCTCCACAACTCTCGGTGCCCTCATTTGAGGCTTGGAAGCCCACTACGCCCCTGGTTGTTTTTGGGCCAAATGGCCCCACGGAGATATTCCCCGCGACAGGGGGAGTTACCCGCGTAGTGTATGCCGACGGGGGCTTGGAGCGAATCGAACGTACGGATGGAGCGCAATTCGTTGTTCATCGCGACGACCTCGGCTCGCCTTTCGCCGTTGAATCCAGCGTGGATGGCACCGTCGCCTTCGTTACCGCTCCTAACGGCCGCACGTTCGTCGTTGGGCCCGTGGCCTTGGAGAAAAACGGATGCGCGATCATCCAGCAAAACACTCGCGCTCGCTTTGTTACCGATCCCTCGGATTTCGTTGAGACTGCATCGCACGCCTTCCTGAGTGGCCTATGACGATGCGCTAGGGAGGCGCGCAAACAGCGCCCCTCCTCTTGGGGCAAAATGGATTCCGCACAATTACCGCAACAGCTATGAATCGTCTTGAAGAAAGCGAAACCAGCGGGTTCGACGTGTATTCACTCGATCCCAAACCGCATTCCACCAACGGCTCTTATCAGATGGGAGCCGGCCAAAACATTAACCGTCACGATCCCATTTCCGCGCTTCTGGCGGCATTCGATCTGTCGAGACCCAAGGTTGGCAGCGTGGTCTTTAGCTCGCCATTGGATGGTGAAACGTTATTCCGAAAGTCCGCCGCCGTGGCTAATGCTTTTGAAGCCCGAAACCGGGGCTACCGCATTCGCCTCCATCGGGCGATCGAGAAATCCCGCGCGGAGCTGAAATCTCTGGCCGGCGGGGGCGAGTCGCCGTCGGGTGCCAGCCGCATTGCCGCGCTTGCGGTTGTGGTCGCGGCTTTGGTTATTGCCTTGATCGGGTCGGCCGCATGGCTCCGTTGGATCTTGAACGCGACAAATGATCCGTATCTCGCGGGCTTGGTTGCACTAATGCTGCCGGTGTTCGCGCTCGGCCTTCACTATTGGGTTTGGCGCTCCCAATTGAGGGCGCGGGCTCGCGCCATGACGGTTATAACAGTGTGTCTGGTCATTTCCGGGACGGTGCTGTTGGGTGCCGTCGCACAGCGATACGGCCTGGTCGGCGCCGAAAACGCCGCGGGGTTGGATGTCCTAACGGCGGTCGATGACAACCGGTGGGTGATGATCCCCGCGGATTTCATCTCCGTGTTCGGCAGCGCCCTTCTAATGGGATGGTCCGAGGAAATCGGTGAAAGTCGCGCCAACCGCCTTCGCAACCGGATCGCCGAGTGCGAGGCGGAACTAGACACGCTGAACAAGCGGAGCCGTTGGCTCCAGGACAAAGCGCTGCGCACCGGGATCAAAGCGATCCTGGGTGCGTACCGGAAGATCGTCTGAACTGCCAATCGCCCGAAGCATTACTAAAAATAAATATGAAAATACTTTTTGGATTTTTGGCAGTCTGGTGGGGAACCCTCCACTGCGTGGCTGCTCCCTCCTCAGTCTACATCATTCTTTCGCCTTTTTATGGGG
>Ga0206970_10023_pt1 | contig 51201 bp, 40 predicted proteins | sample Alteio_BWOrgHeat_88_FD_152964 | JGI IMG/M metagenome (GOLD analysis project Ga0206970, IMG submission 152964) | Enriched cells from forest soil in Barre Woods Harvard Forest LTER site, Petersham, Massachusetts, United States -... | ecosystem: Environmental > Terrestrial > Soil > Temperate forest >... | reverse complement strand
CATCAATTAAAGAAAAAGATGATTTTGTTGTTAACATTACCGCATCGATTTTTAACCCTGAATTTTCAATCCAAAGCGATGAAGATATGCAAAAATTCTTACATGACCTTATCGGGTATTATGTCATTATGGAAGGCATTTTCTTCTACGCAGGATTTGCCATGATCCTTGCGCTCAAACGTCAAAATAAAATGGTGGGAATTGGCCAGCAATTTGAATATATCATGCGCGATGAAAGCGTACATCTTGCATTTGGATGCGATTTGATCAATACGATCAAGGTTGAAAACCAACAAGTATGGTCGAGTGAGTTTCAGCGAGGTATCGTTGAATTAATTATCACGGCAACTGAATTAGAAAAATGCTATGCCCTTGATGCATGCCCCGATGGAATTGTGGGTATTAATGCGAGACAGTTTAGCGACTATGTTGAATATATCGCCGACCGTCGTTTGGAGCGTATTGGTCTTCCAAAGGTATTCCGCACCGAAAACCCACTACCGTGGATGTCGCAAGCAACTGATCTTCAAAAAGAGAAAAACTTCTTCGAAACGCGAGTAACCGAGTATCAAACAGCCGGTTCGCTCGAGTGGGAATAAAGCAATAACCCAACAAGCTTTTAACCGATGCCCTGGCAGTACCCCTGCCGGGGCGCTTTACTTAATTCTTTCTGTAAATATCTAACGAGGGGTATTTACAAATTTTTAATAAGGAATCATCAATGGAAAAGGAAAATTCTTACGTTAGCGACTCTTTTCAGATGGCTGATACAATAGCCTTTATGCTCAATGAAAATAATGAGTTCCTTGCATACACTGAAGAAAAACTCCAAGATTTGATACTAGTATCTAGTGGAACGTTGATATGGTACCGGGAAGGATATTCCCCTATTGAGCTGCATAGTTATTCGCCAGGTAGCATGCTTGATATTATACGACAATTGTATACAACGCTTCGATCCGCGCTTCAAGGAAAACTTGAATATAATATGCAACAAGATATAGGCTACATTCATAACCCAATATGTGCTGATGATCCAAAAGCACAACACAAAAATATTCAGGACTTTTGGAAATATGACTTATGGTCATCTCGCAGCGGTACACGCACCTGGTTATACAATCAACAGGGAAAAATATTTTTAGAAATAACACTATTCTATGCCTGGACACCAGAAACTATTGCCGCCGAAGAGGATGACACACTCGAAGCATTCCGCGAGCGTATGCTTAACTACAAACCCTTGGCTATTTTCGAAATACCTCATGAAATTGCTGAACAATGGTACCAACAATCCAAAGAACTCATTACTATTATCTATCGCAATTTTGAACGCGACGGCGGACCACATGTTGATATTGAAACGCAAATTTAATGATCACACTAACTTTAATGCTGATCGGTTAATTGCGTTCCATATTGCGTCAGCGGAGCTTAGCGAAGATGAAAATGGAATCTGTTGAACCAACACATTGTCAACAATAATTAACAAATGCGGCACTCTGTCAATATGGCCAACATTGAACCTTTTCAGTAAAGCCTGTGCGTCATCGTACATGATCACCTCAACAATAATTTTGCCCTGCGAACGTGCAGCTATTTGCTGCAACAAAGGAAGCATTTTTTTGCAACCAGGACAATTAGGTAAGGATAACATGACAATTTTACGCACCGGCTCCTGAGCTGCCATTTGAATGCAGGGCACTATGGCAACTAGACTCAACAACCATACCGTTATTTTTTGATAAGATTTTAAAAAATTCATTTTGAAATTTCTTTCTTCTAAAAATATTAAAATTATATACTTTAACCAATTATATCTGAGTGTATCATCGCCTCTTCAAGAATTCAAATGGTACCTTCTACATTACTTCAGACAATCCCTTTATTCACGCATAAGATAATGCATCAAATGTTTTACGCGCAACAATATTGTGATAGTATTGAGGTGCAAAAGAATGTATTCCTTCGATATGACTTGGATTGCATGATAAACAATATTATTCACACAATCGATGATATTCCCCTCAAAGAATACCGTTATGAAACAAAATTTTTGTCAGAAGTTCCTCTCGATAACATTTTTTTTGTTGCCGACATTGGGGGCACTAACAGTAATTTTGGTATCTGCGCCCTATTCAACAAAAAATTATTTTTGTGCAACTCGTTTCACGCACCAAGCCAAAAGATAGCTGACTATACACGCTTCATCCAACTACTTCTCGAACATATTGCAACATCACATCATCGAGAAGTGCGCTACGGATGCATCGGTGCAGCAGGCGCATTAATGCAGGAACGAACGTGGGTGAAGCCAACAAATCTTTCAACAACCATCGACACTCAGGCAATTCAACACGCAACAAATCTGCAAGAATTATTTCTCATCAACGATTTTGAGGCGGTAGGATTGGGCATCCCATATCTCGAACCAGATGCCATTGTAACAATACGTAAGGGCATGCCACAACCAAAGTCTCAACAAGCAGCAATCGGTGCGGGAACAGGGCTTGGCAAGGTTGCATTATTGTGGGATCACGACAAACATATGTACATCCCACTTTCTTCCGAAGGGGGGCATGCGGACTGCTCTGCTCAAACGGAAACTGAAACATCACTTTTCAAATTTATTCAAGATGAACAAAAGACCAACTGTCCCGTTTCATGGGAAACGGTACTTTCAGGAAATGGACTCAGCAGAATATATCGCTTTTTGGGCACACACAAAAATTATCAATCAACAACAATTGCCAATGAAATACAAGAAACTGGATTTAAGCCTGATCGTATTTCGCACTACGCACAACAGGACCAGCAATGTCACGATACTTTCAAGTTTTATAAAACCTTTTATGCTCGTTGTGCAAAGAATTTTGCGCTCGATGCCTTGTCATTGAATGGCATGTACATAGCCGGTGGTATTGCAGCACATAACATCAATCTTTTTAAGGAACCAGAATTTTATGAAGAATTTACCCGTTGCGGCAAGCAAAAGGAGCTCCTCAGCAACATGCCACTCTATGTCATTGTAGACTATAACATAAGCTTATATGGCGCTGCAGCATATATTCTCTTCCAGAGAGGACTACACACCTAAAATAAAAACGATAACTTAAGTAAAAGGATGCAGAGATGTATCACCATAATTTTGCACAAAAAATCATATTGATTTTTGTATTCATGAATATTATACCCGTATACACTGCAGCGCGCACAGAAACAGAATTCATCATTATGATTTCCGTACCAACAATCCCTTCCATGGTCTTTCTGCGCATGATGCAAGCATCGGAAGTTTGTCATACCATTGCAGAGCCAGGAGCAGATGCATATTTTGCTGCCCATGGCCCCCAACTTTGTTCATGCTGGGATTACGAACCATCGAACATGCCCAAAAATTATGAAGAAGCTGTCAAATGTATTGAGCAATTTTTATCACAATCGCAACCTGTCTTTATGAAGGAAGTCGGTTTTGCAGCACAAGAATACCTTTTGCAACAAGGCAAGCATCTTCTGTGTCGACCACAAACCCGTTGCATATTCCTCATCTGTCACCCACTACAGGCACTCCTCACATATCATAACTTCGAACCACATGAATTTGATGTTGAAAGTATAATGAATTACCAAAACCTTTATCATTTATACAACAAAATTTCAGAAGTAACAGGAAATGCTCCCCGAGTAATTATGACTGATGACATCATAAAAGATGCTCACAATACAATAGAAATGTTTTTTGAATACATCAACATACCATTTTCTTCAAAATTTCTTAGCTGGAACCAGCAAGACAGCAGCATCTCGGCACAACACCTTTGGGATATAAATACCCAAAAACATGGTTGGTTTGACGTTGCATTTTCGAGCAACGATTTCTCTTCATTAACCGTTGATGAACAAGAGTCAACGTTTTCCGAAATACACGATAAAAATTTGAGAGAAAAATATCAAAATCTTTATCAAGAAAATATGAAATACTATCGATTATTTCAAGAGAATGCTCGCATGCAAGTAGAAAAATAGCAACACTTTGCATCAGCATTTTCTTTAAGAAAGCCTTACATGGATATATCTTATCATCTCCTTCCGCAATTATCTCAAGATCAACAAAAACGTATCACAAAATGTATTGCTCAACATCATCAACATATGAGTGATGAATGGAATACTCAGAAAAGTACACCGTATGATTTTATCAACATAGTACATGATATACGCTATGCACAAAGCTATCAGCAAATTATTGATACCCTCAAATCGATACACGCACGATATATTGTTTTAGTGGGAATCGGCGGATCTGCTATGGGAACACTTGCTGTATATCATGCACTTAAACATCACCGAATCGAACATGCGCCAGAGTTAATTTGTTTTGATACCATTGATCCTGTGTTAACCAATCAACTTCTTGAACAATTACAACATATTTTTCAAACTCAATCATATGTTGTTTGCATAGTCAGCAAATCAGGGACAACAGTTGAAACCAATGTTAATGCAGCACTTGTTATCGATCTTTTACAAAAATATGACCCCAAAGCATATCGCCAAAAAGTTGTTGTTATCAGTGATGACGGATCTCCCCTCATGAAATGGGCGCACGATACAACAACATACTTTGCTGCTATTCCGAAATATATCGGAGGAAGATTCTCAATTTTTTCAGCTGCTGGTATTATTCCCCTAGCGCTTCTCGGATTTGATGTGCATCAACTCATCCTTGGTGCCCAGACAGCAAATCTGCATACATTTACTATGACTGCATCATCGCATCATAATCACACTCTGCATATCGCATACTACCTCGCGCAAGCATATGAATCCAATATGTACATTCATAATTGGTTTATCTTCGCAACACGCTATCAACATATGGGGCTGTGGTATCGGCAATTACTTGCAGAAAGCATTGGAAAGCAATCTCCTCATGGACCTGTTGGCATCACGCCGACTGTCACGCTTGGCCCCATTGATCTTCACTCTATTGCGCAACTGTACCTTGAAGGACCAATCAACACCACAACCAATTTTCTCTCAGTTGTCTGCGACTATAAGCAATCGATGGTCATTCCACCATCACCGTTTACTCAACAACTACACAACAATATTACACTATCTGATGTACACAAAGCTCTCTATCATGGCATTATTCAAGCGTATCAACAGCAAGAGCGACCTTATATGGTAACGACATTAAACTGTGCTGAGCATGATATCGGCTATTTTATGCAAATACATATGTTATCTATTGTATACTTGGGCATATTACTCGAAGTAAATGTGTTTGATCAACCAGGTGTTGCGCTCTACAAACAAGCAGCTCATCGTTATCTCACTGCAACAACATCATCTGCATCACACTGATATTCAGATTTGAGAGGAGCGACCCACGCTCCATCAGCCGTCATTTGTGATCTCACCGAAGCCGCTAAGACCGCATCCGCAAGCCATCTACTGCGAGGTCTCATAACATCCTGCTCACCTATTGAGAATGTCAATAATATATTGGATCCTTCCAATATATCCTGCTTCATAATCTCATATGTTGTCAGTGAAATATGTTCGCCAATTAAGCCTAGACAATATATAAAACGATACGTTAACGTCCAATATAATTGATTCAGCGTTTGTTCATCAGGAATAACATTACAGCGATAGAGCATAAAAAGATGATTTGCTATGTCCTTCACATTTTGCCAAGCAAATCCCTCTTCAGCTGGGGACCATACCAGTCGATCTAGTCCAGCTTCGATGATGCGTACCAGCGAACTTCTCACATGAAGCGCTTCACTATGTAACATAGCATCCACCGCATAATGTGCAAGATCTTCTACCGGCAAGTCTCGAATAATGGCATCGGTCAGCCGCGTTAAAAACAATTCAGGATCAAATTTGAGAACATAAAATCCATTTTTTAACTCATACGTAAGCCGCTGTTTTAAAGCAGCTGCATGACCGCCAAGCTGCTCACGCATACCATCGGCAATCGAACTAACCTGCATTTGACATGCAGCAGTTAATGATGGAGCAACGTGCTCAATAACCGTCTTGATAAAATCATGCATAACAAAAGGGTTGATATATAATGCCTCTTTAAGCCGCGCCAGAAAAAGGTCGATCATTGAGGCAGTAAATTTAAGCTGATTATGAGAAAGTGTATTACCAAACTGTAAAAACTGTCTCAGGTGATTGAGGCTAAACGGACCATACCCCTCACGATTAAACACACGTGCAAAATACTGCGCAATATCATCACGCTCCATTGAAGCCAAAGGCCTTACAAAAGCTATAGATTCTTCATATGCTGCAGGTATATTAACACTCTGCAACAACATTAATAAACTTGCTCGATATAGTATTGAACTGAATTTATTCATCGCATTTTCCTTTGTTGTGATTCAGGCAATCGTCACTTAATACATTCATACGATTCTTTATCAGTTATGTCAACAAGGACATCTGCAACAAGTTTTCGTATATTATCGCGAGGATTTAAAATATTGTATTCACGCATCTTTGCACGTATATCTTCAAGCAAATACGGCTTGTTTATGTATTTTTTAATCATGATAGGCAGCAAATGCAATGATGTTACCTCTTCACCAAATCCATGACGACACACAAATTCAACCGTGGTATGCTCCCACGATATAAGGTGACTCGTATGGTCAAGCAACATCGGCACTTGAGCGTAAAGCGCCTCAAACATGCTCGCAGCACCTGACTTGGTAATTAAAAGATCTGATGCTTGCATAAGGTCTGCAATACGATCGGTAAATCCAAAGCATGAAAAAGTAATATGCTGAGGAAATTTTAATGAACATATTTTATTTCTAAGCCCTTCATTTCGACCAACACAAAAAATAATATGAAGCGGCACATCAATTTGAGCAAGCTTACGTGCGTATCCTATTGCCGAACGCCCACCAGCCGCTCCCATCAATACCATAATAACCATACGATCCTGTGGAATTCCTAATTCATCACGCACAACTGTACGGTCTCTGAGTGTTAAGAATGATTCTCTTACAGGAAAACCAACAACACGCAACTTTTCTTGCGGAATCTTAGCACCTGAAATTGCTGCCAATATGGCAGTATCATCACAAGGAATTGCACAATGAAAATGTTCATAATCGGGATTTTGCAATCCACACATAAAATGGGTTGCATCGGGATCAAGTGTCAACAAAATACCACGCATATGCAACTTTTTGACAACATCATACATGAGTCCATTAATCACCGGCACTACCGAAATAACTAGGTCAGGTTTAGTATGTATGAAAAAGCTTTCAAGGCGTTCACGCATTTTATTGCGATGCCAACTGACCCAACTGCGTTTGCCAATGGTACAACACAAGCTTCCGCCCCATAACATGCCCTCTGTTAAAAAAAAGTTATAAAGATCTTCACCACAAAATCTTCCTGATGACCAATAATTAAGCGGATCAAAATCACCCAAGACATCACGAAATATCTGAACAACCTCAACTTCATAATCTTTTGATAAATAGGAAACAAGTGCCGCCGAAGCAGACGTATGACCGCCGCCACCGGTACTCGAAAGAATCATAATTTTTTTCTTCTGACCGGAAGAATTTTGCGGCATGCTCTCTTCAAAAGCCACCTCAACAACGTTAGACTGACCGTGTTTGCGTCGAGGCGACCAAGTACAGGCAGAAAAAAGCAGGACAACTGCATATACATAGAAATGCTTTTTCAAATATATTTTCATGTCAAACAGTCTATCACCTTAAAACTTACTTGTCAAAATATGCTATTTACATAATACTTAGATGAAAATATAGAGATATGAGGAGCACAATACACATGAACAATGCACAATTTACCACAAATAAGAATAAATACGAAGCAGTAATTGGCGTTGAGGTTCATGTTCAGCTTGCAACACAATCCAAAATCTTCTGTTCATGCCCGAATCAACCAGGAAGTGCTCCTAATACGACTATCTGCGAAATCTGTTCAGGACAGCCGGGAACCCTCCCGGTACTCAACGAACAGGTCGTAGCGTGTGCTGTCATGGCGGGAATAGCAACCCGTTGTCAAATAAACTCAATGAGTGAATTTTCAAGAAAACACTATTTCTATCCAGACTTACCAAAAGGCTTTCAGATTACCCAAGCTGATTTCCCCATCGCACAGCATGGGCATATCACCATACGCTTGGAAAATGGAACAACCAAAAATATCCATCTTCGAAGAATTCACATTGAAGAAGATGCGGGAAAAAGCATGCACGCTCCTGATAACAGTTGCAGCCTTGTGGATCTTAACCGCGCAGGGACACCACTGCTCGAAATTGTCACCGAACCAGATCTCAGCTCTCCCGCAGAAGTAAAAGCATATCTGCAAGAACTTCATGCTATTATTACTTCACTCGGCATTAGTTCAGGTAACATGGAAGAGGGAGCTTTCCGAGCTGATACTAATATCTCGGTCAGGCTCCAAGGAGACTCAAAATTGGGCACGCGCTGTGAGCTCAAGAATATCAATTCATTCAAGTTCATCGCTGATGCGACAACGTATGAAATCGACCGGCAAATTGAAATCATTGAACAAGGTGGCTCGATTACCCAACAAACACGTCTTTGGGATACCAAACAGCGCATAACAGTACCAATGCGATCAAAAGAAGAAGCAGCCGACTATCGCTACATGCCAGAACCCGATATTCCTCTTTTGCAGCTATCTGAAGAGTATATTGCTGCTATACGTACCAAAGTACCAGAACTTCCCTATCAGCGCTTTGAGCGATTATGCACAGCGTATGAACTTTCGCCCTATGAAGCAGAAATAATCGCTTATAATCCATCTTTGGCTGTTTATTTTGAACAGGCATGGAAACTTAACCCAAGCAAAACGCTCATTAACTGGATACTCAGAGATTTACTAGGAACAATTAAGGAACGATCAATCGACATCAACTCGTGCCTATCAGATCAGTCACCCCTTCGCCCTGCACAACTTGCGGAGCTCACCCAGCTCATCGACAAAGGAACAATTAATGCGCGTACTGCACAAGAAATATTTGCTGAAATGATCACAAGTAACGCACGCCCAAGTGATATTGTCCGAGAACGAGGACTTGAACAAATGGGGTCAACCGAAGAACTTGAAAAAATTATCATTCAATTAATTGAACAATATGCCTCTCAAGCAGCAGAGTATCGTGCAGGAAAAGTAAAATTATTTGGCTTTTTTGTTGGCAAAGCAATGGAACAGACCAAAGGCCGTGCACAGCCACAGCTATTGAATGAGTTAATCAAAAAACATTTGAGTTAGAAATATTATAAATTCACGCTCAATTTTTGAATTATTCAGCAATAACACGCCGGCTCGCTGTAACCAATACATTAAATAAAGATGATAGATACCCTACCGGAAACTTTATTCCTTGACTTTACCACCCCGATATTTCTATAACACACCATGTTACTGGCATGTCATGATGTCAGCATCATGGTACATCAACATGCCGTATTGCTGGTTAGGCTACAAAGAGCAAATACCAGCATAACAGGATACCAGTCTGCAGGTGAGGAAGTATGAGAACAATAGCAATCGCCAATCACAAAGGTGGCGTTGGTAAATCAACAACTGTCATTAACCTTGGAGCGGCACTTGTCCGATGTGGCAAAAAAGTGTTACTTATTGATACCGATGCTCAAGGACACACAACTTTAGGACTTGGTGTTTCTACCAAAGAACGTTATACCATTGCTGAATTACTTTGTAACGATACTATAACGCTGCATGATGTTATTCAGCATACCTACATTAAGGGGCTCGACATTATCCCGAGTGATCTTTCGCTTGCTGCAGCAGAATTGCAACTATCAAATATGTCGGCCAAAGAGTTTCGGCTCCGAAATAAGCTTGGTAATGTGTCAATTCTCCCCTACGATTTTATCATTTTCGATTGCGCACCAACCTTTGGTATTCTTCCTATGAATGTTTTTACCACTGCTCAATCGATCATACTTCCTATACAACTGGGCTACTTCTCACTTGAAGGTGTCAGTAATTTTGTTGAAACAATCAATTTCATTAACACCAGCATGAACACTCTAACAGGCCACCATATATCACTTGATGGTATTCTTATCACATTTTTTGATGCTCGTACCAAATTGTCTCGCGAAGTATTGACGGTTGTATACGACATTTTTAAAGAAAAACTTTTTAGAATTGCCATTCCACAAAATATTAAACTGAATGAAGCACAATCAAATGGGCAAGCGATCTTCGATTACGATGCAAAATGCAAAGGCGCTATAGCATATATAAATCTCGCCAAAGAGGTTATCAAAAGGGGAAATCATGAGCAACATTTCACAAACAGGAAAAAACATCAAGAAAAAACTGTCGATCGATGACTACCGTAAGCCAACTCGACAGCCAAACGTAAAACCAGCACAACAGCGTACCGGCACATCAGCAGCGCAGCGTAGCCCTTCAGACGCACAACGACAAACCAGCGTAGCAACAAACCAGCGTACCGCCTCAGATGTGAGCCGACAAACTGGCGCGTCGCAAAAGCCAGCTCAACAGCATAACAACATGCCAGCTCAAAAAACACACCCGCATAACGATATACATGCTCGCCAGCAAGCTGACACCGCATCAGTACCAGCATATCAACAAAGCGCTACATCGACACACCAGCACCACGCTACAACAACACAGCATCAAACTGGCTTAACAGCACCAAAGATCAAAGCAACATTTTATCTTTCCGATCACAATAATCAGCTACTTACTGATGTATTCATTAAACGACTTCAAAACAGAAACAAAACTGACAAATCCGCGCTCATTGCGGAAGCAATACATTTGCTGTACACACGAGAGATTAAAAATTTTTGAATTCTAATCAGTCTTTTTCTTTATTAATCCATATTCAACAAGCTTTTCTGCGCTTACTGTTGTCGGTGCTTGCATGAGAGGATCAAATCCACTCTGTGGTTTTGGAAATGCTATTACTTCACGAATCGATGAACAGCCCGCCAGCAGCATTACAAATCGATCAATGCCGAGCGCTATTCCACCATGTGGTGGAAATCCAAGTTGTTGTGCTTCCAACAGAAAACCAAAATGATTTTTCATTTCACCTTCATCAAGGCCTAAAAGATCGAACACTTTGCGCTGTGTCGTCGCATCATGAATACGAATCGAGCCGCCGCCAAGCTCAACACCATTTAATACAATGTCATACGAGCGCGCTTTCATCTGACCAGGTTCTTGCTGCTCCCATCCCGCTTGCGGAGAAGTAAATGGATGATGCGCAGACGTCCAGCGACGTTTTTCCGAATTATATTCAAGCAACGGAAAATCGGTAACCCACAACCATTGCAAAGCCTTATGGTCAATCATATGATATGCTTCTGCAAGTTGCGTACGCAACCTTCCTAATTGCGTCCATGATTCTCGATAAGAACCAGCTATCACAAATAACACATCACCGTCGACAGCATCCGGTATGAGCTGTTGTACCGATTTGAAAAAATCTTGTGGTAAATATTTGGCAATTGGGGATTCACATGATTCGTTTTGATGCAAACGAATCCACAACATTCCTTGTGCGCCAAGTGATTTTGCCTTGTCGACCCAAGAATCAAATGCTGCACGAGAAAGAGATTGTCCCCGCAAAATCAACCCACCTATTTCACCACCACGTGACAATACTTGACGAAGAAACCCAAGTTCAGTGCCTGCAAACAATGGCGTTAACCGATTAATTTTCATACCATATCGCACGTCAGGTTTATCAGAACCATATTGCTCAAGGGCATCATCGTATTTCATTCGAGGCAAGGGAAGAACAACCTCACGTTGAAATACTGTTTCAACAACGTATTTAATCAATCGCTCGATCACGCCTTGTATGTCCTCTTCATTGATAAATGACATCTCAAGATCAAGTTGTGTAAATTCTGGTTGACGATCAGCACGTAAATCTTCATCACGAAAACATCGGGCAACCTGAAAATAACGTTCAACACCACCTGCCATGAGCAACTGCTTATATAACTGTGGCGACTGAGGAAGTGCATAAAAAGATCCTTTATGCATGCGAGAGGGCACAAGAAATTCACGTGCTCCTTCTGCAGTATTTTTTGTTAAGATAGGCGTTTCGACTTCATAAAACCCTTCACGATCCAATTGCGAACGCATTGCAAAGATCATCTCATGCCGCACGCGCAACCGCGATAACATCTCAGGCCGACGAAGATCAAGATAGCGATATTGAAGACGTAACTCTTCATCGACACTCGAAGCCTCTTCCAACTGAAACGGTAGTGATTTTGCTGAATTTAAAATTGTTAACTGGGCAACCTGAATCTCTAGTAAACCGGTTGGTAAATCTTTATTAATAGTGCCAGCAGATCGATATACAACATTTCCAGTGAGCGATAGCACGTACTCCGATCTCACCTGTTCTGCAGCCGCATGAGTTGCAGGACTGAGCTCAGAACTAATAACAACCTGTACAATGCCACTGCGATCACGCAAATCAATAAATATAAGCTTGCCATGATCACGCCGACGATGCACCCAGCCAACAATGGTAATAGTCTGGCCAACCATAGCCTCAGTCACTTGACCACATGATGCTGTTCTTGTAAAACCGGCCATATCAATACATCCTCACGTCGTACATTTAGCAATAAATCCTTTAGGTCGTTAGTGTAGCAAAAAGATAACTTGCTGTAACCTACTCATTTTTAAAACCGATATTCTATACCAACGTTGATAGATACTGCAGCGTCAGTTCCGAGCACCGGTACCTGTTCACCAGCATCAATTCCTGTTCTATCAAATCGATCCAAAAATTTCTGTTGATCTTTATTAAGAGCATGGCCCTTCAAATCAGCATAGTGTGAACCAGGAACAAAGACCGAACCCACAGCAAAAAATTTCATCGAATTATCAAAACATGCGTCAACAAATAAATTGAACTCCATACCAAGCCAAGTGCTTGCCATACGAGCAATAGGATGTAGCGAATCAAGACTACGATCAAATATTCGCGACGGAACTTGCTGCCAATAACTCAACACATTGGGATTAATGCTCCAGGATCCAGAATCCATACAACTTCCTATGCCAACATATATGAGATTGGTAAAGCGAGATGTTTTATCGGGATAGGGTGATGAAACATTATTCGTAGGGAATGAAAAAATACGAGGAATTTTTCCCGAGCCCCCCATCACAAAATCACTGCGAACAAAGTTACCAGTATACAATTCTTGTATTCCAATAAACCCACCATAATCCGAATCAACGGTACTGTCATGTGGATGATTAAAATCACGATTCGGATTCCTATCGCCCGTCGCAAAGCCGGTCGCCATGGCCATTTTAAACCCATCACAACAGGTCAGTCGCATTTCCCACAATGCCATACAGCCACTGTACGTATTTGTATACGCATCACGAAAACGACGATCACTATTGCGTAACTGAGTAAGTGCTGTTGACGGCGTAATAAGCTGTCCATTTTGAGATTGAGACATTACTGCACTATCAACGTACTGCTGATTTTCAGGACGATACAAGGCATCAGTAGCGGGCACATCAGGGCCTGGACTACTTACAACAACAACCTGAGAATTTGTTGCAATAAACGAACCTTCTCGCGTTGCTGACTTAATAACATTACGATCCCAACCTTTAACATCCTGTCGCCCCAGATTATGAGCAAACTCAAATCCCATTTCTATACAGCCAAGATGTGCATCTATTGAAAATCCAAGCGTCCCGAGCTTACTTGAAGCATCGCCTAAAAATTCTACTTTTTGTTCACGTTGATCATTATACAAGAAGTATGGCTCGAATATCACCTTTACCGCTTCGCCCTGTTCCATATTCAGCTTAAATCTGCCAGCGGTTAACCAATTTATCTTACCAAACCCACGCTCCTGTTTAAATCGATGTTCATACTGCTGGCCCAAGATTTTTTGGTTAACATTCGCAAAGGTATCCGACTTATTATGCAATATAGCGACATATAAATCATAGGCTAAATCTTCGTCGTAATCTAATGTTCCCGATAATTTAATACCGGGAGCATATTGGTCAACAGCATTGGGCGAATAAAAGCCAAGAATGTCATGATCAACAGCATACGCGTCACCCAGCGCAACCCCACGACCCAATTCAAAAGAAAAGAATCCTGCCGTCATAAAATGATTGTTGTAAAAATTTAAATTAAGCATTTCATTCAGAGAAGCCTGTATCCAGAACTCTCGAATCCACACATAATGCCGATTGAGAGGATGGGAGTGCTCCCCAAAAACAACATCACCCAATTTCACTGGTGCTATATCACTCGAAGCGATTGAGGTAGGATTGCCCCACACACCTTTATTACGCAGCGTTAGCTCAAGCGTTACAATCTCATATCCATATTTTTCAAAACCGTATCCATATAACATACGCGCATCAAGTGTATGACGCACTGGAATAATGACTTGATCGGTTGGATTAAAACTATTTAAAAGCTGAATGTTTTTGCCATAAAAACTTTCAATACGAAACCGCGATGAAAATTGCAACGTACTATCGCCAAATGTACCTACAATAGCCGGCTTGCATAAAGGTTCAACTAACTTACATTGTAATAATCCCTGAAAGGATATTAAACTAACAATTGCTATTAATAAAAAAAGCATCTCTAATCTCCTGTTTTTCCCCTGTTGATACAGAGAGTATGTGAGATTAACTTAAAGTAATTGTTTAATTTGTCAACCTGACAAGGTCGTAAATATGCCACATTCCATCAATAATAAGAATTCTCACATTTCACAATCCCTACTTGGTGCACATACTTCGATACAGGGTGGATTAGAAAATGCTCTTTATGAAGGACAGAAGCTTGGGTGTTCTTGCATCCAAATGTTTACCCATAGTAATCGCCAGTGGAAAATCAAGTCAATCACAGTAGAAGAGCAGGAAATTTTTCACCAAGCGAAAAAAAAAACTGGCATATCGCAAATAGCGGTGCACGCTAGCTACCTTATCAATCTTGGATCACCCAACCCATCAACATCTCACCTATCTCGCGTCACCATAGAAAAAGAGTTAGAACGATGTGAATTTTTAGGAATTCCATTCCTTATTGTGCACCCAGGCGCTGCACTTAATGATTCGGTAGAAATCTGCATACAGCGAATTTCAGATAATCTCTCAAAGGTATTCGAGGCAGTACCATACTGCCACACAAAAATCCTCCTTGAAAATATGGCGGGACAAGGATCTGTCGTAGGAAGCACCCTTGAACAACTTGCCGTCATCAAGAAAACAATCTCAAAACAACATCACCAAAGAGTTGGGTTCTGTATTGACCTATGTCACGCGTTTGCAGCTGGCTACGATTTTACTACACTATCAACCTATAAATCATTCTGGAAGCATTGTGACGATACCTTAGGGCTGGGCCACATTCACGCTCTTCACATGAACGACTCGCTTAAAGATCATAACTCTCGAGTCGACCGTCATGCTCATATAGGAAGGGGCAAAATAGGAATTGAGGCATTCCGACTCATTATGAATGATGAAAGATTTGTTAAAGTACTCAAAATTCTCGAAACCCCAATCGACCAGCAGGGAGATTTTGCCACTAATTTAGCCATGTTACGATCATTAATAAAATGATATTTAAATATATCGCCCCATCCTGATGATGGGGCGATACAAAAGCAGTGCTTGCCGAACCAATCTTTCACCGAAACTCTCTCGCGTAAGAGTCAGTGGAGGTAGTCACCAAAGCTTTTCTAGTTTTAACCAGAGTTATAAAAAAACAAACTATTTTTTTAAGTCTCCTTTTTTGTGCAACAAAAAAATATCGGATAAATGAGGATATTTTTATTTTTCTTGTTGCTTTTGATAAAAAACTTTATTTAATGCAACACGGATCGTCGACCCTAAATTTTTCAAAAAATTTTGAGTTAAGAAGTAAACCATAGCGATCCAAGCAGCAGTTACTAGCAGTCCCAATATAAGTAAAATTTCGGGCTTCAAAACTTGAAAGAGCAACTGTACCAAAATAAGCAACAAAAAGAGACCTATAAAAATTATTGATTTTAAAATAAAAAAAACATCAAAACCATTTTTTTTCATATAGTGAATAAAGTGATGCTTGCTGCCTCGAAAGAAGGGTATGCCGTACCATGATCGAATACCAATTAACATACATAATTCAAGAAGAGGGATAAAAAATACAAGGTATAGCGCATAAAAAGCAGTATTGTACCGCGGCATATCAAGCTGAAATCGATCCCACATAATATTACTTGCGATATACGCTAATATCCCACCCAACGCCATTGAGCCGGCATCGCCCAAATAAATAGCGGCAATTGGTCGATTAAAATACAAAAAGCCCAACAATGCTCCAGCACAACACACGCTCAGTGCTGTTAAATATGACTGTCCTGTGGCATAGCTCAATATTGCAAGCCCTATGGCGCTAACATAACCCAAGGTAGTTGCAAGCCCATCCATAATATCAACAAGATTAAAAGCATTGATAACCACAAGATTCCATAATACCACGCAAATATTACCTAATACTGGAACAATTTCGATAGGGACATACAATTGCAACAACACATCCCGTGTTACTTCAGCTAATGGAGTACAACAACCCCCTAATAACAAAGCTCCAATAAGTTGGCCTATCAGTTTGTAGCCAGGTAATAAAACAAATTTATCATCATAAAGTCCTATAATAAGCAGCACCGTCACACCACACCAAAGCAACAGTACTTGTCCTACGTAAGGAGAGCAAAGCATACCAGCTATAATGCCACTATAGAGCGCTATCCCTCCCAGGTAAGGCGTAGTTTTCTGATGACATTTCAACTTGCCATCGGGCGTATCAACAATACCCATTGAAAGCGCAAATCTCACACAATAAGGCGTCGTGATTCTCACCGTCAGATAAGCAACAAGGGAGTAAACAAAAAAATCATAGGGGATTAGCACAGTATAATAGTTCATCATCGACAACCTAACAATAGAACGTTATTTCATAAACACCTTCCTATATTAGATATAAAAAGCACTTTCGCAAACCATACCAACTTAGATATACGAATTATTGAATTTTATGATCAATTTGAATTAATATATTAATGAGCGCATGATAATTTGCTATAAATTTTAATTAAGGATTATTATGAAGTGTATAATTCGTTACATTTTGATGCTTTCTGTAGCCATTGTAATGGCTCAAGAATCAGCCTTGAATAGTTCTGATATTGACGCCCATGTCGAAAAAGTCTGCAATCTCAAACTTAAATTCTTGAAAGAACACGATAAAAAAGGAAAACTTACTCAAATTCTTAGCATTGCCCAGGAGATCATGAAGCTTGCTGCAAATTCTCAAGAACAATCTGATCAAAAAATGTTTACTCTTGAAAAAGAGCTTGCAGTTCTAACGGTACTGTACCTCAAAGACATGCGCCCCGAAGATGTACTTAAACTATCACAGCTTGCTGATCAATGTCGGCAAGTTATTTCTCAGCTCCCGGAAGAGCATGCATCAAAATGGCGACAAAAAGACATATATCGTATATTCTTATCATCGTAAGACAGTTTTATTAAAAATACTTTTAGTGCTTTATTAACTTGCTCTCCTATTTTGTCAATCGAAGCTTATTTATTAGAGATCGTATTCCCTATAGTGTTTGGTATACCTTAAGCTTCGTTTGCGGAATACTATGGCAAATCAATAGTATATCTTTATTATTTTCATGCCTTATCATTATCATTGCTCTCATTGGTCTTGCGCCGTTACAACACATCTTATATCAAAAAGTTATTATTTTACTCATGTTTTTTTTGGGATCTTGGCGTCAAAGTATGTACGAATTTTACCTACAAACGGTACACCACAATATTTGCGAAAAACCTATTGCTCTCAAGATACGAATATTAGATAACAACTACATAAGCACAACTTCTCTCGAAAATACTGGCACAATTCTTGCGCAAGTGTTATCTGCCAATCATGCAACTACAAATCAATCCATACCAACATACGATGCGATTATACAAATAACCTCACGTAATAATCATTTGCTTAATGCTTGTCACTATGGCGATATTCTACTCATTAACAAAGCTTGGATACAACGTCCCACTCAAAATATACTTTATTCACTACAACGCTCTCATGCTGTAGCTTCCACAAAAATTGGAATGCGGCAGAGTGTTCAACAGCATCAACCATCGGCTGGCTCATTTTTAACAAAGTGCCATCGTATTAAAAAGTCAGTAATTGCCTATGCAAACAAAACATTATCACCTCTTTCATCATATCTTTTCTGCTCAATTTTTCTTGGCTTTTGTTCTCCAAAGGATACCGACGCAGCAACCATTGTTAGAACATCATTCGCATGGTGGGGAATTAGTCATTATTTGGCACGATCAGGCCTACACTTAGCACTTTTGGCAACAGCTACACAAGCTTCTCTGACGCTCCTGCCTCTCCAATATGCCTTGAAACAACTGATCATATTATTACTTCTAGCCATATATACGCTATTTTCATGGCCATCAATTTCATTTCTGCGATCCGGCATTATGATTTTAGGCAACATAGTATGCATTTTCCTCAAGATACCATATGACTCTTTGCATGCACTTATGTATACAACAATGATTCTCTTACTATATAACCCATTCTACCTTATGTCGCTCGAGTTTCAACTCAGCTTTTTTATTACCCTTGGCCTAATATTATCACGTCATGCAAGTCATATTAATAAATTAAAAGAATGATTTATTGACTTTTTTTAATAGGAATAACTACTTTGTAAAATAATTCAGGGGTCTCAAAAAGGGGGTACCATGGACAGACTGCGTCATTACCTTATGGCATCTGCTGTGTGGTTGTTCGTCGACAACGTGCATCATGGTACCCTCTCATGCACACCTGCACATTTATCTCACCGTCATGAAAAATTTGCAGAAAATTATTCGCTACCTAAAAAGAATATGACTGTTCTTTTATATGCTGCCGCTCGCAACAATCTTTTACCCTTTATTGATCTTAATTTAGCACAGCTCATGCAAATTGGATCTAACGACCTTATTACCCTTTTGGTTCATCTTAATCTCATGGATCCGTCAGGGAAAGAAATAACATTGAAATTTATTATCATGAAAAACAAAATGATACAAATTGGCGAAGATACACCATGTGATAGCGGAAACCCCGAAACACTTATCAAGGCTTGCAATTGGGCATTTGGACAATTTCCTTCAGAGCACACGGTATTAATATTATGGAACCATGGAACCGGGGGGGTTGAGCCCAATTGGTATCGTGCAATCAATACTTCTCACCTATATACATACAACTCTGAAACCAAACTTATCGAAATTGATAAAACAATTGGGTTTCTCGATTACCTCACTCGTTATAATGTCACAGCGCTTCGGGGAATTTGTTTTGACGATTCAACCAAAAACTATCTCACTAATCACCAAGTCGGACAAGCGCTCAAGACGGTGCGCGATACGGTACTTGGCGGAAATCCACTCGATCTCGTATGCTGCGATGCGTGTTTGATGCAATGCCTAGAGTTTGCTTATAGCCTTAAACCCTTGCATGAAAAACCTGTTGCACGATACATGGTTGGCTCACAAGAGGTCGTTCTGGCAAAAGGATATCCATATCTAGACATCTTTAAAAAACCATCTCAAAGACCATATGAGGCAAAAGAACTCGCTGAACATATAGTACAGCAATTTGGCGCATTTTATCTTAATATCACTCGATACTGCACACATTCAGCAATCGATCTTTCTGCAATCGATGATCTTTACCAAGCGATCAATAATATTGCAACATTACTCATTGAAGGACTACACCACCAAAAAAATCATTCGGTATACAAATTTATAGCTTTTTGTAGCGCCAAAGATCGTTGTACACATTTTGCCGAACCAACATACAAAGATCTCCATCATCTTTTTCTCAACATGTTGAAACACCTGGCAACCATTGAGCTTGAAAGTACATCTCGTACAACAACATTACAGCAACAACTTCACGAGGCTCTGAACACTACCTGTGCTCTTATCAAAAAAACGGTAACAGCTCACATAGCAGGACAAGTTTTACAACAAGCTATGGGGCTCTCAGTATATTTTCCACTCGAAAGCGTACATCCTTCTTATCCAAAAACCGACTGGGGCAAAAATTCATCGTGGACCGAATTATTGTATACTATCGCTCAAAATCACATGGAAATCTCGACACGTAACCAAGACGATAAGCCGCCCGAATACAATAATGAAATCTCATAAAATACAAGATCGCTATTCATACTAGGTTATACTAAATATGAAACTATATTTATCCCCTTTAGCCAAAAAACATACACAATGAATAATTACGACAAAAAAAACATACAACTGCGCCAGCTATACAACATCAACAAAGATTGTAATCCATGTATATTCGGAAAAATAGAACATAATCACAAAGTTTTTGGAGAGGGATCGCCTCTCGCCACCCTCATGTTTATTGGTGAGGCGCCAGGGGCTGACGAAGATCGACTGAAGCGACCCTTTGTGGGAAGATCTGGAAAACTCCTTGACAAGATATTTCACCACTTGGGATTTTCGCGTAACGATGTTTATATTACCAATATAGTAAAATGTCGTCCGCCCAACAACAAGACGCCGCTACCTGAAGAAATAACTCCTGAAGCAAAAAAACTTCTGAAGGATGAAATATCAATCATACGGCCACATGTTATTTGTACACTAGGTGCAGTATCAACGCAGCTTTTTTTCAAGCATCCAATTAAGATGTCTCAAGTCAGGGGACAACAGATACAATTCGAAGCCTCTAAAATAATATTACTTCCCTCCTTTCATCCCGCCTATGCATTGAGAAACAAGGATGCAGAAAAAGATCTATTCAACGATATTTTAGAGGCTCATAGGATTTCTAAAATAGATAACTGAAAAATAAAATTTTGTATTATGCGACACAAATAATAGATGACGCTCTCAATGTGGATAACTTGTGGATAACCTGTCGATAAGTACCAAATCTCGTGGATAAGTCACAAACTTTAAGGCAAATGGGGTACTAAAATATGCGCGCAAAATCACGAGTTTTTAAATTAATCTCATCAAAAAGCCTTCTAGATGAGTATTTCTTGCAAGTTATCCACAAGTTATCCACAAGTTTTGGAGTTATCCACAAGTTATCCACATTGCCCTTGAGGCAAAAACTAGGCTAAGAATCGGCCTGTTACCACTGCCTTGCCCAAGTTATCCACAAAAATTGTTCTCATCTATTATTACTATACTAAATATATATTTATATATATAATAGTGGTTGGTGATTGGTGTCATGATGCAGCGTATTGCCCAGAAACTGGCTGACTTTGAAAAAGATTTTTGCTCTTCATAGCAATTGTGCTAGAATAGTTTTTGTATGACATATTTTTGAACAGCACGAATTAAGTCACGAATTAAGTATTGAGGAAAAGTGTGAAGCTATCGCATGTGATGGAAGAATTGGTAGAAGAGCGAGGGCTCGACAGGACAGTCTTGAGTGCTATAGTGTGCGAGGGGCTTCAAGTAGTCTACAGCAAAAAGTATCCTGACGTATCTTTTTTGGTTGAATATGATAAAAAAGCCGATGAGATACGTATTTTAGCAAACAAGCTAGTCGTAGGATCGGTCGCGAATGAGTTTCAAGAAGTTAGCCTAAGAAAAGCTAGAGGTCTTCAGGAAGGTGTACAAATAGGCGACACAATCAAAGTTCCATTTGAAGAGCCTATTGGTCGAATTGAGATTTTACGAGCAAAGCAAATCATAGCCCAGCAAATTCGGACCATTGAGGCTGAGGCAATCTACAAGGAATTTAAGCCCAAAGAAGGAACTATTGTTGTTGGAACAATATATAAAACGGAAATGCATGGTGTTTCTGTTAAAGTAGAAGACACATTGGCTTTTCTTCCTAAATCGTTGATGAATCCCGGAGATGTATGTACATCTGGATATACTATGCGATTTATGTTAAAGGAGGTTTTAGCTGAGCCGCGCAATGATAATCAGTTGATTCTTGACAGGAAATCGCCAGAATTTCTTGCGGGCTTGTTTCGGCTTGAAATTCCTGAGGTGTATGAAAATATTGTTGAAATTAAAAAAATTGTGCGTATAGCGGGTTATAAATCTAAGATCCTTGTTTCTTCTCATGAGAAGAATGTTGACCCTGTGGGGACCTGTATAGGGTTCGGAGGTGCTCGTATTAAACCCATTTTGCGTGAGCTTGGAACAGAAAAAGTTGACATTATAAATGCAGATTATTCTACTGAAGATTTGATTAAAAATGCTCTTAAGCCAGCGGTAGTGCGTCGAGTGCTTCTTGTTGGTGATAAGATGGCTGAAGTATGGCTTGATGCTGATCAGCGATCTATCGCGATTGGAAAAATGGGGCAAAATGTAAGTCTCGCAGCAGAGCTTTGTGGTGTTGAGATCCAATTGATGGATGATGCATCGCCGCAAGCTGTTTTGAGCAACGTTATATCGCAAGAAGAGGGGCAAAAAAAGCTTGCGGCTGAAAATGACAATGGTGGTGAATAAAGGGATTGATTGTCTATGTTGACTTGATATGATATTTGGAGGTATGGCAGTGCGTGTATATGAAGTAGCAAAGCAAAAGGGATTATCAAATAAGGACCTTATCGCTCTTCTAAAGCAGCACGGTCATGTGGTATCAAGCCATATGGCTGTCGTGACCCCAGAACAAGCAACTCTTCTTGAAAAAATCCTTCATGTCCAAAATTCATCAAAAAGCGGCAAGCAAGGCGTGATTGAAAGCGCTGTTAAAAAGACTGAAACTAATAAAGAAGAGCGGATTGGAGAAAAAGTTTCTCACGGCGCCATGACGAAAGATGTAGTACACACTTCTATGCAAAATGATCATCATAATACACCAAGAAAACATGGAACAAAAAATAGTATTCAATCGCAGCAGCGTAAGCGTGAGCCATCTGTAGAAGTACCAAGTCAGCCAGCACCTGCGATTAAGCCACAAGTGACGTCTCTTGTTGTTGAACAAATGAATGTTGCAGAATTTGCTCAACGAACTCAAATCGCAATAAGCGATGTCATTTTGACACTGCTAAAGCAAGGCATTGTATCTTCAAGAAATCAGGTTCTTTCGCATGATATTGTAGAAAAATTGGCAACAAAATACGGCATTACGCCGATTGCTCCTCCGGCGCAGCGTGTTATTGAGGCTGAACGTGGTCGACGCGATGCGCATGTCGCTGAAGGCAAAGATCATAGGTCGCCAGTTATTGTCATCATGGGGCACGTTGATCATGGTAAAACAACGCTTTTGGATACGATTCGTCAGACTCGTGTTGCTGCTCGTGAGAAAGGTGGAATTACGCAGCATTTGGGAGCATATGTTGTCATGACCCAACATGGCGCGATTACCTTCCTTGACACGCCAGGGCATGAGGCTTTTTCAATGATTCGTGCACGTGGTGTGAGAGTTGCTGACATCGCTATTCTTGTTGTCGCTGCTGATGATGGTATTAAGCCACAAACGCTTGAGGCGTTACGCATTGCGCAAGAGTCAGAAATTCCCATTATTGTTGCTCTAAATAAAATTGACCGTGCATCTGCTGTGCAAATTGAAAAGGTTAAGCAAGAATTAGCGCAAAGAGGCCTTGTTCCTGAAGAATGGGGTGGGCAAACAATAATTATTCCTTTATCTGCCAAATTTGGCCAAGGAATTGATATACTGCTTGAAACAATTGCGCTTCAAGCGGGTGTTATGGAGCTTATGACAGATACACAAGCGTCTGTAGTGGGTATTGTTATAGAGTCACGTGTTGCAAAAGGGCTTGGTAATGTTGGTACTGTAATATCACGCCAGGGCATTTTGCGGGTAGGGGATTATTTTGTGGCAGGAGCCACTGAAGGTCGCATAACGGCCTTAATGGATGAGCAGGGAAAAAGAATTCGCGAAGTATATCCTTCAGTTCCCGTCAGTGTTGCAGGGTTTTACGGTCTTCCTCGCGCGGGAGATGTATTTACTGTTGTTTCCTCACTAGATAGAGATAGTCGGCGTACACAACACGCTGAGTTATCAGGTCATGGTGTGGGCGGAGACCGTTTACGAAATGTTCTTGGTGCTGAAGAAGATGTTATACGCATGGTTGTCAAAGCTGATACAGCATCTTCTCTTGAAGCATTGATTGGCTCTCTTAAACAAATTGCACAAAAAGCAGGTCGTGTACTTCATGTTGTGCAGCAGGGCGTCGGTCATTTTTCTGAGCGAGATATTGTGTTTGCAAGTGATACAGGAGCTATAATTTATGGTCTTCATGTGCGTCTTGAGCCAGGAGCAGCTTCCGTAGTACAACAAAAGGGTGTTAAGGTACATTTGTTTGACATTATTTATACTTTGCTTGATGATGTTGCGTTGCGAATGAAGAAAGATCAGCCTATTGAAAAAGTTGTTAAAAAAGTTGGAGAAGCGATCGTTCTCAAAGTTTTTGATATTAAAAAAATGGGCGTAGTTGCGGGTGCTCAAGTTAAGAGTGGAATTTTTTCGCGTGATGGTGTGGTTAAAATATATCGCTCGAAAAGAATGGTTGGTGAAGGTCATATTAAAAGCTTGCAGCGTGACCGTAAAGCTGTTAAAGAAGTACATAACGGATTCGAATGTGCTTTTATGGTAACAGGTTTTGAGGAGTGGCAAGTTGATGATCGCGTTGAATGTTATTTGACGGTGGATAAAGCATAGTAAATTTACTACATGAGATCTAGGCGCTACGATCGAGATTGAAGATGTATCAAATCTAAATAAATGGGCAATAAATCATGATTGAGCATATCCATAAACAAGTATTGTCAAATGGCTTAACAGTGCTTGTAGTTCCACGGCACAATTTACCACGTGTATCAACTCAGTTGTGGTATAATGTTGGTTCGAAAGATGAACGCTCTGGTCAACGTGGTATTGCGCATTTCATTGAGCATATGATTTTCAAGGGTACGAATTCCTTGTCTGAGTCTGACATTAATCTTATTACCCAAAAATTATCTGGCTATTGTAATGCTTTTACTTCACAGGACTATACGGGGTATCTTTTTGATTTTCCTTCACAGCACTGGTTTGAGGCGTTGCCTATTATGGCTGATTGCATGCAAAATTGTTCTTTTAAAGAAGATTTGCTAAATTCCGAGCTTAAAGCTGTCGTGCAGGAATTAAAAATGTATCGAGATGATTATGTGCGGGCACTCATTGAGCGAATGATGGGATCTATATTCGTTGATCATCCCTATCGCTATCCTATCATTGGATATAAGCAAGATTTATGGAGTTTACGTCGTGACGCGATGATCGAATTTTATCGTCGTTATTATGTGCCTAATAATGCCACGTTGGTTATTGTTGGGGATGTTAATCCTGATGAAGTTTTTGCATTGGTAGCACAATCTTTTGGTAATATAGCGTCTGATGCTATGTTGATAAAGCCGACATATTATCATAGTAATGATCTTGAAGCGACCACAACTACATTGATGCGTGACATTCAGCAGCCAGCAGGAGTTGTGGTTTGGGAAGTTCCCGGGGTTCGTGAGCAAAAGGATTATGCGCTTGACATCATGTCGTGGATTCTTGGAGCAGGCAAGGGTGCACGTCTGTATCGTGAAATCGTTGATGATCAAGAACTTGCAACTAATATTGAGAGTTTTACCTATGATCTTTTCGAAAAGGGTCTTTTTATTATTAGCTTTGAACCGCGAAGTGGTATCGATCCTCGCCGTGTAGCAGATGCAATTCAAGCAAGTATTGATAAATTAATTACCGAAGGTATCAAGGCGCCTGAGTTAGCCAGAGCCCGTTCAAAAACAGCGATGGATGTTGTTGCATTACGTGAACAAAATCAAAAACAGGCGTACCTAGTTGCAAAATATCACCTTGCTATTGGCGATGCGGAATGTGCAACTCACTATATCGAGCGCGGAGAACAGCAGTGTGTTGAAACTGAGGTATTACATATCGCAAAAGACTATTTGCGACGCGCGGTTATGCATGAAGGATATATTATGCCAATTGCTGCAGGAGAGCAGCATTATTGGAATTCATATCAAGAGATTTCTGATGAGGAAGATCATCGTATTTTGTCACGAATTGTACGTGAATCAGATATTGAAGATGGTGCTCATGTATTATCTATCAATGTTCGCCCCCCTCAACCATTTGCTTTTCCACGCGCACAAGAAACTAAGCTTAAAAATGGACTTACTGTTTTGCTGCATCATAATCCTTTGTTGCCAACTATGGATGTAATATTAGATCTTGAAGTGAAATCATTCTTTGATCCTGAGAATAAGCAAGGATTGTGCCTTTTTTTACATGATCTTCTTCAAGAGGGTACCACCACCTATTCTGCGCAAGATTTTGCGCAGGAATTGGAGATGAATGGTATGGCATTGTCGACGGCTCCAGGTTTTATTACATTAAAAATGCTTTCAGAGCATGCCAAAAAAGGTTTTACATTGCTGGCGGATATGCTACGCTCTCCTCTTTTGCAGCAATCTTCAATTGAAAAGGTACGACATCGGTTAATTTCTGAAGTTCGTAATTTTTGGGACACTGCGCCGCAGTGTGTTTCACAGATCATGCGAACGGCATTGTATCAACACCATCCATTTCATAAAGCTGTTTTGGGAACCGTTGATTCGATTTCTCACCTTACTCGTGAGGATATAGTAGAAGCATATAAAAAGTGGATTACACCATACGAAGCGCGGCTTGTTGTTGTTGGAGATTTGAGCCAAGGTGATATTATCCCTTTACTTGAAGCAACAGTTGGCATGTGGGAAGGACCAGAAATTTATGAGCCTGATTTTCCACAATTAACAACACCCGTTCCTGCGCCAATTATTAATTATCCTATGAATCGTGATCAGATTGTGTTGGCATTGGGAAGATTGTCGGTTAGTCGTTTGGATCCAGACTATACTGCACTATTGCTATTTGATCAAATATTTTCGGGTGGCGTTTCTAATACTATGAGTTCGCGACTGTTTGATCTTCGTGAGAGATCAGGTCTATTTTATACTATTGGTGGATCACTTATTGCATCTGTTGGTCAGCAGCCCGGTATTGCATACATAAGAACTATCGTTTCGCCTGATCGTCGTGTTGAGGCAGAAATAAAGATTAAAGAAGTGATCGATCGTGGTGTTGAAGGAACGACCCTCGATGAACTTGCTACTGCGAAAAGGGTAGTAAGTGAAGCATTAATCGATTCATTTGCAACAAATCGTCATACGGCATCGTCATTGCTCTTTATTAATGAATTTGAGTTTCCTGCTGATTATTTTGAGAAGCGCCTTGCAGAGTTACAGTTAGTATCTCTTGATGAAATTCATCGAGCAGCGAATAAGATATTAAAATCAGAATCATTTACTGTTGTTAGAGTTGGTCGTAATTTAACGTAAGCTCGTATGGATATCATTCCCCTGCAGCTATCAGTACCTTTGGTAGATGAACGATATATTGTCGAAGAGGATGTGCAACTTTTTCGGACATATATTTATGATATCTATGCGCAATATGGCCGTTCGTTGCCATGGAGACATACCGAGGATCCATATCATGTTTTAGTATCTGAGATTATGTTGCAACAGACGCAAGTGCATCGGGTTATAGTTAAGTATCATGAATTCTTGGCGAGATTTCCTACGTTGAATGACCTTGCAACAGCAACACTGCGTGATGTACTTGCAGTATGGATTGGCCTTGGTTACAATCGCCGCGGAGCTGCACTATATCAGGCTGCGCAGATAATTGTTGATCAGCATGAAGGCAAAGTTCCTCAAGATTCGCACGCACTAGTTGATTTACCGGGGATAGGAGCTAATACTGTTGGTTCAATACAAGCTTTTGCATTTAATATGCCATCAGTGTTTATTGAAACGAATATTCGAAGTGTCTTCCTGCATACCTGGTTTCGAGATGAAGATAATATTCATGATCGTTTGTTGATACCTATTATTCAACAGACACTTGATGCGCAGAATGCACGGGTTTGGTATTATGCATTGATGGATTATGGCGCATTATTGAAAAAATATATAGTCAATCCAAGTCGAAAAAGTAAACATTATAGTCGCCAGTCGAAATTTGAAGGTTCTGATCGCCAAATTCGGGGAATCATTATCCGCCAACTTACGCTGCATCCTATTTTGACCTGGCAAGAAATTATGAGCTATGTTCAGGACAGCGAGGAACGGGTTCAAAAAATTATGCAACAATTACTCGACGAGGAGCTGGTGCATCAAACGCCAAACTCCTCGTTTATGATTTGTAATAGAACACAATTTTAAAATGTTACTGAGAGCTTCTCTGTAGTGTTTGTTCTTTTGTGATAGCCTTAGTAGGATTTTTTTTTGCATATTTTTCACGTTGATGATTACGGTAGTTTCCTTCCAGTGCCACCATAAAATTTTGCATAAATTTACTGCGCTTTTCTTTTTGTAATTGATTAAAGTTTGTGTACATTTCTATGCCAACTTGTCTAATATCATCATAAGGTATATTGCTGTCCAAAATGATATTAGAATAACAATAGCCTTTTGCAAGACTAAGGATTATATCCGCCACCTGGTGATTGTAATTATATGTCCTATGAAGTCTTGCGATTTCAAAATCCATATACTGCTGTTGCTGACATATAACTGGACCAGTAACACGCCATTGTACAGTGGTCATGACTAAATCACGACAGTCTTTGCTAATATATTCAGTAGGTATTTTACGATAAGTGTCAGCTATGTAATCTACGGAACCTATCATCCTTTGTAGTCTCTTTTGGGGAACTACGGTAATAGGTTTTACCTGTAGACAGCCATCATGATATGTCATGATGGTTGCTGTAAAAATACCATCGTCTTTCAAAATGGGTGCTGTGGAAGATGATCGAGTAAGTGAACATAGGAATCGAGCAGAAGCAGCTTTTTTATCTTTCTCTCCCACTTGTTCGCAATCCAATGTAAACACGGCGAATTGAGTGCTCAATATGAGAGTTGATATTGCGATATAAATTTTTTTCATAAAGTAAAAATCCTTTAGGGGAGATTGTTTTTGTTTAAGTTAACTGTCTGTATGGTATCAATCATCTTGATGAATGTAAATCAAAATTTTTAAAACTGCTTGTAGATCTAGTTTTTATGATATTGTGAGATGATTTAATATTGCATTCAAATAATTTTTGAAAACAATTGAAATACGTTTGTAATCTGTCTGAACGAAAATTATTTTGGATATTATATGGTTTTTGCCTGCAGATAAATATAAGACGCTATGAAACCATATACAATATTTACATCTCTGATGTACGGTTTATGACGTAGCAGAATTGCAGAGTGGGGGGGTTATGAAAATTACCAAAATAGTCGGTCGCGAAATTTATGATTCGCGAGGATGGCCAACAGTATCTTGTGAATTAACGCTTGAAAACGAAATTACTGTTTCAGCAGCTGCACCATCCGGGACTTCTAAAAGCGCATATGAAGCATGTGAGTTGCGTGATGGCGGTAAACGATTATGGGGTCAAGGTGTTACGCGAGCGGTGGAGTCGATAGATCATATTATAGCACCAGCTGTTTTGGGGCGTGAGCCTGATGGGCAATCACTTGATATGATTATGTTAGAACTGGATGGAACGCCAAATAAATCCCATCTAGGCAGTAATGCAATGATAGCTGCGAGTATGGCAATATACCAGGCGCAGGCTCTTATTGAAGACATGAACTTATTTGAATTAATTGCAACGCTGATGGGATGCGATACAGTTACTATGCCATTTCCTCAGTTTAATATAATTAATGGTGGTGTACATGCACATAATCAACTTGCTGTGCAAGAAGTATTGATTGTTCCCGTTGGCGTAGAACACTTTAGATCTGCTATGGAATTGAGCGTAATGGTGTTTCATGAATTGAGAAATATTTTGTGTCGTGATGGTAAAGACAATGGAGTTGGATTGGAAGGTGGCTTGGTGCCTTCGGTCAATATCGAAGAAGCATTAGTATTATTGTCAGAAGCAGTTAATCGTGTCAGTGGTAATAATGAAGTCCCACTGGTAATAGCGCTCGATTGTGCTGCTTCACAATGGTATGATCATGCAACCAAAAAATATTATGTTCAAGGTAAAAATATGACTACCAATCAGCTCTTGGATTGGTATCAAGAGCTCACTGAAACATATCCTATTTATTCGTTGGAAGATCCATTTAGTGAGCATGATTGGCAAGGGTGGACGAAAATAACTAAATCGATTGGGGAACGAGTACAAATCGTTGCTGATGATCTTTGTGCAACAAATCCAGACCGAATTCTTTTAGCAGCGCAGAAAAATGCGATGACCGCTGTTGTCATTAAGCCAAATCAGATCGGTACTATCACTGAAACCTTACATGCTATTAAACTATGTAAAGAACACAATATTAATACAGTTATTTCGCATCGATCTGGTGATACTTCAGATACATTTATAGCGGATTTGGCGGTCGGCAGCAGCGCAGGTCAAATCAAGGCAGGAGGTTGTTGTAGAAGTGAACGTGTTGCAAAATATAATCGCCTCTTGGCTATTGAAGATCTTCTATTTACGCGGCTTATGTGATGCGAGTGGGTTATCCTCGAAAGCTAGCTGATCTTTTATTGATGCTGTTGTGATATTATCCAATGGAGGTATCGTGGTATTTTCTCGAACCTGTTTTTCAGATGTTTCCTGAGTTTGACATGGTATACAGTGATGATCAGATATTCCCAATTGATCAGATTTTTTGTTTTTAAAAACAAAGTCACCGATTGCCTCTGCTGTATATTCATCAAGACGTTGAGTTGTAATTTGAACGTTATCTTGGCCGTCAAAGAACAGATAGGTGACTGGATCAACTATTTGACTAAATACTTCTTCTTCGCTTAAATGCTCACGCATGTAGTGGATTCTATCTCGAGTAAATTGCTCAAGTCCGTCCCTAATTTTCGGTTCAATAATTGTTGGAGTTACTAGGAGAAGGAGATTGGACTTGATTTGTCCCCTTTCTTCTGCAGAAAAGAGCCACTTGAGGATAGGCACTTTACTAAGTAGCGGCGTTTCATTAAGTGTCTTGCTGTCGGTATATGTCATTAATCCACCGAGTAATAATGTTTGCCCATTATTCAAATTGACGTCAGTATGCAATTGACGTGTTGTTCTGTTTTGAGAGGTGACACTGGTAAATTGTTCTATAGTGACAGATATTTGTAGATTAAGACGATCTTTAGAGCTTGCTCGAGGGACAACACTTACTTTGAGAGATGCCTTAACGTCAATTTGCTTACGAGCGATGGCACCACCTTCACCAGTTTGTGCTGGGCCATCAAGAAGTCTAATGTCACTTGATTCTGCTTCGCCACGAGTGTTATTAGCGACAATAACATGTGGATGAGATAAAACATTGGTGTAGCCAAATGAACTCAACCATTGCAGAAAACTCCAAACGCCATATGACTGTGGAGAATTATCAGTAAATGAAATAATCGTTGACCCAATGTCGGTATTTGACTGGGTGAGTACTCCAGCAGCGCTTTCTGCAGGGGGGCTTGTTGCGGGAGGCGTAGGACTTGCGGTTATAATTCGCAGCAAGTCTGCAGCAACAGTTGTAGGATCTGCAAAGAGTGGTGTTTGACCTGGCTGTAAAGTTCCATCTAAAATTGGTGGCGAAATAAGGTGAGCAGTTTGAAAATTAAGACCAGGCGGTAACTGCATCCATGCAGGATTTCGCGTTTGAGAACCGAGGATCTTACTCATATTTGCAGTAAAATCTATAATCATAACTTGTACGATAATTTGCAAACGGGGTTTATCAAGCTCATGGATTAAGAGTTCAATACGTTTCCAATCACGATTAATTGCAGTGATAACAAGGCGGTTTCCACCTCGATATACTTTTCCTTTAAGCGCGGTAGTAATGTCACTCGCTTTATTTGCGGCTGTTGTTAAGGTGCGCTCAGTAACAGCTTCATCAAATATTTTTTCGGGAACAACTCGTACGCCATCAAAAAAGTGGAAAGGGCCGGTTGGTGTATTCTTAGATGCTTGACCTGATCCGACATTTTCGCTGACAATGTTTTGCAAAACGGGGGCAAATTTTTCAGCATCGAGATATTGCAGTTCATAGAAGTGTATAATCGATTTTCCCGAATCTGATGACACATCAAGATAATTTCTAATAAAATCTTCAAGTCGTTCAAGAGCTGGCTCTCGGCCCATCACTAAAAGGGTGTTCATGCGAGGATCAGCGATAACGCGCATATGGGCAGAGAAATATCGCCCAGCATCACCTTGTATCGACGCTGCATCTTCGCCACCCCCCATAGCCAAGATTTGCGTATTTAAAATTTGAGCAATCGTTTCTGCAGAAGTATTAAAAAGTGTGATGGTACGTAAAATATCTTTTGTGCCAATAGTATCAAGCTCGAACAACAAATTGAGTGCAGATCGAATGGAATTTGCCTTATCTGCTATTACAACGGCATTTGTTTTACCATCGTATGATACTTTGGCCGTCGGTGATAATATATCGTTTAAAATAACAGTAATTGGTTCATTGGTTGTGTTAGTATCAGGCACTCGTAGATTTTTAAAGTAACACACGACACGGATACGCTCATCGGTATTGGGTAAATCCTGAGCATTGACGGTAATATACAGAGGAAGAGATTCACGTACAATATTTACATCATTTTTGACGATACGATAAAAACTGCCGTGAGGAACTTTACTATAGCCGGATAATTCAAGAAAGGTATCAAGATATCGGTCGACATCTTGTAGTTTTACCGGGTATGGTAACTTAAACGTCACTTTTTGCACAATGGCATCTGCGCCTGTTGGCAAAATGATATTATACCCTTTAAGGGCGGCAATATGATTAATGATCGAAGTAAGATCTTCTTGTTCAAAATTAATGGTGACGAGCTTTTGATCGAGAGTGGTTTCGATCATTTCTTCTTGATTTTTACTGAGATTATTCGAAGAGTTATCATCATCTTGAAGATTATGAATGATTGTTGTATTTTGCGGTGTGGTGTCAATACTCACTGCTGTTGACAAAGGCGCAGGTTCACGTGATGGCAGTTGAATTTCTTGTGCAGTCGAAGGCATAATAAATTCATCAAGGGCCGAGCGTTTTGGTGTAGAATGAGAAACTTTTGAAACAGAGGCAGTTAGTTCCGTCTTTTGCTGAGATTTTTGTGAAATATGTGAATGATCGGGTGGCGTTTGCACGTTTGATTTTCGAAGGCATCCGTTGGTTGCAATGAGAATAAAAAAAATGCTTATACGTAGATAATGGTGTGGCTTAATAACCGATCTCATGCCTTATTCCTTGTCTTATATTATGCTATAGACTCTTTCGCTTCAATTGTTGCTACTTCGATAACGAGATCGAGCACTGAAGGCGATGAGGTTGAACGAGTAATAGTAATGTCTTTAGTATATACCCGTTCATTTTGTTCTATTTTTGCCAAAAGATTAACGATCTGTTGCATAGTAACGCCATTAAGGCGGCAGAATACTTTTTGTTCAATGTATCCATCAACTACATTTTGATTGGTAATTTCAGGTTCTTTCGTAAGAAAAGAACTGAGCGATAGCTCTCGGAGTGTTGTTGTGAGCAATTCAATGGTTCTGAAATTTGGATTATTATTGAGCATAGTATCAACGCGTTTTTTTTGTTGCATGACTTGAGCATATCTTAGAAGAATAGGTTCTGCTTCAATTCGCAGTTTGTTGGTACGTTGCAGCCTTTTTATTAAAAGATTTGTTGTATAAGAGAATCGATATAAAAAAATTCCACTGCCGAGAACAATGATGCCTATTATAACACCAATATATTTGAGCTTTTCGTTTTCATCAAACTGTTGAAGATATGCAATGAATGTATTGAAAATATTCATATTAAGTTCCTTCATCGGCTGTTACATTAATTTTGGCAACAAATGAGGTGTTGGGAATCTTTTCAAGTAGGTGCAGCTGCGAAGATGTTCTAATTTGATCTTGTAGTTTATCAAGTGCATTAAATTCTGAAACTGACCCTGTTAAAGTCATTATCATTTCCCCATCAGCTTCATTAATTGATAATTTTTGTAATTGTAAGTTTAATTCTTTGCGGTCTACTAATCTACTAAGTTCTTCAAGTGCTTTCAGCGGCATTGCGCGATGTTGACTTGATAGTGCAAACCATATTTTTTCTTGTGAATTAACATATGCACGTGCAGTGCTCATGACAACATCAAGCGACTTTGAAGATCCGGGGTTGAGCGTCAATTTAAGCTCTGAGGTTAATAGCTTAATGGTTTCTTGTTCTGCAACTGTTACTTCACTTCGCAGTTGGCGTACCGTTATCATACGAATTGATATGAGAGCGGTGAATATTGCTGCAAGTAGAATTGAAGCAAGAATTGTCTGTTTTCCTATGAAGTTTTTTGTTATTTGACGTCCATGTTCAACATTAATATCAAAAGATTGAGCTGTTTTCGTTGGCAGTGCTGTGGCAAGAGGTATCAAAAATTGATTACCAATACTCATTTCTGATCTGATATTGTGGTCATGTAAAATTTTGTTAATAGTAAATGACGTACATGGTATACCGAACATAGTATTAAGCGTTGGACACATTGCAGGGTAAGATGCTCCAATACCACTAATAACGATGCTTGGCGTAGCTATGAGATAATTTGTTAGCGTTGTTTGTAGCATGACAAGCAAAGGAGAATTGGCCGGGTTATCTTCATAAAACTGGTTGATACCCAGTGAGAGCGTACGTATATGATTGATGCGATCTTGTTCGACAAGTAAAATAATAGTTGTTGTTTGTTCTATGTGTACCAAAATAAATGGTTTATTGTGGTGATTGAGTTGCGAAAGATCAATCACAAGAGCGCATAAAGCAATAACATCAGTTGTTACATGATCAGGCTGTTTGCCGATTGCCTCGAAGGATGTGAGGTATTCTTTAAGAATATCTTGACGAGTTGCTGCAACGAGCACGGCAACTTCTTTTTTTTCTTCATTTTTTCCCACAATGATGCTGTCAATATATGCATTATTAAGAGGAAATGGAATGAGCGGTTCAATTTCAAAAGGAATCAGCTGCTTGAGCTTTGAAAGACTCATCATCGGTACAGAAATTGTTTTATGAACAACAGAGCTGCTTGGTAATATTGCGATCAAAAGTGCATTTTTCGGGATACGTTCCAGAATATGGCGAAGCGCAATAGTTGTTTGCTCTTGGTGTGATATTGTGTCATTCAAAGGAATTTGTTCCTCGATAACTCGTTGTACTTTTCGTGTATTGCCAGAGGCGGTGATGATGATTACTCGTATGGATTTAGCATCGATAGATACTGCTGCAATTGTTTGTGAAAAAAAGTAATACGAACCAATACTTTCAGGGAATATGAGATGTCGAGTTATCATCGTCTATTCTCCTGGTACCGTAAGGGCGGGTGGTGGTGATGATATATTTTTTATCACAGCAGGTTCGCCATACACGGGCGTAATGGCATCGGTATCTTGAGGCAACTGTTGTGGTTGACTAGCATTAGTAGCAGTTTTTCGAGCTTTAGATTTTCGTAATCGACGTCCTCGCTGTGAACAAGCAGGAAGCACATTTTTTTCTCGATGTCGTTTTTCATCAAGTGGTATATCATTAAGAGCTTGTGGTACATAGCTATTGCGATTACTCATAAAATTATCAATAAATTCTCCTTGGGGATCAGTATTATCCTGAAAGAAGAGTCGATTAATAGGATCGCGTATATTGTTGAGTGACTGTATTTCTCGTGTGGCTGACTTAGCGTCATGAACAGCGTTACTGGTCAAAATATCTGCACCAATACGTTCTCTTGCATGAATAATTTCAGGAACAACAAGTACAAGGATGCTCGAAGTGGTTAAGATCTTAGACCTATTTTGGAAAAGCCATCCCAATACTGGGATATCACCCAATATAGGGACTTTAGTGACAGCCTCAGTGACAGTTTCTGACATAAGGCCACCAAGAGCAAGTATTTCATTGCTTCCCATGACGACCGTTGTTTCAAGGCGACGAGCTGTTTTGTTACCATTACTTGAAGTTGGATCTGCAATGACAAATTGTTCAAAGCTAATTGCTATATCGAGAGTAACAAGTTTATCCTCGCGACTGATTTGTGGCGTAATACGAATGTCGAGTGTTGCTGTGTCATCACGTACCGAGTTTTGTGTTTGCTGACCGAAGATAGTAGCGTCGGTTACCCTACGAATATCACCCGAAACAAACTGTGCTGGATATTTGTTGGTTGTTACAATGAATGGATTAGCAACAACGTTGGCCTGACTGAAAGTTTGCAGCATATTCAAAATGCCCCAAACGCCAAAGCTATCGCTTCCGAGTGTGATAACTGTTGAGCCAAGTGACGCGAAATTCGCAAGGTTAACTAAGTTGCCTAATAATTGTGTAGCGCCGGTAATCGGTGGAGGCGGTGGTGATGATCGTTCTTGAATACTACCAGAACCCCCTGTTCCAGCAAGATTTGATGTTTGAAAATTAACTTGATTTCCAAGTAATGAATTAGCACCAGGAATTTTATTACGTAGCTGCGTACCGAATGCTTTTGTGTCAGTGAGATTGATGTTAACCAAAAATAACCGCAGCGCAATTTGTGGTTGCTCTATGTCGATGCTTTGTAAAAGTGTATATAATTTTGAGTAATCTTCATAATCTGCATTGATAATTAGGGAGTTTGTTGTTGGCTCGGCAGTGATCGTTATTGGCTTAAAATAACGATCGCCATCTCGGACTCCACCATATCGCGCTGCTTCGGAATCGGTCTTGAACGCTACAGAATCTTGAAGAATTTTCGCGAGATGTGATGCTTCGAGAAATTTGAGTGCATATATGTATCGAGGAACATCAGGTAAGCTTTCTACAGAATCGATGTTTTGTTGAATAAATTCGGTAATTACTTTAATGGCATCACGTGTTCCGATAATAATGAGTGAGTTGGTACGTGGTTCAGCAATAACACGCGTTGCCTTATTGAAGTAGTCTGTCGTAGAATTTTTTCTACCACTTGGACGTGCCGCCGATGCAGCGCCACCGCCTTGTGCGAGTGAATCGTATAACTTTTTTGCTGATGAAGCGTCTGCGTATTTTAGCTTTATAATGGCAAGAGCTTCTTGTCGTTCTGAATTATCTAGCTCCTCAATCACAGCAAGCATTGCTTTAATGTTTGACGCTCGATCAGTAATAATGAGGGCATTGAGAGCTGCAAAACGAATAATTTCGGGCGATGAAGCACTTTTCATAACTTTTATGGTGTTCTCAATAATGTCGATGGTATTGTTTTCTACAAAATATACGTAACGAATGAGTGTGTCATTATCAGGTATGAGTGACGAATCAACACCAATTAAGGTTGGCAGTGGAGATTTGCCGGAATCTTTTTCTTTTGAGCCAATTAAACGGTACACGCCAGGCTGCGGACCTGGTATAGGAGACATACCTGCCATATCGAGGAAGGACACAAATATATCCCAGGCAGCTTTTTTAGTGAGCGGCGTATGAGTCTTAAACGATATCTTACTTCCTATAATGCTCTTGCCACCTTTTGGTAGAGGTTTTATGCTGTCATCAAGTAGGAATGTTATGTTGAACTTTTGTTCAATAAACGAAAGCAAGGCAGATAATTCCGCATTTTCAAAAAAGAATTCTATTTTTTCGTCAGGTATATTGCGCCATGGTTCAAGATATGAGCCGAGATATGCTGCAGATGCCAAAGCATTGTGGTCTTCATTTGGTGTAGTGGGTATAAAGTCATCTTCGGGCACAAGTTCAATAATTTCATGAGGATTAGCTGATATTGGCTGTTGAGAAAGGGGCGGTGTTGAACGATCATTGAAAGCCGCCATATATTTTGCGTTAGTTTGCATGACTTGCGGCGTTGACTGAGTTCTTATTTCAGTTTGTGGTATTGGTGGCGCTTGTATAACGGAAGATTGAGCGATTGGCGCAGGAGTTGGTGTGATTGTTGTAGTTTGAGTAGTAGAATTTTGTGACGCTGGAGTAGATGGCAAGGTTGAAGGAGGCGTTTGTGCTGTGGTGCTAGCGGCGCTTATAACTGGAAGTGGTGTTGTAGGCAGTACAGGGGTGGTAGTGCTGATATTTGATGATTGTGGTGTGGGAGCTGCTGCAGGAGTAGTTACTTGCTGTGGTAATGCATTGATCGGAGTTGGTTGGGCTGCTATTTGTGTTTGAGTCGGTGTTGACGTTAATGCTGCGAGAGACATAGGCAAAACGCCTGATGTAGGAGTTTGTTGTCCTGAATTTGATGTTCCTGAAATTGACACGGTTGGACTTACTGAGGGTGGTGTGGTACTAGCTAAAGGAGTAACCTCAGGTGTACCGGGTTTTTGTGGAGATACAGATGGCTGGGATTGTGGTTGTGCACCAGTCGTAATTGAAGTTGTGCTAAATGGCGTAGAACTTGGCACGACTGTGCTTGGGATACTTGGATTTGAAACAGAGGATGTTGTTGATTGTGGGCCAAAAAAATCAAGTAATGACGAATTTTGTTGAGATGACTCATCAGCATAACAAGAGTAGAAAGATATTGCTGTGGATGATAGCAGCGTGAGATAAAATGCTTTAAAATTCATACAAAACTCATTGGTTAATAGGAGTTGATGGCGCCATCAAAGATGATCCTCCATGTTCAAACATAGCATGTTTATTTTGTTTATGAATCTTTTGGGAAACTTCTTTGGATACATGTCGTGTTGGTCCAGCCTGTTTATAAATTTTCTGCGCGTTGGCTTGTGATCCAGCAAAGACTATATCTTCTGTTGATTGGATATTTTTTTTAGGATATAGATCTTCAAGGATATACGTGAAAATAAGAGGTGTATTATCTCTTATTAAATGGGTAGTTATAGTGTCACCAATTTTCATTTTAGCAATGTCTTGATAGATATTAATGCGACTTTTTGCCGATGTCGTTGGTATGCCATTAATTTCAGTAATGATATCCCCCGTTTGTAGACCAAGTAGAGTTCCAATTGATGGTTGCGTGAGAGAACCGATACGACATCCAATGCTAGTTCCCTGATCAAATACTGCAGTTATATCAAGTATTTCAATAAATTGAGCTAAATTCATGATATGAGAACTGAATACATTGGGATCAACGGCAAATGATGTTGTAGAGATTTTACGAACTGATGGTGTAGTGACAAATTGTGCTGATGCCTGTTGATAAAGGGGATCTTGCGCGGCATCAGGAGAGGTCATGAAAACTGTTTCTTGTTGACCGTTAGAGCGAATAAGAATAATTTTGTTACTTTCAATACGAATGAGCTCAGCATCTAAAACTGAATCACCTACTTTATAGAGCTCTTCTTTTTTGGTTGCCTCATCTGCAATAATAGCTCGATTATCTTGCTCATTGCTTGAAGCCATGATTCCCTTCAAAACAATTGCAAGAGGTGGCAAGAATGTTGGCTGTTCATGCATTGGCTTTGCAATATGCGGTAGTGTTGGGGCTGTTGGCATTGGTATATCAAGTGGAGATGGTGGTTCGGCTACATGTTCGGGTAAACTATATGTTCCGAAGGGATCTCGCTCATAAATAGTGGCGAGATTAATTTTTGGTTCTTCGAGTTTTGGAAGCATAGAAAACTCTGGTATTTTGAGCGGCTGACGCGTTGGCATGTGTGGCATGAGTACCCAGAGTAAGCCGCATGTCCCGATGAATATAATTATCAAAGCGCTATTTAAAATCCAGAAAGGGCTCTTCATAATTTGATTTTCCACAGATTTTATACATTATTTTGACTTACGCAATACACAGCTTTTTATTTAGCCTGGCGTTTAGATTATACTTTGTCAAGTTAGAGCTTCTCAAGGAGTTTTCAGCTGCTTCAAAAGTAGTAAAATAAGCGTATCAACAACAATTCGTTCTGCATCGGCTTGATAATTGAGTGTAACGCGATGACGCAACACTGATAGCGCTATTGCTTTGACATCATCTGGAGTTACAAATGAGCGTCCTCGTAAGCAGGCATGTGCTTGTGCTGCTCGATAAAGGGCAAGTGTTGCTCGAGGTGATGGACCACAAGCAATATATTGCACAAGTGTTGGTAGTCGGTATTCATTAGGATCGCGAAGTGCAAAAATAATAGAAAGAATATAGTCAATAACTCGATCATCGACGTATATATGCTGAATGAGCTCTTGAAGATCCAGTATTTGTTCTTTAGTGATGGCAGGAGACAGAGTAGTTAGCTTGTGTGCACGAATGACTATCTGTTTTTCTTGAGTTATATTTGGATATTGCACGAGTAATTTCATAAAAAAACGATCTACTTGAGCCTCAGGTAGGCGATAAGTGCCTTCCTGTTCAAGAGGATTTTGAGTTGCAAATACAATAAACGGTTTGGTGAGTTGATAAGTAGTAGTTCCTAAAGTGACTTGGTACTCCTGCATTGCTTCAAGAAGGGCAGATTGTACCTTGGCTGGAGCTCGATTGATCTCATCCGCTAAGACACAATGAGCAAATATGGGCCCTTCCTTTGTTTCGAATTGATGTGTCTGTTGATTATATATAACAGTGCCAACTAAATCTGATGGCAGGAGGTCGGGAGTAAATTGTATTCGTTTAAAATCAATACCAAGTACTTGCGTCATGGCTTTGACCATAGTTGTTTTTGCAACTCCTGGTATACCTTCAAGCAGTACATGGCCATTGCATACAACCGATAGGATCATTGCTTCGATTGTTGTTTGGTTTCCGATGATTACTTGATTCATGGCGGCGATGATTTGCTGAAAATGTGCTTGTGCAAGCATAACTCTTTCGGCGACAATCGTTGGCGAAAGGGTTATGCTTGGCGAATGTTCTTCTATGATCATAAACTCTCCTTTGGATATAGTATGAAATATAACATGAGGTGCAACGACCTACCAGTACTCTAAGATCCTAATTGTAATTCTCTATCGAGTTCTTCGGGTGATATTTGAAACTTTGTATACATAAGAAGTCGAATGCTATCAATTGATGGAGTATAACAGGGATTTTGTATAATCGATGGTACATTTGAAGAAAAATGTCGAGGCGGCACGCCGCATGCGTCTCGCCAAAATGACAATATGACAGGTGCTATAGTTGAGATAGCGGCACATTTACCAATGTTGGCATGATCGGCGTCGTCAACAATAAGGATATATACATGACATCCAAGTTCTTTAAGGCGTATATAGAGCGCGAGTTGTTGGTAAGCGGGCACAAGAGTGTCGTTCATAATGGCAACGATCAAAATAGGTGTGTTGGATGCATGCTGTGCAATATTTTTGACAGATGTGCATGGTTGTATGCCGTTTGGTGTAACATGTGGGAGATACCAGCGGTATGCAAATGGCATAAGATATTTGTTAATAAACCAATGATGGGGTATGCCATTGAAATCTTGCATAGCGAGTGTTGTGTGATAAAATGGAGAAATAGCAACGATGCCGTCAATGTACTCGAGTAACCCTGATCCAAGAAGATTAATGGCGAGTGACGCGCCTTTGGAGTCGCCAATGATAATCTTATGATGATGTGTAAGATCATGCTCATGAAGGTGTGATAAAACGGTATAAATATCACCGTCTTGTGCGAGCGATGACCGCGATGCTGCTGTACTCAAAATTTGTGATTTTTGGAATTCAGAAACCTTTTTTTTAAACCAATTAGGCGCCTCGTCGATACGCTTGTTTGCCATTTTTATGGTTGCTGTATCAAGAGCATCAGGTCCGTCTGGTGAGAGCTCAACGAGGTCTTGTGGAAGCAGCAGTTGATATTTTTCAATATAACTTCCGCTGAGACGAAAGGGATGCAAAAAGAGGATGATTGGATTTTGTTCAGAAGTGGGTTCCTGTTGATATGTTTCGCCAGCAATGCAAAAATTTATTGCAACGCTACTGATGACGCCTAACAATAGTCTGTTGTGCATCATATTTGGAATTCTTGCACGATATGGCGCAGTTGTTCTTCCGATGAAGGAAAATATGGCGCAACAATGTTAAATAGAATTTCTGATAGTGAAGATGCTTTTTTAGAATCTTCTACAAGCATGTTATTGAGGAGACGGTTTACAACAGCAGCTCCATTGTTGAACCGTATGGCATTGTACGCTTCAGCTTGAAGTTCATCTTGGTATACTATGTATTTATTAAACAGTACATAAAGAGTATACAGCTGGGCACCGATGAGTAATTTTTTGAGATAGGGGTTAATTTTAGTTCCATTGAACATTTTTTTGATTGCTTGGTATGCGAGAAAACCGCCTGATAATAAAATCGATAACTGACGTATGCTATGGCCAAGGACGACATGGCTGAGTTCATGACCAAGCGTTGCCTGTTGTTGCTCGAGAGAAAGATATTGAACATCTTTATTAACAAAAATTGTTCTCAAAAAGTTAAAGCTTTCGAACGGCATCCATGAGGGCATAGTAACTATTGCTGTAGGTATTGTACGTAAATGCCTGGGAAGTTTTTGCAGCATTTCATGGATACATGAATGCCAGTATTGAATTGCTTGTTCTGAGCAGGTAAGCGATGTTGGGTTTATAACTATAAAAGCTATAAGATACAAAGGAGAAATTGTTTTCATGATGAAATCCTTTTCCATTCAGCATACTTGAAATGATGACTACTATGAGTCTAACTCCTTGTGGTTTAAAGGTCAAAGTTCACCGTACGAGCTTACGCTTATTGCTTACTATTGGTATTTTACGAGACAGATTCTCTTTATTTGGAGGAGTTATGTTAATAGTGATAATATCCGGTGACTCGGGTTGCAGTGATAAGTGTATTCCATGAGCATGAGGATTGAAGAGCTGGGCCCCGTCGAGTTGTAGGTCGGTATCGATAGTGCATACTAACTCGGCTGTAGGCAAGGTTGATTTGCAGCAACTACGATAAGACTTAAGATCAGTATGCCAATGAATGGTGGTCGATATTTGGGGAAAAGTAGTCTTGATCCAGTGAGTAAATTGTCTTGATCGTGCACGGAGAGTGGCAAGTGCCATCTGTTCGTCCAAGCTATGATTTATAGTGTCAGTTAGTTTTTCGTAAAGTGGATCAATACAATGAATTACAAGATGGGTGGTGCAATACCGAGGAAGAATATGTGCAAGAATAATGGCATCTTGTAAAAGGGCCCCTGATCCTAAAGATAGATATCGCAGTGGTTGTTTATAAAATAAATAATGATATTGCATGAGAGTTGTGATAATTGCATGTCTTCTATGAGGATATAATTTTCTGTTGAGGTGGCAGGCATAGCCAAAACATTCCAACAGGAGAAATATCGGTTCTTTGCGTTGGTACCGCTGTATCACATTTTCAAGAACAGTAATTGACGTGCTTTGTTTGATGATTCTATCAAGGCCGATATTACGATTTAGTACCTTTACTGGACGATTTTGAAGAAGATGAAGAGTTTTTTTGAAAAGTGACGGTATATTGTGTTGCATAAATTCCTGAAAATGTATAAAAATATCATACCACAAATTGAATGGCGTCCGCATGGTTGTGTGGGTATTTAAAGTGCATAGAAAGGGTTGATGTATGAAATGCCGAATGATTTCAAAAATAGTATCACTTGCTATACTGTCGATAACACTAGTTTCATGCGGAGGTAAAGGAAAACAGGAAGTGAATGATCAAATTATTGTGATGGAAACAACCCAGGGCACTATAGAATTTAAATTATTTGATATTGCTCCAAAGGCCTGTGAAAATATGGTCGGCCTCGCTCAGAAGGGTTACTATGATGGAGTTTCATTTCATCGTATTATTCCCGGATTTATGATTCAGGGTGGCGATCCTGAAGGAACGGGTCGTGGCGGAAAATCGATATGGGAAAAGCCATTTGAAGATGAATTTTCCAAAGATGTAACGTTTAATCGCCCTGGTCTACTTGCTATGGCGAATTCGGGACCAGGTACCAATGGTAGCCAATTTTTTATTACCACCGCTCCGACGCCGTGGTTAAATGGCCATCACACTATTTTTGGTGAAGTAATCTCGGGCATGGATGTTGTCAAAAAACTTGAAGCAACCGGCACGCAGTCAGGAAAACCGAAATCGCCTCAAAAAATTATTAAGATGTACGTTAAGAAATCGTAAAATTTTCAATTTTACCAGTCATTATATTTATCTGGTAGTATAAATATCAATTTTATCTCGACTTTGCCCATAACAAAGCTTATTATTTTCGGTGAAAGCGGTGTTATTTTGGTGCATGCATGAGAGTTATGATTTGATATGAAGATACGAATAATGTTTTTGAGCGTAGTATTTTTGGGAAATAGCATTTTTGCTATGGATCATCGCTCGCTGGACAGGTTTGACAAATCGTTTAAAAAATTGCTTATTGTTGAACAATTGGTCGAGACAAGGCGGGAACGAGTATTACGAGAAATTATCAGTTCGTTTGCGCTTATGCCACCCGCAGCAGCATTAATCATTGCTCAATATTATGAGGGAAATTGTATAGCATTTTACAATAAAAGTATAAATCATGATTATACGCAACGATTCGGGATTTGGCTAAATAAACATATATTGTTGTTTGGTCTTCATCGTTCAGAATTGACAGTTTATAGGTGTTGTTTTAGTAGAGACATGCCACATGTGCTTCAAGATCCATGCTGGCCAATATCTTGGAATGCGAAGTTAATTCAAGACGATTTGAAGGGTATGTGGCAGATTTTTGAGTCAAATGTTCAGTTGAGTAGTAAGTCTGATTGGAATAGATCAAAGTGCGCCTGCGGAGGAACTTCTGCAATTGGTCGAACCCCGTGTGATACTCTGAATATGCTGATGGATTGTGATGTAAGCGCGGAATCGTCTGATTCTGAAGCAGTTTCTATTGGTAGAGAAAATTCTCTGTTATATATGGTTAATGATATGAATGATGCCAATTTACTTGAGGGAATAGCAATGTGGTTTGCCAGGGGAAGCAAACTGAGTTCAAAACCTTGTGATGGAATGAAGACGTTTTTAGAATATTATCCAAGGCGTGAGGCGGCTATTACTAGGATGATTGGCAGCAATGGCAAACTGAGGCCAGTGTTTCGGCCAGTTGGCAGAAAGATTGAAAAATGTATGCGAGAGGTGGTGACAGGTTGGACTCCAATTGGATCGTAAAATAATTTTTTTTCGACTTTTGCCTTATTAAAGTATATTATTTTATTTATATCTATTTATCAATACGTAAGAAGTAAGATTTGGCATGAGTATTCGAACGATTTTTTTGAGTGCAATATTTTTGGGAAGTAGCATTTTTGCTATGGATCCTGGTATGATGAGTAACTTGTCTAAAAAGTGTACCGGTCAAAAATTGATTGAAACCAAACGAGAACAAGCGTTGCGACAAATCATCGATCCGTTGTGTCTTGTGCCCCCTGTGCTAACATCAATCATTGTTCAATATTGTCGCTACAAGGGTAGCTTTATATCATATTATAATCCCCAAGATCGTGAGTACACTCGCATTGGTTCAGAGGGCAATTTGGCATATAGAAGTATCATGGTGTTTGGCTTTGATAACTCTCAATTGGCGGTGCATAGATGTCAGTTTAGTGAAGCCATACCTCTAAGTTTCAATGTGCCGGAGGCTTGGGATAGGCAGTCTATTGAAGAAGATCTGAGACATGAATTTCGAAATGTTGATCCGAGTATAAAGCTGTATAGTTTTTTGGGGAGTTCCCACCAGTATAAGTGTTGGAATGAGACAAATTGTGATCACGCACCTGAAATGAATGAGGAGCTGCGTAAGATGCTTGTCATGTTGATGCATTGTAACATGAGTGCGGAACTGGTCGATTCTGAAGCAGTAGTGCTTGGCAGGAAAAATTCAATGTTGTATATGGTAGACGAAATGGATGATACCGATTTACTTTGGGGCGTCAAAGAATTGGCTAAAGGTGTGCAAAAAAAGTTGACCGGTTTATCAGAGTGCCAACAAAGAAATCATGGCGGGCACTTGGAAACTCTGTTGCGAGAATATCAACGTCATCAGGAAACTATTGAAAAAATTATTAATAGCAATGGAAGATTAGTGCCGGTTTTTTGGCCACGAGGACTCACGCTTCATCATTGTGTTAATTTGACACGGCAGGATAAGGACGATATTTCTTTGCAATGTGACGCACACCAACAAAAACAAAAGCGAAAAAAGCATCGTCAGGCCACACGCAACGATAGACCGTTAGCGAGCAGGCGGAAGTTGCATCTACCCGACTCTCCGTAAAATATTCAGGTGCAGCGCGTCATCGCCGAATCGCCGAGCGATTTGAGGACAATGTACAGAGTCAATGTTCGTTATTTGACGACAATAGTCGACATATTATAAGTATAATGTTCATCCGCAATGAGTATAATTTTTGTATGAAAACGTCGCTCTAGGGTAAATAATGATTCATATTCTACCGTAGTAATATAGGTAAGAATGTCAGGATTGAGCGTTACTGCAATTGGATGATTTGGTTGTTCGATCAGTGTTTTTTCAATTTTGTTGAGAATATAGTAGGCTTCTGTTTTCAAAGAGTTGGTCATTCCAAGGCCGTGGCATATTTTGCATTCAACCATAATTTGCTGTATCAATGTTTTACCAGATCGTTTACGTGTCATTTGCACGAGGCCGAATTCCGAAACTTTCAGTACAACAGATTGGAATTTGTCTCGTTCACGAAGCATTTTTTCAAACATCTTGTACAGTTTTTGTTGATTGGATTGTGTTGACATATCGATGAAATCAATAACAATCAATCCACCAATGTTGCGTAGTCTGAGTTGGCGTACAATCTCTTCGGCTGCTTCAGAATTTGCCTGAAAAATAGTGTCTTCAAGATTTGATGAACCGAGAAAACGACCGGTGTTAACGTCGATGACGGTCATTGCTTCGGTTGCTTCAATAACAATAGAGCCGCCTGATTTGAGGTGTACCTTTTTTTCAAGTGCTTGATGTATTTGGTCTTCGATGTTAAATGCGTCAAAAATGGAGGTACGATCTTGATACAGTTTTACCTTAGGAAGATCATCAGGTGAACTGTTTTTAACGAATTGATAGATAGTATCGTAGAGGTTGCGATCATCGCACAAAATAAATTCAACATTATTATCAAGGTGGTCACGGATAATTTGAAGGCATAAATCAATGTCTTGATGAAGCCGTTCTTTAACGGGGGCCTCTTTAAATTTTTTCTGTATAGATTCCCATGTTTTAACGAGATAGTTAATATCCTGAATAATCTGCCGTTCATCCTGTTTATCACATGTTGTTCGGATGATTGCACCCATTTCAGGGGGTAAGTGAGCACGAACGAGGTCTCGCAAACGTTTACGCTCTTCAAAATCTTCTATTTTTTTTGAAATGCCGATACGTGGTATATTGGGCATTAATACAACAAACCTACCTGGTACGGTAAAACAGGTCGAAAGCTTTGCGCCTTTTGATCCTACAGGCTCCTTGGTAACCTGGACAAGAACTGGTTCTCGTTCGTAGAGTATATTACGAATATCAACCTGTTCGACGTATTCCTCTTTTTCCGGTGTTGTATCCTCAATATCTTCAAATTCTTCGTTTCCCCCACTTTTTTTGAGTCGGCGGATGGCAAGATTACGATCTATTTCTGATATATGGAGGAAACCAGCCCTTTCTTGGCCAATATCGACAAAGGCGGTCTGGATTCCAGGTAAAACCTTATTGACAACCCCTTTAAAAAAGCTTCTTTCAAGAGGGTTGCTCGTATGGGAATCAAAGTAAATATTCTGAAGGAGGTCATCCCAAGTAATTGCGATACGCGTCTGCCACGGCGTAGCGTGGATAAATATTTTTTTCATGAAAATGTTCTCAGCATAACATGTATGCTTTATAGTATTAAGTTGTTAAATTTTCCCTAATACTAAGCATACAATAACTCGATAAGAATAAGTAGGAAATTGATAATGAGTGTGGTACATTAGGGCATATTGCTACTATAAGCACCCGCATATCCTGAAGAAAGGACCTTTCATGAAACGTTCGTATATAGTGCTCGGTATGAGTCTACTAACTTTATCAGCGTGCGTGAGAAAGAATTCTCGGCAGTCGGTCGATCCTAAGGGGCAGATACGACAGGGCGGTGGTGCCGCATCGGGTGAGACAAATCTGCCGGTATATGATGATCAGGAACAGGCGTTTGTGCTTGATGGTACCGCAAGTCCTTTTGCTCAAGGACATGTTGACGGGGGGGAGGCAGAGGGGATCTGGTTTGAGGATGACGAACAGCTATCGATCGAAACGATATTTTTTGCATTTGATCAATATGCTATATCTCCTGAGCAGATGAAAGCGGTGAAGCGCGCCAGTGAGCAGATTAAGAAAGAATTAAAACAGAATAAAGACGGTATTATTGTTATTCATGGGCATGCATGTAGTTCAGCAGGCTCGTGGAAATATAACATGCTCCTTTCTGAGCAACGTGCACAGGAAGTCAAAAATGCCCTCGTGAAGCTTGGCGTACCAGCAGATCGCTTAAAAGTTGTTGGGCACGGTTTTGAGATGCCAAAAGTCGTGAGCGGAACCCGTGAACAACAAGCGCCAAATCGGCGTGTCGACTTTTCTCTTGTTGTCGTAAAATAGCATAAAACATCTTTAGGTAAGATTATCAAAAAGTTGCTGAGTCTAAAAACATACTGGTTTTATTGACTATTTTTGATTTATTTAGCTAGCCTGATAGTATACGGGTCTAGAGAGTTATGTTTGAACTTAAGTAATCGGGGACTATGTCATGGCAAGGTACTTTCAAACAACATTGAGGTTGTTTACATTATGTGCGACGTTATGCTCCGTTGTGTATGCTGAGGTGAAATTTCGTATCAGAAATCCTTCACCAGTAACCGTATTAGCGGGAATGTTGCCACAATTTGCGAATGTCGCTGAAATTCAGCTCAATGGATTGTCATCTGAAATGGTGTTGAATGTGCAAGAGATTCCTTCTCAATTGCAAACTGATGCAGAATTTGCGCCATCAGCAGAGGTATATGCGAGCCCTGAGGATGTTATTGTTTTACGAGAAGCACCTCTCGGCATTGCAGGGCGTGAGTCGGCTGCGCATAATTATGACTCGGCACCATTCGCTGCTGGTATGCCTGCAAAAGATTTTTTGAACCACGGTCTTGTTGGGGCATTTAAAGTTGTTTCGATGCGTGAAGATCTTGGTAAAGCGTATGTCAGTGTACAAGTTGGTGATCAGGGTCTATTTGTTGAAACGAATCCAACGATACAAGATATTCCGCCTGAGCTGATTGTTGCATCGATTCCGATTAAGAAGTAGGGTTTTTTCTGAGCGCTACACTAAATAATCGCATACCATTTCTGTGCATACTGTGGCGAGCACATCGCATGCTGCAATCATTTTTATAGTTTCACTACGAAACAGTTTCTGCGTTCTATGTATCCACCAGGTTGCTTGAAGAGTATCCTTCGGTACATGGTATGTTGGTTGCTGATTTTCTTCTGTTAAAATTACAGTACAGTTATTTACATCGCACAATTCGGTTTTGATAATCTGGATTATGGTAGTTTGTTTCTGTCTACTTCGTGCTTGCCAGCAATGAAGTTTATCTTCAAGTGTGGCAGTATTCATGTCATGAAAATCATAGATGATTGAATCTTTGCCGGGCAAGCTCAAAGTTGTTAAAAATGCCTGGAATATTAATCTCTTCGGGTCCAATTCCCCGCAGCTTGCTGCGCAAGAGGGTTCAGGGCTTGCCCTGGGATCAATGCCATTTACTTTTCTCCAATAACCATTGCCTATTAATTGCTTGATAAAAAGAGGAGCTCCACCACCTAGTAGCGTCAGCCAAGTAGAACCGTCTTGTTGGGTGTATCTTATTTGGTAGCGATGCGCACCGTCAGGCTTGCTCTTAAATGTCAACCGGCTGTCCGATATATGTGAGCAGCATGGATAGATTTCTTCTTCGCATGGTAAATGGCGTGATTTATTTGCTGTAAAAGAGAATTCAGGTTTGTCATCCATCGAATATATTTTGCCATTGTGAGCGAAACTTAACATAGTTGTTACGTCAATATCAGGTGTCTCTGAACATGTAATTGGTTGAATGGAATAAATAGCTGTATAAAAAAACAGGAGAAGATATATTGTTTTTCTCATGATTTAATCCTAATAAATTTCTTAAGCGAGCACATTGCAGGGCGCGAGTCGGCTGCTTAAGAAATAATCTGTTGTACAGTGACCGTTATGATGTAGATTTTTGTCTGTATTTTGGATGATGTTGTTCTCCGTTTTTTACCAAATAACTGCATATTATTTTGCTGCAGTCTGTACAAAGTGTTGTATATTTTTCCATCATGAATGCGGCAATTTTTATATGATCCAGTTCTTTTAACTTGTATATCCACCATTGTGCTTGTGATGTGCTACGTTCATAAATGCAGGTCATTAATGTGGGAGTGCATAAATTTATGGCATGTTGAGTACTATCATATATTTTGATAGTTACATTTTGGTCCTTTTTGAGATTTATTGTCCACGTACGACCTTCGGTCTTAATTGTAGGAATATCAATATCATCAAAAGAGTAAGCTGTATTTTGACCAGGTAAGCATAGAGTTTTTTCAAATTCTGCATCTATAAATTTATTCCAATCACGGTCGTCCAGGAACTTGATAAGCTTAGGCTTAAGATTAGACTGAGGATTATTATAAAACAACATAGCATTACCTTTATATTGAGATAATATTTGGTAGCTGGCGTTGCCGTGTGACCGTATTTTTTTAAAGGACAAAATACGGCTTGTTGTCTCTGGACATGGGTAGCCATGAAATAGGCAAGGAAAAGTGCTTGACTCGTGTGCCATAAAGATAAATTGAGGCTTGTTCTTCATGGAATATGTATGGTCATCTTCTGTAAAAAGTGCATCTATTTTATCATCGGCGTCAATATTTTGCATTTCTAAGCATACAAGGGGCTTTATGGAAGCAACAGTAACCAACAGCAACAATAC